>Ga0268357_101347_pt1 | contig 17234 bp, 17 predicted proteins | sample BioMet10_FD_192466 | JGI IMG/M metagenome (GOLD analysis project Ga0268357, IMG submission 192466) | Sewage microbial communities from Oakland, California, United States - Biofuel 10 (Illumina Assembly) | ecosystem: Engineered > Wastewater > Sewage > Unclassified | place: USA: California... | reverse complement strand
GGATTATATGGATGTTGAGGAGTATGCCCGCGTGCATCTCGCAGCCGGCGAAGATGAAAATACCGTAATAAAAAACCTTGCCGGGCGGATAACCGAGATAAAACATTCCCGGGCTGAATATACCGATGCTTTTGCACGGGCGGTCGTGCAGGAAGTCAAAAACACCAATGGGCTTGTTGGGGACTTTTTTTCCTTTGAACCGGCGGGCGTAAAGATGGGGGAGTTCGGGGTGGGCTCCCGGGGAAAAGGCGACTTTTTTGCCCACCGCCAGATCGCCCGCATTATAGGAAAAACGTCTGCATCGGTTGGCGTGGACGAGATGGACGATGCCGGGGCGGTAAAAGCCGGCGGCGATTATATTGTCTGCACGGTCGACGGGATGCACTCCCGGCTCTCCGATTACCCTTTCCTTGCCGGGTTCCATGTGACTCGGGCAACGCTCCGCGACCTCTACGTGATGGGGGCAAAGCCGGTGATGCTCTTCTCCGATATCCATGTGGCCGACGACGGGGATGTGGCAAAGATCTTCGATTACACGGCAGGTATCACTGCGGTGGGGGAGGCCATGGACGTTCCGCTCGTGACCGGTTCGACACTGCGGATAGGCGGGGATATGGTGCTGGGCAGCCGGCTTACCGGTTGTGTGGGCTGTGTGGGTGTGGCCCGCCACCTGACCGCCCGGAAATCTACGCAGCCCGGAGATGCGATCCTGATGACCGAGGGTGCCGGCGGCGGGACGATTGCAACGGCGGCTATCTACTCCGGATTCCCCGAGGTTGTGGAAGAGACGATCAACCTCAACTTCCTGACCACCTGCGAGACGCTGATCAAGAGCCCGGTCTTTGACAAAATCCATGCAATGACCGATGTGACAAACGGCGGCCTGCGGGGCGACATCTTCGAGATGACCGAGACTGCGAAATGCCGGATGGTCGTACGTGAGGAGGACGCACGGGCGCTTGTCAATCCCCGGGTGCAGAAGATGCTCGATGCCCTCCGGATTGATTTCCTCGGCGTCTCGCTCGATGCGCTGCTCATTGTAGCACCAAAGGCAGATGCAGAAGAGATTATCCGGACAATAAAGGCCACCGGTGTCGGCTGTCGGGAGATCGGGTACGTGGAGAAAGGAAGACCGGAATCGGTTCTCATATCAGACGGGAAAGAGACCGATTTCCAGCCGCGGTTCCGCGAATCTGCCTATACCCCGGTGAAAAAAGTAGTCGATACCGATGTACCGGCATTTGAGGAGATGAAGAAAGGCGTCCTCAAGGCATCGGAAGCCGCCATTGAAAAGAAGAAGAGGGTACTTGCGAAACTGAAGAGAAAAGAGCGGGCAGCCTGATACCCATTTTTTGATCAAATCTCTTCGGTAAGGATCCGGTAAAACTCTTCTGCAGCATTCCGCTCGATCCATGGGCGGTGACCGCATTTGGGCAGGAGGACAAACCGGAAATTTTTCAGGTTCTTTTCGAGGGGTATTTCGACACCCTCCGCCGGGTGAGGATCGTAATCCCCGTGAATCGCAAGTACCGGGCAGGTGATCTTCTGGCTCATGGCAAGCAGGATCTTTGCCCTCCGGAGTTCGCAGGCTTCGTCCCAGACTCCCTTAAAGACATCGTACTGACAGTAAAACGACTGGTTATCGACCGCAAACGCATCGCAGGTATCTGCACGGGAGAGCAGGCCTCCCAGTCGTGCGAGGAGGAGATCACGATCGGTTCCGCCCTGAAGACCTTCCGGGTTTTCAAGGGCTGCCATCAGGTCCTGTGCCTGCCGGCGTTCTTCGGGTTTGAGCCGGTCGAGCCGGGTTTTTGTGATCGCTTTTGCGTACTGGTCCTCAAACGGCGGGCATCCTACAAGGATCAGTTTTTTCACAAGAGCCGGGTAGCGGGCGGCAACCATCCAGGAAAGGAATGCCCCCCACGAGAAACCCACGAGGGTAACCGGGGGCATGCCGTCCTTTTCGAGGACCTGCATGAGCTCCCGCACCTGACCGTCCAGGGTAGTCGCGGTCTGGAGCGGTTCGAGGATACCCTTCACTGACGAGAGTTCGCGGGCAACGGCTGCCATCTCGCCCGGGGCACCCGGGCCCCCGTGGACAACCGCGACAGGGTAAGGCCCCGCCCCCCATTTCCGCACCGGACTCATAATGGTATCCGGTTACGGCGTCTCGGTATAAATCATTCCCGGTAGCGATGGGTGAGTGTCGGGAATTACCGGGTCTTTCCCGCGTTTTTCATGAGCGCAAGCAGGCCGGCGAGGATCCGTGCAGGCGTCGGAGGATTGCCCGGGATCTTCAGGTCGACCGGCAGTACCTTGTCCACACCGCCGATGACTGCATAGGTCCCTTTATAGATCCCGCCATCGCAGGCATCGTCACCTACCGCCACCACAAATTTCGGAGAGGGCATTGCTTCGTAGGTCTTTTTTACCGCGATCTCCATGTTGTGGGTGACTGCCCCGGTGACCAGCAAAACGTCCGCATGCCGGGGGGAAGCAACGAACGCAATACCGAAGCGTTCGACATCGTAGTAGGCATTCGAGAGGTTGTTTATCTCGATCTCGGCGGCATTGTCGCTGCCGGCATCAAGTTCGCGGATAGCAAGGCTGCGGCCGAACCGGGTATCGATCTCCTTCCGTATTTCTGTACCCAGCCGCTCGATCTCTTCGCTTCGTGCCGGGTGCTCTTCGGTAACCTTCCGTTTCACGAGACAGGAAAATGCATTGACCATACGAGTTCCTCACATATCCGTCCCGGCATAGGACAGGTTCATGCTCTTGTTGATCACCGGGAAGTCTGCAACAATGTTCCCCGGTACCGCGTGTTCGATGGCCAGCCAGTTGCAGTACGAGGCCGTCCTGACCTTGTACCGGTCGATCCTCCCGTCTTTTATCCAGACCCAGCAGAGGTTCTGGCCCCGAGCGGATTCGACCAGCGCCAGTGCACAGCCATCACGGACCGGTTCTTCGCTTTGTATCGGCCCTTCCGGAATTGCCGCAATGAGCCGTTCGATGAGATCAAGAGAGTCGAGGAACTCCTGTGCTTTTACCGTGAACCGGGCAAGCACATCGCCATCGGCAAGCGGGGTATGGGCCGGGACGAACCGATCGTATACGCCGTACGGGTGGTCGAGCCGGACGTCGACCCTCCCGCCCGAAGCCCGGGCAACCGGCCCGGTGATGTTGAGCGGTCGGAGGAGTTCGCGTTTCACGACTCCCGTAGTCGAGAACCGGTCGATCACCGATGGCGTGGAAAGGACGATCGAGAGCCCGACCCGGAAGCGTTTCTTGAGCTGCGCTACGAATTCCGCAAGGTCTGCAAGCCTGTCCGCGGGAATGTCCCGGGTAACGCCCCCGATGCAGGTCATTCCCCGGAGGAACCGGGAACCGGAGAGGTCCGCGTTCTTTCGGAAGACCTCCTCGCGGAGCACGGAAAACTGGCTTGAACCCAGGGCAAAGGCAATATCGGTGAGCATCCCCGCCTCGTCGCCGAGGTGCGAACAGCACCGCTCCAGCTCGCAGAGGATGGTCCGGAGGTACCAGGCCCGGTCCGGAACGGTAATCCCCGAGAGGCGCTCGACAGCCATGCAGAACGCGGTTGCGTTTGCCACGGACTCGTCACCGCTCACCGCTTCGGCCACCTTCACGCAGTCCTGCGGCAATTTTCCCTCGGCAAGCTTCTCGATGCCACGGTGCGTGTAAAACATCCGTATCTCGAGGTTGAAGATAGTCTCGCCGATCGCACTGAACCGGAAGTGCCCGGGTTCGATGATCCCGGCATGGACCGGGCCAACCGCGATCTGGTACACGCCTTCTCCGGTCATGGCCCTGAATGGGTATTCATCGGCAGGGGAGACGTTATCGTTGGTCACGATCGGTGCGTTGGTGAATGCCTTGTCGAGCGGGTGGAAGTCCTTCGGGTAGGGCTCGTGGAGGAGGAGCCTGCGGGTATCGGATGTGCCGGCAAACTCAATTCCGAAACCGTCCCGGCACTCCCGCTCCTGCCATGCAGCGGAGGGAAAGAGTGGGGCAATGGATGTTGCCTGACGGTGGGCAACCGGCCGGACAAGGATGAGGATACTGCCTTTCCGCTCAAGGACATAGAAGAGGGAGTGCCGGCTCTCCTCTGAGAACCCTTCAACGCCAAAGAGGCCGATGAGGACAAACTTCCGTGCGGCGAGCTCGCGGATCGCCTGTTCAAAACTGCTCTCTTCCACCGGGACATACCATTCACCGCCCGGCCCCCGGGCGGCCCGGGCAGGGGCATCCCCGCCAAGGACTTCACGGATGGCTTTTAGCGCTGCATCTTCACGCTGGGGAAGAGTTTCGGTCATACAAACATCAGCTCCGCAACGATTTGGTCAAGGTATGCTGTGCCACCCATCGGGAAGAGGAATACCAGCACGAGTATGGCGGTAAGCAGGATCACGAGGGGGGCCTTCATGGTCAGCGGCGTGTGGTACGGCGCAAGATCCACGGGTTCGCCTTTGGGGGTGACCCGGGAGAACGAGCGGATCACAAAATAGCCAAGCGCCGCGGCAACCACAAAGAGCAGGGCAAGGACGAGCACGAGCACCCACAGCGAGAACGATCCGAGAGAGAGCAGGATGAAGAACTTGGAGAAGAAGACCGCAAACGGCGGCATGCCGATAATGGCAAGGCCCCCGAGGATGATCCCCCATGCGGCAAGCGGCTGGAACCGGAACACGTCCCGGATCTCATCGGGTGCATCTGCAGATAAGTGGCTCCTGTACTGCCGGTGCAGGATGCCGGCCGAGAAGAAGAGCGAGGCTTTCGTGAATGCGTGGGCCATCACGTGGAAGAGCACCCAGAAGAGGGCGAGCGGGGTTGCGACCGCAAGGCCTACAAGGCAGATGCCCATGTTCTCGATGCTCGAAAACGCGATCAGTTTTTTTAAGTTCTTCTCGGGGAGCATGGAGATCGCCGCGATACCGATGGTGCAGACCCCGAAGAAGAGGACGAGCAGGGCAGCGGTTGCCACAGCCGTGGTCCGGTGGACGATGGCAAAGACCCGGATGATCCCGTAGATCCCCACGTTTAAGAGCACCCCCGAGAGGACGGCGCTCACTGCCGACGGGGCTTTTGCATGGGCCTCGGGAAGCCAGGTGTGGAACGGGAAGATCCCCGACTTTGCGGCAAACCCGACAAAGATCAGGGCAAAGGCGGCGATCATCATACCCGCAGGGAACGCGGGTGCCTGCTGGATCAGCACTGTCCAGTTGAGGGTACCGGTGCCGGTTGCCGAGCGGGCGATCTCGAAGAGGAAGATGAGCCCGGCAAAGGCGATCAGCATCGAGACCGAGGCAACGAAGATGTACTTGAGCGCGGCATCGATGTTCTCCTTTGCCGAAAGGATGGCGACAAGCATTGCAGAGATGATCGTAGTCATCTCGGCAAAGATCCAGAAGAGCGCAAGGTTGTCCGAATAAAAGGCAAGGACGATGACCAGTTCGAGCAGGCACCAGGCCCCATAGAAGAGTTTGAGGCTCCCGGCTTCGAGCTCGTGGCTTGAAATCAGGTTCTCCACGTATCCCCGGGCATAGATGGCGGCGAGAAGGAAGACGGCCGTTGCCACGGCGACCTCGAAGAGGCCGAGGTGATCTACAAAGAAGTAGCCGTTCCCGACGATAAGGGTACCAACCGGCACCGGCACGAAGAAGAGGAGGTAACCCGTGATCGCAGCGCAGGCAGCGCCAAACCCGATGGCTGCCGCATTCATCTGGCGGTGGGTGTGCGAGAGCGCTATACAGGCAATCGCGATTGCGGCGCAGAGCACATACGCAAGCAGGATCATGGCGATTCCTCCTGCTCTTCCCAGAGGTAGAACCGGTGGAGCCGGTTGTGGTACTCCTCAAGCGTTGAATCGATTCCGATGGTGAGGATGGTCGTTAAGATCACGAGGATGATGAGGTCGATCACGATCAGGAATTCTATAATGAACGGGAGCTCGGTTGCAAAGAGGCCAAAGAGGAGCACCCCGTTCTCCATCGAGAGGTAGCCGAGCACTTTTGTGATCGCCTTTTTCCGGGAGAAGGTGACCATCATGCCCATGAGGACAAGGGAGAGGCCTATTACTGCCCCGAAGAAGAAGAGGCTCCCCTTCGCCGGGGTGCCCGCAAGGACGTTCGAGAGCGCGATGTAGATGGCGAGCATGAGCGCAATCGAGATCAGAAGCGAACTGGTCGGACTCAGGTAGTGGAACTCGATATCCCGCTTTATCCGGATCTTCTCCTGCACTGCTGCGATGAAGTACGGGATGACGACGACCTTGGTGACAAGGGTTACAATTGCAATCCCGGCAAGGACTGCCGCGCCCTCGCGCCAGAAGAGGGCTGTCGCGATAGCAACGAGCACCAGCGACTGGAGCGAGTAGACCCGTACAAGCGAGATGAGGTTCTTTGTCGTGATGATGTACGCGGCCGTGATGAGCACGCAGACAAAGAGGATCTTGATGACACCGTCAAAGAACGCGGGATCGGTCATGCGAACACCTCGATAATGACAATTAAGGTAGAGAAGAAGAACGCCATCATGAAGAGACCCGGGAGCCGGAAGAACCGCATCTTTGCCATCGAGGATTCAAAAAGGCCGATGACAAGGGAAAGAATGCAGCCCTTGACAAGGAAGATGACAAGTGCCGCAAGGATGGCAGCGGCGGAGAGCGTTGTTGCAATACCCCAGGGCACGATGAGATTGATGAGGAGCGCCATAAGGAGCGTCTGCTTGATGGCCGCGGAGAGTTCCATGAGCGCGAGGTTCTTTCCCGACTGTTCGAGAATCATACCCTCGTGGATCATGGTCAGTTCGAGATGGGTCTCCGGGTTGTCGACCGGGATCCGTGAAGTCTCGACGATCAGGATAATGAAGAGCGAGATGGCAAGGAGGATCAGGATCGGCGTCTTGAGCGTCCCTGCGGAAGCCGCGGCTGCCATCATGTCGAAAATGTTGAGTGACTTAAAGACAAAGGCGAGCGCGGCAAAGACCACGATGGTGGTGGGCTCGATGACCGCCGATACACTCATCTCCCGGGAGCTGCCCATGCCGCCAAAGGCGCTCCCCGCATCGAGGCCTAAAAGCGCCATGAAGAACCGGGCCACCACAAGCAGGTACAGGAACAGGATGATATTTCCTATCCCGCCGTACGATTCCGTGACGTACACAAGCGGGACAAAGAGGGAGGCGGTAAGGACCGCCGCCATGCAGGCAACCGGCGCAACCCTTGAAACCCACGATGCATGGGGCGAGTAGATCGTCTCTTTTTTGAGGAGCTTTGCGAGCATGTAATAGGTCTGGAAGACCGACGGCCCCTGCCGTCCCTGGGTCCACGCCTTGACCTTCTTTACGAGGCTCACAAAGAGCGGGGAGATGAGGACAACCACTACTGTATTGAGGATGCAGTAGAAGGCAAAGTCGGCGATCATGCCACTACCCCCAGGAAAACGATGACCCCGATTACCGCGATAAAGACATAGAGCAGGTAGGTGTCAAGGCAGCCGTTCTGCATCCGTGCAACAACGGAGGCGCCTTTCATTGCTGCCTGTCCTATCGGACGGTAGATATACTCCTCGAAGAACGCCACGAGCCGGATCTCCGCAGTCCCGCCGGCAAAGAGGCAGTTGTACTTATCGGAATATGTCTTTGTACTGGACTTTTTCGTGCGGTACACCGAGGCAAAGATGGTGACGATCGGCTCGGAGAAGCCGTGGCCGGTGTATTCCGTGATTGCGGGCTGCGATTTCGTCCCGCAACCCCAGGTCTCGCTGATCCTTGTCTCGCGGGATGCGGTGAAGTACAGGGCAAGGTACGTGAGCCCTGCCATGAAGAGGAGCAGGACACTTACGAGGAGCAGGTCCGGGAAGGGGATGATATAGCCGGCAGCGACAAAGATCTGGCAGGCAAAGACCCCGAGGAGAACGCAGGCTGCGGCAAGGACTGCCGGGCCGGCGAGCATCGAACGGGATACCTCATGGGCGTCTTTTGCCGCATCCGAGCGCGGCTGGGCGAGAAATACCGAGGAGAACGCCTTGACAAAGCAGGCAGCGGAGAGGGCGCTCGTCAGCGCAAAGAGGGCAAGGCAGATGAAGAGGAGGACTTTCAGGAGAGGGTCAACTACAGTGACTGACTGGAAGAACGCGATGTAGAGCAGCAGTTCGCTTGCAAACCCGTTCAACGGCGGGAGAGCGGCAATCGCAATGGCACCGGTAAAGAAGAGCACCGAGGTGTACGGCATGTTCTTTGCAAGGCCGCCCATCTTCTCGATGTCCCGGGTGCCGGTGGCGTGCACCACCGAACCGGCCGTAAGGAAGAGCAGGCTCTTGAAGAGCGCATGGTTGAGGGAGTGGAAGAGCGCGGCAAGCAGGCTGATGGTGGCAAGGAGGGCAAGATCCCCGCAGGAAAAGATCACATAGAGGCCGATGCCGGTAAAGATGATCCCGATGTTCTCGATGCTCGAATAGGCAAGGAGCCCCTTGATGTCGTGATCCTTGAAGGCATAGATCACGCCGAGCACTGCGGAGGCAATCCCGAAGACGAGGATGAGCACGCCCCACCAGAGATCGGGGGAGAAGACATCGAGGATGAACCGGAGGAGCCCGTACACCGCTACCTTGAGCATGATTGCCGACATGAGGGCAGAGACCGGCGAGGGGCTCGCAGGGTGGGCAAAGAAGAGCCACTTGTGGAACGGGATGATCCCGGCCTTGATGGCAAAGCCGACAAAGAGGGCGAGGAACGCTGCCGTTGCAAGCGGGGCAGTATTCGGGGTGATGACAAGCGGTGCAATGGCAAACGAACCCGTGAGCACAAAGAGGGCGATAATGCCGAGCATCACAAAGAGGGTCGAGAGCTGGGTCATCACGAAGTAGTAGATGCCGGCCTTGGTGGTCCCGGCGTCTTTGTACTCATACATCACGAGGACAAAGGAGACCGCGGCCATCAGTTCCCAGAAGAACAGAAACGAGAACGTGGTGTGCGACGCAACCACGAGCGTCATGGCGAGCACAAAGAGGGCCATGCCCCCGCAGAGGATGTTCCTCCGGTTCCCTCCCTCCATGTGTTCGGTATATCCTGTTGCATAGACCGCGGTGCACGCGGCAACGGTCCCGATCAGAAGGAAGAAGAAGGCAGCGAGCCGGTCGATGAAGAACGTAATTTCTATGCCGGGGAATGCCTGCCAGGCCGTGATGGCAAGCGGAGTCCCTGTGATGAGGACATCAAGGCCGATTACGGCAAGGAGCACCGAAGCTGTAGCTGTGCAGGCAAGGGAGAAGACCCGGATGCTGCGCCGGTCACTGCCGGCTCCTGCGAGAGGGACGACCAGCCCGAGTATGAACAGCGCGAGGATAAGGAAGAAGAGCAGTTCTATCATGGCCGCATCACATCCTGCCGAATGCCTGTACTACCCGATACGAAATCCGGTAACGGCCCGGCGTTTGTGGATATCCCCGTCCTGTGTCCTGCATCCATTGCACACGCTCCTGCCATACCGTCAGTTGTTCTTTTCCGCATCCGCTGCGGACGGGTCGCGCTTCATCGGGCAGACATCGATCCCCTGAAGGTTGCCCATGACAAACCCGAACCGGTCCCGGATGGTCTTTGGCAGCGCAGGTTCCGGAATCGGGTAAAAGCCCATGCTCCCGTAGAACTCCTGCAGCTCGGTCTTCGAATGCATGTACAGCGTTTCGTTCCTGCCGCACTCCTCGATCAGCTGCTTCATGATCGAGCGGGCATACCCCTTGAGGCGGTACTCGTCGAGCACGTACACGCCGTCCACTTCGAGACCGTCCGGGTGGCGCGAACACCGGGCAACACCGACAAGCTGCGTCCCGGAAAAGGCGGCAAAGAGCCGGTCGGTTGCGGCATCGGCTTTCTGCTGGTGGTAGTGAATCCAGAGTTCGTGTTCGGCACGGACAAGCTCGTGCGGCGAGAGTTCCCGGACGGTTACCGGGCCGGCAACAGGAAGCGCAGCGGCGCGGACCGGGGTAAGGAAATGCCGCTGGATCTTCGAGAAGAGGCGGGGTCGGAAGGTGACAAAGCCCCCGCTCTCCTCCCCGGCCAGGGCATAAAGGGTCAGAAGGGTGGTGTCTTCACCCGTTACGGATGAATAGTGTCCACAGGTTGTTGCTGGCGTACTATACTGCTCCTGCTGGTAGATGATGAAACCTTGCCCGGTCCGACCGGGGGCATCCAGGCCCGGGCGGGTTTTATGAGTCCTCCATTATTTTTCCTGATCCAGCTTATAGGTTGAGGTGATTTCCAGCTGTTCGGGCCATGTTTTTTGTTTTTGGGGGATACTGTGCAACAAAGCCCCGCTTGTTTGGTACGCGAGTGAGGGCATCGGGGATTGCGGCGGTTATACCTTGACGGGAATCTGCCCTCCCGGTTTTTACCTGCAATACGGGCTGTTCCGGTCGAAACAGTCCCGGATTATCCCCGTATTTCCTATCCGGATAAATGGCAATATTTATGATGGCACGGGAGGGAGTCTCCATACAGGCGGCGGAGTGAGGACTGCTGCTGGTAATTGTGTGTGCATGAGGTATTGCTGATGATCGACAACCTTCTCCTGGGGAACTACAAGTTCCGCGAATCCGATTTTACACCGAATATCGACCACTACCGAGATCTGGTCGAGGCACAACACCCGAAAGTGCTCTGGCTGGGGTGCTCCGATTCCCGCGTCAATCCCGAGCGGATCACCGGGGCGCGTGCCGGCGAGATCTTCGTCCAGAGAAATATCGGGAATATTGTTTCTGACCACGACTGGAACTTTGCAACGGTGCTCGAATATGCCATTGTCCACCTGCAGGTGGAAGAGATCGTGGTCTGCGGGCATTCGGACTGCGGGGCGATAAAGGCCATGGACAAGGAGAGCACGGATGCGTACATCCCGCTCTGGCTCAACAATGCCCGGGAGGCAAAGGAGCGTGTGGATGCAAAGATCTCCCGTCCCGGGACTCCCGACGAGATAAAGGCGCGGCGTACTGCGATCGAGCAGGAGAACGTAAAGCTCCAGATCGAGCACCTGATGACCTATCCCCTGGTAAAAACGGCGGTGACGGACGGGAAGATCAAGGTGCATGGCCTCTATTATGATCTTGAGACCGGGGGATTAAGCCGGATCTGCTAAAAAATGGTGCCCCTTACAGGCACTGTTCGATCTTGCTTTTGATCCGGTCGAGCGCGATCCTGCCGATCCGGGTGAGTTTTCCGTTCACGAGGATCATGGGGATTGGGGGATAGTCCTTTTCGAGGATTGCGCGGATGTGGTCCGGCACGTTATCGTCGATGAGCGTGAGCCTGACATCTACCTTGTCACCGTAGGTCTGTTTTAATACCTCACTGAGGGCATCGAAGGCTTTGGTGAGTCTTCCTGACGGGTGGCATTCGGAGAGGCCGCAGGTGCGGTCGGCATCGCAGGGGAACGGCGAACATGATGAATATTTCAGGCCGACAATCTCGACTGTTACGGGATCGCTCATGCATAACAGGTTGGCGGAGACGGTATTTTTAGTATTGGGATTGGGGCAGGAGACCCGGGCGCCGGATGATGGGGCTGGCAGGTGATCCCTCCACATTCATGGACCCCCACCTCCCCTCTTTTGTGCAGGAACCGGGGGGAGGGGGGGTCGGCAAAATAATTCCGGAGGGGTGGGTGGGGGACCTCCAATATTTTGGTGGTGAGGGTGGTACCCCCACCCCTTTCACGCGACACCCCACCCCCCCTGTCCGTGACCGGTGGGGAGGGGTATACCCCCCCTCACGCCGGAGGTTCCACGAGAAACACACCTTTTGGGACTGGAAGCATGGGGGGGTAGTCCCCTGTTTTATACAAAACAGGGGGGGTGGGGGTCTGTTTGCGAAAATGGAAAACTGAGGGGAGGGGGGTGACAAAAAATCCGGAGGGCACCCCCCCTGCCCGGAGATTTTGGGGAGGGGTGGGGGTTGTGGGGAGGATCCTTTTTGGAGAAACTGGTTAAAAGACTTGGACATTTTCAAAAAATCCGGACTGGCAAAAAACGGAACAAGAAGGCGGGTTTTGTCGTCCCCCCACCCCCTCAAGCGAGGAACGCCGCCGCCCCCGAAGGGACGCCCCCGCGGCGGATCAATTACCAAAAAGAGAGAACGCTGGTAATCTGCCCGGGCGACGCCAAGCTAAAACGAAAAGGAGGTAAAATTGCGGTGTGAGACCTGTTCAGGAAATCAGCTTACCCTGACACAAAAAAAGATCATCCGTTTAATGAAACTTCTCCTGCGGGAAACGGGCGGACGCAAAGTTTCTTTTTATGAACATCACGCATGACACCATCGATTTTCCGGGAGGTCTCAGCAGTATAGTATGCTTCGCCGCACTGCTCGCAGACATACGCAGGAACGTCTTTGATCACAATTACTTCACCGCCGGCCCGAGCGATGAATTCTGTCGTTCCTGAAACGAGCCTGCCTTTACAGAGCGTGCAGGTGTCTGGGATCATGGTTTTTCTGCCGGGTCACTGAATGCCTGCTGTATCCGTTCGATGAAATCCCGGGCATCCATGACAATAGACTCCGCCTCTTCTTTTGTCATCGCACTGTCGATATTGTAATCCACGGTTTCCCGTCGCTCCTTTGCATGGGAGAGCGCACGGCCATAGATCTCCTCAATGGCCCCGTTCTTTATGAATTCGAGTCCGAACTGGAGGATGAGTCCCTTATGCCCTTTCGGGTGGAGATTATGAGTGGACAAGAGCGCCCGGGCTGCATAGAACATCGCATAATATGCCCGGCTCACGGCATCGTTGTAATACCCGCCTTTGAGCAGGTATTCAGCGGCACCAAGGGTTTCCGCTGCGAGCGCGAGATCGCGGTCAGGCAACCGTGATCCCCTCTCTTCTCACATTTTGTAAAAAGGGCGTTGTCCCACCGGCCAGTTTTGCGTTGAGCACCTTGACCGAGAGGTACTCGCCCGTATCCACCATGACATCGAAGGCAAGGCCGGTCATCGCACGCCACCCTTCCTGCTCGTCACCGATCCAGAAAACAAGGAGATCGATATCGGAATCTGCACCGGCATCGCCCCTTGCCACCGACCCGTAGAGGATAATCTGTCCGATATGGGGGGAGTAACGCTCCTTTGCCATCCGCACAAACTGCCGGATGACGCTGTCATATCGTTCCTGGACGGGCATCTTCGTATATGATCCTTCCGTCAATTGCCATAAATACTTACGGGCGTTTTCGTGAGCCCGGCCGGCACCTGTTTACTCCATCTTTTCGGCCATCGCCCGCTTGATCATATCCATCGATTCTTCGATGATGTCCCGTGAATCCTCCCGCTCCATCCGGTAGAGGCGCTGTAAGGAGGGAAGGGCCCGGGGATCGCCGAGCATGCCAAGAGCCCAAGCGGCTTTTACCCGCACCCGTGCATCGTCATCCCACAGGGTATCGATCAGCGGCTCCACGGCACGGAGATCTCCAAGCCGGCCCAGAGCTTCCGCTGCATTCCACCGGGTGCCCTCGTTGTCATCGGAGAGTTTTTCCAGAAGTGTTTCAAGGGTATTGGACGTGGGAGGTCACCTTTTCCGGGGGTTGGTTGTTGCTATGTGGGGGATGGGGTGAGATGAAGGTTTTCTCAGGTGAGTGAGGGTTGCCGGAATTTGTTGCTTTGAAGAAACAAGTGTTGTCGGAGCTGCGGAACGTTGCGATGCCTTCCGCCGCCCCCGACGGGGCGCCCCCGCGGCGGATCAATTACCTGTTCTCTAAAAAAGATAATTTGCCCAGCGAGGGCCCGACAAGGCGCCCGAGCGACTCCGAGCCGAAGCGAGGAGGGGGTGGAATCGCCATATCACTTTAAAAATACACACAGTAAAATACAATTGCTCATACCCCAATCGATCATTGTAATCTGATAAGATAGTATTGAAGTGATTTCTTTGTGGGATGTTTTTATTTGTCATGCTAGTGAGGATAAAGAAACGGTTGCACGTCCTCTTGCTGAAGCTTTAAGAAAAAGAGGCTTTCATGTCTGGTATGATGAGTTTACATTAAAACTTGGAGATAGTTTAAGAAGAAACATAGATCGTGGACTTCGAGATTCAAGATATGGAATTGTTATTTTAAGTAGAGATTTTTTTAAAAAGGAATGGCCTCAAAAAGAACTCGATGGGTTGAATGAACGTGAACAAGATGGAAAAAAAGTAATCCTCCCCATATGGCATGATGTAACTGCAGAAGAGGTTCGGTATTATTCGCCAATGCTGGCAGGAAGACTTGCTGCAAAGACCAGAGATGGCATGAGGCATATAATCGATATGGTTGTTGATGTGTTTGGAGATGATGTGCCACCCACACCCGAAGAGTATATCATTACTGATAAAATAGTGCGAATAGAAGCGAACAAAGACTCATTTATTATTGGGCAAGAAATCTCATTTTCTGGAAATTCGGCAAATTGTGGCGATCATGTTCATCTTGTGATTTTTGGTCCGGGTAAGTTTTCAAAAGGGGTTGAACTTGCACATCCTGAAGTCTCAAGTGGTATGAAATGGGAGTTTAAATGGAGAACCGATCAGGCTTTACTTGCCGGGTATTATACGGTTACTGTTTTCGATGAAGATAGAACGATTTCTGATGAAGTGCTAGTAAAAGCAGAAAAAGGAGCCGTTTCAATACTGGCCCAAGGAAATGGGTCGTATTACATCGGTGAAAAAATTCATCTTGTTGGGGTTTGCACCAGTGGAAAAAAAGTCTACTTGACATTAAAGGGGCCGGACGCATCACATCAAGAACGAAAAATTGACCAATTGGAGGTATCCTCTCAAACTGGAAAGTCCGAGACATTTTTAACATCAGATGTACGACAAGATTCTACTTGGTCTTATATTTGGGATACAAAAAAAATAGCCTCTAATCTAGATGATGGGTATTATCAAATTTATGCAATTGATGCTCCTGTTACTTCTGAAAATTTATCTTCCCTATCGAGATATGCATATTGGACAGTATCGATAATGATCAGACCCCCATTCATTAGTGGAACTGTATTACAGCCACAATTTGCACAAGGTGATCCAATAATAATTACAGGAACTGCAGAAGGCGTACAATATCACGAAATAATAATTTGGATATTTGGTGAGAAAGATACAATTGTTGATAAAATTACTGTAAATCACGATGCTTCATATGCATATGAAATTCCACGAAACATTACTAAAAAAATATCGACAGGACAATATTTTGTAATACTTCAACATCCTATGTTTGATGACGAATTTGATGTTTTTTTTGATGCGGAAAAACAAAAGGTATTCTCAAATCAACCCCATAAAAATACTTTTTTATTTTCCATTGTTGGTGATGGAAGCGTCCATGGATTTGACGCAATTCAACAATTAATTACCGCATTAAAAAATTCTAATATTGATGACACGTATACCAAATTGTCTTTCCATCTTGAAAAACCAACAATCCATTTCAATTCTATTCAAGATAAAAAACAAGGAGAACCGGCGACAGCGACAGCAATAACAAATCTTTTGGTCGGGAACGAAGTATTTATAGATATTTATTCCTCGACTGATGCTTCACAAGGAATGGATAATTTAAAACATTTTTCGATGATAAAAGGAGTAGTTAAGGTAATAAAAGGAGAGACCGGGATAAATAAAATTTCGTTTGAATTTAATACCACTCATTTTCCCTGTGGCAGTTATATAATTAAAGCATCAGCCATGGACATTGATGTTAGCGCGTCTTCATCCTTCAAAATAAATTGAGGCTGTGCCTAAAAAATCAAAACTGCATTTTGTACCGCAATAAAAGCTGTCCTCACGGTCACTTATAAATCTCCCCTCTTCACACAAACCTCTCAAACCTCTCCTTCGTCGCCTTACAAATCGGACAAATCCCCGGCGGCTGCTCCCGTGCACAGAGATACCCGCAGACCTTGCAGCGCCAGACCGGCAGGGGAAAGACCGGGCGCTCGGTTGTTGAAGCGACCTTGACCGCTCCTGCCTTCATACGCTCGGACCGGGGCGGGCGGCGCTCGGGGATGGGTGCGACCTTCTGCTTTCCCGATGCGATTGCCTCGTTCACGTACAGGGCGCAGTAACAGGCCCCGTGTTCCTCAAGATCGACATCCCGGTAATCGCAGGGACAGACCACATCGAGGTCCTGCTCCTTTATCCCGGAGGCAAGCCGGCAGGGGCAGGCACGGTACCCGTAGCGCTGCTCGTTTTTCAAGAGGCCGCGGATAAGGTTTTTCACAAACTCCTCGTCCGGGTTCAGGCGATACCCGTTCTTCTCCGCATCGGACTTGTAGGCCACATACGCAGCCTCGATTGCCGCTTCGGTAATCCCGGGAACGTTCATGCCCCGAAAGCCTCCCGGATCTCCTGCTCGCGGAACCCAAGGATAGCGCGTTTGTCATCGATCACAATCGTTGGAAAACCTCCGTTCGGGCTCCACCGCTCGACAATCGCCAGCGCATCGTTCTGCTCCTTGCCTTCGAGCAGGTCGACATAATCGTAATCGAACGCAACGCCGAGCTCCTTTAAAAGCTCCTTTGCCTTATGACACCACTGGCAGGTCGAGAGCGCAAACAGCCGGACCTTTCCCTTGTCCTTCCCGTTCACATGGGTTGACATAAAAACACCTTCGATATGGGGAAATTGCCGCCGTTAGTATATAATCATGAGGTTGCAGGACAATCCGACGATTTTTTTAAGAACTGCCTTTTTGCTGTCGGCCAGAATACAGGATCGCCCGTTCGCCCGATCCTGTCGGCAACGACGGCCGGTACAGGGAGCGGGAAAAGCGCCGTTGTCCCGTGCATCAGCGTTAATAACTACTCCGGCACATAAGATATGGACACCATGAAGGCGGTTCTGGGATTTGAGGACGGGGACTTTGTAACCGGCGAAGGATTCGGGGTAGAGGGGGAATGCGCAGGAGAACTGGTCTTTAACACCCAGATGACCGGGTACATGGAATCTTTGACAGATCCCAGTTATTTCGGCCAGATCCTGATGTTTACATTTCCCCTGATCGGCAACTACGGTGTCGATCCGCAAAACTTCCAGAATCCACGGGTATGTGCTCTTGGGTGCATCACCAAGGAAATCTGTGAAAAACCCGAACACCTCCCTTCCATCAGAACCTTTTTTGAAGAACAACACCTTCTCGGAATGACCGGCGTGGACACCCGTGCGCTGACCATCAAGGCCCGGGTGCAC
>Ga0268357_101344_pt1 | contig 17265 bp, 10 predicted proteins | sample BioMet10_FD_192466 | JGI IMG/M metagenome (GOLD analysis project Ga0268357, IMG submission 192466) | Sewage microbial communities from Oakland, California, United States - Biofuel 10 (Illumina Assembly) | ecosystem: Engineered > Wastewater > Sewage > Unclassified | place: USA: California... | reverse complement strand
ATCATTTTAATTGGAAATGATCTTCCGTTGAATAAAATGAAACAAAAGATCGTACAATGTATCAGTAAGGAGAATCTATTGGGCGAATTGTCTTTTTATAGGAATGAATTTAAAACTCCTATGTATACACTACTGGCTAATAAAGGTATAGTGAACGGCATTACATACGAATCTAATAATAATTTGTATTACACAATTGGTGATATAAACAAGGAATCGCCTGTTAGTTTTTATCTGGCTGCAGATCTAAGTAAACTACCTCAGCATTTTTTAAATGATAAAACATTGCTAATGCAGCAGCTCAAAGTAAAAGCTGAAAATGCAAAAGCTACTGTTGAAGAAGTTGTTGATAGTGCAAACTTTGACTTTGGTAACGGAAGTAAGGAAGCAGCTCATAAAGTGCATGCCACTCATTTTATAAAGATTAAGGTCTCTGATATTTTAAACGGATCAACGCAAGTATCTGTTTCTGTAAGCAGAAAGGAACCAGATTGGCTTTCGTCTGTTTGTGGAGCTAAATACGAGTCTGAATATGACAAAACAATCAGTTTTGAACAATTGCAGGCTGGGTTGAAGAGGGCTTATAATGCAGATAAACAAAGTAAATATTATTATAAAGATCCCTTTGTGATTTTGATTTCTGAAGGAAAAAGATAACCTTAAAAATATGAATTATGTACGATTCATTACTAGAACTGTTTATAGGGAAATGGTCTGATTTTATCAACAGCTTTTCCCCTGATGAGATGGAAATGGAAGCTGCAAAAAAGGTTCAGGTTCTGTTCGAGAATCAGTATTTGGTTATAGGAACGGTAATGTTCTTATTAGTTGCTTTGACATGGGCGTTTTATTATATTTGGTTGAATAACCTGCCGGGATTATTTTATAAAAAGAAATATTGGTTAATGGCTGGATTCTTTTGTTCTATACTAACCGGAATTATTACTTTCATTATAATAAAATTCCAGGTTAATATCAATATCCCGTTTGGTAGGTATCTGTTTGGAATAGTGATTATCAATTGTGTGTACAGCATAATTGCATACTTCTTTTTTTCTATTTTATTTAATGGCTTTACAAATGCAAAAACGACACCATTTAAACTGTTCTGATTATGAGTACATTTCTGTTTTGTATCGGTGGAACTGGGCTCAGGGTAATGAAATCTCTGACAATGCTTCTGGCATCAGGCTATAAAGCGTGTAATGAAAAAGGTGAAGATGAGGATATTATCCCAGTGTTAATTGATCCTCATAAGTCTTTGGATGAGTTTACGAACTGTAAGAAGACACTGGATAAGTATTGCGAAATAAGAAGTCTGATTACTATGGGAACTGTTCCCGGAGATAATTTCTTTCATACCCGATTAGTGTCCTTGGACAATCTCGGACTTAATGATGATGGCAATCCTAATTTTGATTATGATCTGCGCTTGGATTGTAGCTTTGGTGAGTTTATCCGGAAAAGTAAATTGCCGACAGATTCTGCTAGCCAGGATTTAATTAATCTGCTTTATTCCGAATCAAATATAAACAGGTCATTGGCTGTTGGATTTAAGGGAAGCCCCAATGTGGGGTGTGTGGTGCTTAATAATTTTGAAGGTCAGAATTGGTTTCAGCAGTTTACAGCTAAATTTGGTCAGGGCGATAAGGTTTTTATCGTAGCTTCTGTTTTTGGTGGTACTGGTGCAAGCGGTTTTCCATTATTGGTAAAAAAAATTCGATCTTGCGGAAACACATATCTGCAGAATGCCAGTATAGGGGCTATCGCTGTAATGCCGTATTTTGAACTTACACCTCCTAAAAAGGAGGATCCGAACAATGATATTAATTCCAGTTGTTTTATTACCAAGACCAAAGCCGCACTAAGTTATTATGATAAAGAGCTGAAGGTGGACAGTTTATATTATATAGCAGATGATAAACAGCAGAAACCATATATCAACGATGAAGAATCGCAGCAGAATGGAACTCATTTCATTGAGTTTATGTCGGCTACTTCTGTACTCCATTTTATAAAGAATACTCCGGCTAATCAAAATAAAAAGCCGGCAGATCGTAAAACTGAATATTATAGTATCTGCATAGATAAGAATGCAGAAGTGCTTAACTGGGATAATATTGGTATGGCTCATCAGGAGATTATCTATTCCTTGTTGAACTATTACACTTTTACGGTTGTCAATGATCTGGCTAAAGGAGAAAAGGATTTTCCGTTAAGACAAACTTCCGGATTTAATGATACGTTTTATAACAGTGGCTTTTTTCAGCTTCTGGATGAATTTAACAAGGATTTTTATAAGTGGCTGAAAGAGTTAAGTAATAATGACAGAGCTTTTGCACCGTTTCGTTTGAGTGAGAACAGAATACTTAATGATTTTCCGCTTCAGGGGCATGAGTTTTCAAATACAAAGAACTGTTTGTGGACTAAAATACCGTATGGTTTATCCTACTATTTGCATGAGATGATTTTGTTAGAAAAGAAATATAAAAAGCGGAATATGGATAATGTGTATGAACAATACACAGAAATGATGTATGAAGCAATAGATAATATAAATAAATTTATAAAGTAAAAAGCGGCTGTATGAAAGAACTGAATATATGTGCTACCGGTGCTTCAAAAAATGAATGGAGCTCATGCGGACCGATAAATCAAGGGATGATTGCCGGTAAAGTGAAGGATAAGAGTACAAAAGATGGTAAGGCTTTGAATGCTGTTCCTTCTCCCTTGGCCCGATTGTATGTAGTGAACGATGCTTTTTCGATGCTTACATATGATTTGCTGAATAGGACTAATAATTGCGGAGAATGTTATAAATTTATTGTCTCTGACTGTTTGGATGCATTTGAAATCATGTTTAACCTGAAATTCCACGAAGATAATAAGGACGAACTGAGAATAAAAATCTGGAATAAGCAAAAAGGACTTCAGGAATTAAGAAGCGTCGATTCAAACCATTTGGCAGATTCTCTGGAAAATTATCTGACTGATAATTCTTTTGGAGCAATGGATGAATTCGTGATGATTAAATATAAAAATCAGATTTTAGCTGGTTCTTCACCTTTTACGTTCTTTTTCACAACTCCTAATCTGGATAAATATGAGGATAGAAGTTTTATGAATCCTGTTTATCAGGAAAACTTTGATTTGATAAATCCCAATACTAAAAAGAAATATTTTACAGGTATACGCTTGTTTGAAGAGAGAGATGTGCTGTTTCAGAAGTATGTGCTGAGTATAGTCGAAAAGTGCACTTCTGATCATGTCGCTAATTTTAGAAATTATATAAAATACTGGGCACAGCATATTAATCTGAGTAATATTGATATGGTTGAGACAAAGCCTGTGCTGAGTGAAGACAATAGTAATGTTTGCATCAATGGGGTGGAGATTTGTAAGAGCACTGGAATTAATTCGATGAACTTCTTTACCGATCATTTGATAAAAGTCCGTTTTAAAATAGATACAGATTGTTTTATCTGTGGTACTTATATCAATGATAAGAAAGAACGTAATTACGATTATCTGCTGCCATTACGTGTTGAGGCTCTTAATAGCGTGGATTATCAGGATCTGAAGGTTGAATTCCAGGAATCAGCCAAAGAGGTAAAAGTTTTGTTGACATTGCCAGGCGATAATAAACAGAAGACTCAGATATACAGGAAGCAGATAAGTACAGGGGATTCAGAAGAAAAGTACACAATAATTGCTTTAGAAGAGTATGTGGCTAATGTGAATCTGGGTATTTTCCCATTTTTACAGATCGTGGATACTTATGATAACCCTACTCTGGATAATAATTATTACAAGATAATGCTTGCTATTGCTGATGCGAATAAAAAAATACCAGTTTCTTTATATAACCTTACTTTCTTCAGAAAAGTAAATGAATACTATCAACCGATTCAGGAAGTTGAGAAGAATGAGTCTATGAATATCTATTGTACGAGATATGAGAGACGACTTATTGATGAAAGTAATGATCTGGGATCGGTGTACTATCAGGTAAATAATTCTACTTTTTCCCTTATTCGTTTATCATTCCCGGTTGATTTTGCGAACAAAGCTGAAGGTCTGATTATTCCAAAATGGAACAAGAAGAAGATTGGTCCGAAAGAGTTTCATGTTGCCGTGGATTTCGGTACCACAAACACCTTCATTGCATTTACGGGAGATAATGGTATTAAACCCAAACCTTTTGAGATTACACCAGATGACAGGCAGGTAGTGATGTTGCATGCCCCAGCTAATAATGAGGGAAATGATAAGAAGATAACTTCCCTTTATGAAGAATTTTTCGGTTTTGATGAATCTACGCTTGATATCCAGGCTTCCGAATTTATCCCTTCTGTAATAATGAACAGGGGGAATGAAAAATATAGTTTCCCGATTCGTACGGCATTATGTGAAAAAAATAATGAAAGCGGAGATCTTAAATTACTGGATAATAGTAATATATCTTTTACTTATGAGAAAAGAGAAATACGGAAAGAGCAGGCTATAGCGAGCAATATTAAGTGGAGTGAGGAGATTAAGGATAAAGAAAGAGTTTCAATCTTTATCAATGAGATTCTCAGAATGATGAAGTATAAGATTATAATGAATGGAGGAAACCCTGAACTGACAAAAATGACCTGGTTTAATCCTCTAAGCTTCTCTCAGACTGCAAAAGAGAACTACAAACAGATGTGGAAAAAGAACTACACAACTCTTTTTGGTGAAAAAGCAGGGCTCTGCAACGTAACAGAATCTGAGGCGCCGTATTATTACTATAAAAATTGTGGTATACTAGAGAATAATGATTCTGTTCTGACAGTTGATATCGGTGGTGGATCTACAGACTTTATGATCTTTAAGAATGAAATACCAGTGAAAGGAACTTCAGTTAATTTTGCTTGCAATGATTTGTGGAGAAATGGATATAATAGTTTTTCTAATGTAAAGGAGAATGGCATTTATAAAAGCATTCAGAAGAAGATAGCGGACAATTTTAAATCTACTAATCTTAATGGATTGAACAAGCAGTATCTGACAAATGAGAAATATAGTTCGGCTGAAATTATTAATTTTTGGTTTGCAAACGAAAATGCTTCTAAAATAAGTGATCAGTTGTCTAATGGAGTGTATAAAAAGATATTTCTTTTTCATCTCTCTGCTTTGATATATCATGCCGCACAATTTATAAAAGATGCGGGCGAAGATTACCCTTCTTGCATTATTTTTAGTGGGAATGGTAGTAAGTATATTGATCTTTTAAGTAGAAACCAGAAGACGATTGGCGAGTATTGCAGCTATATTTTCCAGGAAATATTTGGCGATAAAAGCCGGAAAATACAGATCGTTCTTCCTGAAAAAGACAGAAAAGAATCTACTTGTTATGGAGGATTATACAAAGACAATTCAGTAAAACTTTCAAATTCACTCTTCATGGGTTGCGAACTTAATTATGAGGATAAATATAATTTCCATACTTATAAGGAGGTTCGAGGCGAAAAAAGAGATGAACTGAAGAATAGCGTCATTGAAAACGTAAAATCGTTTATTCAGTTGTATTGCAAGATGTTTGTGGATTTGCATCTGGGAAGGGAATTCAATGAGAATATTAACCTGAAAGCCTTTGAAGGTATATTGATAAGTAAGGTTGAGGGATATTACAACAATGGCTTCTCTAAATATACAAAAGGTCAGGCGGATGAGGCTGAATTGTCTGAGACATTGTTTTTCTATCCAATTGTTGGCCTGATTGATTTTATGACAGCATTTACTAAAGATGATCTGGATCTGTTTATTAATAAGGAAATTTACTTTGCTAAGAACATGGATGGGAATGGATTTTTCTATCATAAGAATTTATCAAAAGAACAGCGTTTGGATTCTGTTTACAAAATTATGGTGGAAACAGAAAAACCTACAGTGGCTACACTTTCTCTTATTTCTAGTGATAGTACCTCTTCCAAACTGATCCCGAATGTTGAAAACTGGATTAAACCTTTCCTTGAATTTGAAGAATATCCTACATCGGATTGCACAATAGTGAAAGAACTTGAACCAGCAAAATTGTACTTGAATGAGAATAAATGGGAAGTTCAGACTAAAGGAAGAGTTATGTTTAAATAGATAATTAATATATAGTTATGCATATAGGTTTAATTGTTGTTATAATTGTAATTGTTTTCTGGGCCCAGATAGCTTTCTTCCTTAAGTCGGCTGTTAGTATAAAGGCCCTTAAACATTTATATCCTGTTGTAAACACGCTGGCAGTTATAACAGATAATGAAACGCAATTAATCCGTGTGCACAGTAATAAGTTATCAAAAGAATTTGCTTCAATAATTGATGCAACAAATGCATATCTTATAAATAATCAGGGCACCACTGATTTTTATATTATTCAGAATCTGTCAGAGAGAGTTTCCTTATCAAAAGAGGAGGAAGCTGCTTCTGGAATTTCTATTCCTCTGTACATTGGCTTGATGGGAACTTTTGCCGGAGTGGGGGTGGGTTTGTTTTCACTCAATTTTATCGGAATTTTAAGTGAAAAAGGACTGAATAATTTCTTGTGGGGCGTAGTTATTGCTATGGCAGGAAGTTTTGTGGGACTTCTTTTATCAACGATTGCTAATTATAAGTTAACAAGGGCCATCAGAGAAAAAGACCGGAGAAAAGATCTTTATTACACATTTATCCAGACAAAGCTATTGCCGGGAATGGGAAGCAGTATTATTGATGCTTTAGGACGATTAAAAGGAACATTAGATAATTTCAATACTGTCTTTGCAGGTAATATTGGAAATATTAATACTACTGTAGTCAATTTAGCAGAAAATATGCAGACTATTGCCGTGGGAATAGGGACTCAAAAGCAGATTATGACTGAGCTGTATAGTAGCAGATATGAAGATCTCATCAAAACTAATATGCAGATATTTGAGCGAGTTGATAAAATGTTACCTGCAATGGATGATTTTGTTCAAAAGCAGAAAGAGCTGAATCAGATTATGGCAAATAGTACTCAATTTGTAACTATCATGCATAAACTTTTGGATCGTGTTTCTACATTCGAAAAGAGTATTAATGAATTAGGCGAATCAATTAGTGATAATCAGTTATTAGGTAACAAACAACTGAATCTGGTTCAAAAGCATCTGGATGATCTTGATCAGAAACAATCTTTGGTTGAGAGTTATACAAACCAAAGTAATGAGGTTGTTGAAGAATACCTGAAAGCAAATCTGAAAAACGTCCGTTCTTTAGTAGATAATTTTGAGATTGCCATAAGGGAGGCTTTTGAAATTACAAACCATGAAAGTCCGTTCCAGAAGTTGACATATCTGGAGGTAATTACAGATGAAATGAAGCGAATAAACGAAACGTTATCTTTATATGCACAAAAGGAAGACGATTTGAAGAATCTGCTTTCAGGGATAGGTGATGATATTAAGTCGTTGAAGTCAGATAATATGTATCCCTACGATTCTTATGAAGGTGATACTGACGATTAAGGAAAAATATTAATGAAAAGTAAAGACTTCTATTGGCCTGGATTTGTGGGCATACTAACAAGTATGTTTGTTATTATGCTTGTCTTATTTTGTTTGAGTTTTAAGGTGTTTAGTGGGAAAACAAAAGAAATTACTGAACAGAATAAAAGATTAATTTCCATTGAAAGAGAATATTCAAGTATAAGGAGGATTAATAGCAAGATTCAGTTATTATGTTCTGATACTACCTTTGAGTATGTAGCTTCTTGTAATAAGTTTATAGTTAGATCCTTGAAAGCAAAAGATATTTTTGTAAGAAACGGAGCCGATCTTCAGGATGTCTATTTAAAGGACTTGATAACTGCAGGCCATTCACTCGAATCTTTTCTTCAGAAATCTTATAGTGATGATCCCAGCTTCTTTTTCATGGTGATTCTGGAGGGCTATATGGGGGATAACTTTGATAACAAAGTTCAAAAAGATTCCGATTTAGCATTTCAAACGTCTTATCAACGTGTGCTTGGAGTATATCAACTCTGGAAAAAAGCTGGAATAGTTTTTCAAAAGCATAACGTGGAATTTCTAATTTCTGGAAGAGGTTTTGATGAAACCTGGTGGAATTCTTATGATGGAAAAGCTAATTATTTTTCTATTCAGGTTATTCCGAAAGAGAATAAATTGTTAAATTCAGAGTCAATAGACTATGAAGATAGTCATATCTAATGGCTGGAAAAAGATCCCCGAATATCAAACTTTCTTATTGAAAAGATATTCAGGGATCTTTTAGTTGTAAAAGAATTCAGTAAGAAAGCTTTTAGTTTACTGATTATCTTTTTGTCTAAACTCTTTTAATGTTTAGATGAGAATTTAGTTTAAATTTGCAGTCTGGATTATAAGCTTGTAATAGATTCAAGCTACAGAATATAATGCTGATAAAAGGGTATAAATTGTTTTGTTCCTCTCTGTTTTTAATAAATTGGTTCTCTGTTTTTTATAAACTATAATTTTAATTGATATGGAAACAAAAGAAAAAGGCTACAAGGTGAAAGTGTATCATCAACCGGTAAAAAGATATTGCCAGACATTGGACCTGAAAGATGATCCTGTCCTAATAGCTGAATATGTGAAGCGTCACAGTAATCCGTGGCCGGAGATTCCTGCTGGTATCAGGGAGGTTGGTATTCTTGAAATGGAGATATTTCTTTTGGGAACAAAACTCTTTATGATTGTTGAAACACCTTTAGATTTTGATTGGAATGCAGCGATGGCTAAACTTGCAACGTTACCACGTCAGGCTGAATGGGAAGAATATATGTCTATCTTTCAAATGGCCTCTCCAGAAGCTTCTTCTGCAGAAAAATGGCAAATGATGGACGAAATATTCCGTTTGTAATTATCCTAAGCTAAAGAATCATGGTTTGCATGATTTAGCATGTATTCTTACATGAAGAATTGTATTGAATAAAATAGAGTCTACTGGTGTAAATTTGTTATTGTAAACCTATATGTAATTGGATTTAATTGATTTTATTAGGATTTATATGGGAAATAGATTCTGGATAGTTATTGAATACAAAAATAGGAATACCTGTTTGGAAAATATCTGGAAGATATAGGCAAGTCAAATTAGTTTTTAATAAATAAAAATATTTATTAATATATGGCATATATAATTAAAAAGCAGATAGCGACGCGCTGCAAATTAAGCGAATTTATTATATTTGTCCTGTTATCAGTTGGAATGCCTTTGTCTGGACAGTGGTTAAATATGCATTAGATTACTCCTATGATCAGTGCTTATTTTTCCAAATTGGATTGAATTTTAGAACATTATTAGTAGTCTGAATGTGCTCAATCTGATTGACTAATTAATTATGTTATCAATCTTTTTCCAATAAGTGGAACTAAAATTTTAAAATAAGTAATGAAGATACCAGATTTTATTTTTGTGAAGAAATGGTGGTTTTATTTGTTTCTGTTTTTTGGAACAGCATCTTGTTGGGCGCAGCCGTCATTTAGAGGTTTAGAGAATTTGTTTACATCTCCAGAAAGTTATGTGGTTAGACATACATCAGTTAAACCGGTTATTGATGGAAATATAACTGACGCAGTGTGGCAGAATGCTTCATGGAGTAATTTCTTTAGGGATATAGAAGGAAAATCAAAACCTGATCCTTATTATAAAACCCGGGTAAAAATGCTTTGGGACGATAATTATATGTATTTTGCGGCTGATATTGAGGATAACCATGTATGGGCTAATCTTCGCAATCATGATGAGGTGGTTTATAACGATAACGATTTTGAGATATTTATTGATCCGGATAACAATACTCACCAGTATTTTGAGGTGGAAGTGAATGCATTGAATACCATTTTTGATCTGTTTCTGTCTAAACCTTACCGCAATAACTCACACGAATTAGTTGGATGGAATGCAGAAGGTATGCGTACTGCTGTTAAAATTCACGGAACATTGAATAATCCAAAGGATAAAGACAAGGGATGGACAGTTGAGATTGCCATTCCTATTAAGGCGTTGACCATTGGTGGCAATGTGGTTATTCCTGAAGAAGGAACTTTATGGCGGATTAATTTCTCAAGAGTTGAGTGGAATACAGATATAATTAATGGAAAATATGTGAAGAAGAAAAGTCCGGAGGGGAAGGTCTTACCTGAGAATAATTGGGTATGGTCTCCACCAGGATTGATCAATATGCATTATCCTGAACGTTGGGGATATTTGCTTTTTACTGCAAAACAAAATCCGAATCAGTTACCTGATTTCAAATTACCTTATGTTGAAAAACAAAAGCAGTACCTATGGCTTGTCTATTATCGCCAGAAGGAATATATGAATAAACATAAAAGATATGCATCTACATTGGAAGAATTAAATATTTATCCGGCAACTTTTGAATTAGATAATGCTGAGAACTCTCTGGTAATGGAAGCAACGGCACATCAGTTTAATGCTACCATCAGTTCACTGAATAATAATACATGGAGTATTAATGATGAAGGATTAATTGAAGTCAGGAAATGATTTTTAATGACTTATTGCATGATTTATAAAAATAAATATCTATAATATGAGAAACAGAAGTTTGCCATTTTGTGTAAAGAAGTTTTTTCTTTTGAGCTTGCTTATAGCATTTATCACCCCTCTTTGTTTTAGTAAGCCCAAACCGAAGTTTTTCCGAATGGAAAACCTTACTCGTTATGTTGATCCTTATATTGGTACGGGAGGGCATGGTCATACCTTTTTAGGAGCCAATGTACCTTTTGGCATGGTTCAGCTAGGCCCCAATAATTATACCCGCGGATGGGATTGGTGCTCAGGCTATCATTATTCGGATTCAATAGTAACAGGCTTTGGACATATGCATCTTAGCGGAACAGGAATAGGTGACTTAGGAGATATATCATTCATGCCGGCAATTGGACGTGTGGAAACAAAAAAAAGTACTCCGGAACAATATAAATCCGGTATAGGATCAATCTATCGTCACAATACAGAAAAGGCTCGTCCAGGTTATTATGCTGTTCATTTGGATCGTTATAATGTGAATGTAGAATTGACTGCAACTCAGCGATGCGGGTTTCATAAATATACCTTTCCCGCTTCGAAGGATGCGAAGATTATTATTGATCTGGAAAGTGGTATTGGATGGGATAAAGTGACTGAAGGTTATATAACTCAGGAAAATGATTCTATGATTTCGGGTTACCGTTATTCTTCCGGATGGGCTAAAGATCAACGTATTTATTTTACTGCTGTGTTTTCCAAACCAATGAAGCGTTTTATTGTGAGCGACTCAACAAGTATTTCCTCCGGTTTATCTTTAAAAGCTGAAAGAGTTTATGGTCAGGCTTTGTTTGACACTCGTGAAAAGGAGAATATATTTGTAAAGGTTGCCCTTTCACCGGTGAGTATAGAGAATGCCAAAGCAAATATGAAAGAGGAACTTCCTGGCTGGAACTTCAGTCAGACAGTGGCTAAGGCCGATGCCGCCTGGAACAAGGAACTGAATAGGGTGGTGATAAAGGCCGATAATGCCGCTCGTATGCGTACTTTCTATACAGCATTATACCACACCATGATTGCCCCTTCCGTTTTCAGTGACTGCAATAAAGACTATCGTGGAGCCGATAAGAAAATACACAGGAATGCTGCGTTTACCAATTATACCACTTTCTCTTTATGGGATACCTACCGTGCCGCACATCCTCTTTTCACGATCCTTCAACCGGAAAGAACCGCCGATTTTGTGAATACGATGCTGGCCATTTATCAGCAGCAGGGAGAACTTCCGGTATGGCATCTGATGGGCAATGAGACCTATTGCATGGTCGGTTGTCCGGCTGTAATGGTCGTTGCCGATGCCTGTCTGAAAGGAATAAAGGGCTTTGATAAGAAAATGGCTTACGAGGCAATGAAGAAGACCATGATGCAGGACGGCCGTGGTTTGAAATACGTAAAGAAGTATGGCTATATCCCTGCCGACAGTACCGTTGAATCAGTAGCTATGGGACTGGAATATGCCATTGCCGACTGGAGTGTGGGACAGGTAGCAAAGAAAGAAGGCTTTACAGAAGATTACAACTATTTCGATAAGCGTGGAAAATACTACCGTAACTATTTCGATGCTCAGACAGGCTTTGCCAGAGGACGTGTAAACGATAATACCTGGAGAACCTCGTTTAATCCGTTTATTTCCATTCACCGCCAGAACGACTATACCGAAGGAAATGGCTGGCAATATACCTGGCTGGTACCCCAGGATGTGGAAGGGCTGATCGGACTTTTCGGAGGAGAAAAAGCCTTTACTTCCAAACTGGATTCGCTTTTTCTGGCCAAAGGAGAGCTTGGCAAAGACGCTTCCCCTGATATCAGCGGTCTGATCGGACAATATGCTCATGGCAACGAACCTAGCCACCATGTAACCTATATGTACGCCTATGTGGGACAACCCTGGAAAACAGCGGATAAGGTACGTGAGATAATGAATACATTATATACAGATAAGATTGACGGTCTTTGCGGAAACGAGGATGTGGGACAGATGTCCGCCTGGTATGTCCTCTCGTCATTGGGATTCTATCCTCTTAACCCTTCAAACGGCTGTTATATCTTCGGAAGCCCGGTAGTGAACAATGCCACCATCAGCGTGGGCAACAATAAAACCTTTACACTGAATGTCCTGAATAACAGCTCCGTTAATAAGTATATCCGGAAGATGACCCTCAATGGCAAGGCATATACCAGATCCTATATCCGGTATAAGGATATAATGAACGGAGGGAAACTGGTCATTGAAATGGGTAACCAGCCTTCTTCCTGGGGCACAGCTCCGGCTGACCGTCCCCATTCGGAAATGTAAGCGTTTCTGAATGAAGCATAACCATCACTTTAAGAAATGTATATAGCAAGAATATAATAATGATGAAAAGACACAGTTTTATAATAGCTCTTTTTTCTTTGTTCAGTATAACCGGTTCTTTTGCCCAGAACCGTTATGAACTCAATAGCGGCTGGAAATGCAGATCGGTGGAAGAGGAGAAAGCAGCGGGAGAGATTATCTCAGCTCCATCCTATCCTTTGGGTGCATGGAAGCATGCCGTGGTTCCCGGAACGGTTCTGACCACGCTGCTGGCCAACAAAGAGATTCCGGACCCTTTTTACGGAATGAATAACGAACAGATTCCAGATATTTACAATACCGGAAGAGCGCATTATACCTATTGGTTCGTCAAGGACTTCAAGGAAGCGGCCCCTAGGGGAGATAACCAGGTCTGGCTTACATTCCGGGGAATCAACTATAGCTGCAGGATATACCTCAATGGTCAGGCGGTGAATAAGGAACCCTATGAAGGAATGTATCTTCGCAGGACATTCAATATCACGAAACTCCTGGCAAAGAGCGGAGATAATCGTCTGGCTGTAATAGTCTTTCCGCCCGATCCGGTAGGAAAACCCAACGGAGGACAGGGCGGCGATGGAATGATAGCCCGCAATGTATCTCACCAGTATGTTGCCGGATGGGACTGGATCCGTCCGATCAGAGACCGTAATACCGGTATCTGGGATAAAGTTTATATCGAGAAAACAGGAAGCGTGAATATCTGCGATCCTCATGTGGTGACACTGGTTCCAGGAAAACGCACACCGGAAGGAAAACAGAACGATGCACAGATCAAAGTCTCTGCAGATGTGGAAAATGCCTCAGGGAAGACTCTCTCAGGAGTGCTTAAATTCTCTTTTGAGGGAAATGTTGTTTCCGGTAAAGTAAGTATCGGACCGTATAAAAAGATGACGGTCTCTTTACCCTGCTATACACTGAAGAATCCCCGTTTGTGGTGGCCTTCGGGTTATGGCGAACAAAACCTGTATAAATCCGAACTGACCTTCGAAGAAGATGACCATACCGTTTCCGACCGTGAGTCTGTCCGGTTCGGGGTAAGAGAAATTCAGTCGTCGTTTAATCCGGTCACACAGAGCCGTGAGATCCATGTGAATGGTCAGAAGATCTTTATAAAAGGTGGAAACTGGATCATCTCCGATGCCATGCTCCGTTTTACTCCTGAACGTTATGATGCCGAAATACGTTTCCACCGTGATATGAATCTTAACCTGCTTCGTATCTGGGGAGGAGCCTTGGTTGAACGTCCAGAGTTTTATGAAGCCTGTGACCGTTATGGTATGCTTGTTTTTCAGGATTTCTGGATGTCGGGCGACTGCAACGGAAGATGGCTTGATCCGCTGAAAAGCGAAGATCAGTGGACCAGAAGAAAGTATCCCGATAATCATGCCCTTTTTCTGGAATCTGCGGCAGATATGATTAAGATGGTTCGTAATCATCCATCCCTGGCTGTCTGGTGCGGTGGCAATGAGATTACTCCTCCGGAAGATATCCTTACCGTTTTACGGGATTCAATAATCCCTTCTTTAGACGGTACTCGTATATTCTTTGATTTCTCCAATACCGAAAAGATGTCCTTAAACACCCTTGGAGGAAACGGAGACGGCCCTTATACAATCCAACCCCTGAGCGTATTCTGGAACCACCGTACTTATCCGTTCAATTCGGAAGTGGGTTCAGTGGGAGTAGGCGATTATGAATCACTGAAACGTTTTATGCCTGAAAAGAATATGGTGCTTCCTGTTTATCACCCGGATGAGAAACCCAATGAAACCGCCGATTCAGTGTGGACCTACCACACTTATACCGGAGTGGGTTATGAAGGATTTCTGGAGCCTTACGGCACACCGGCCGACATCCATGACTTCTGCCGCAAGGCCCAGCTGGTGAATTATGATCAGTACCGCGGACTGATGGAAGGATTCAGCTCTCACATGTGGGAATGGTACACGGGTGTGATAATCTGGAAAACCCAGAATCCCTGGACCTCAATGCGTGGACAGATGTACGATTATTACCTGGATCCCAATGCCTGTTTGTATGGTCTGAGAACAGGCAGTGAGAAGCTGCATGCCATGTGCAGTCCCGTTGATGGCACCCTGATACTTGTCAATAATGGTTTTGATCCGGTTCATAACCTGAGTCTGGTAGCCACCTGGCTCGATATGGAGGGCCGGAATAGTGTGATTGCCCGTGAAACCACTTCCATTGAGGCATCCTGCAACAGGATACTCTTCTCCCTCAAGAAAGAACTTGATACCCTTTCCAGGGAGAAAGGCGGCTTCCTCCAGCTACAGTTGACGGACGAAAATAAGAAGGTGCTGAGTGAAAACATTTATTGGCTGCCCGACGGAACCGGCAAATACAGTGGTCTGTCTGAAATGGGCAAAGCCAAGCTCCGGGTGTCTGCTAAATTTACAAAAGCCGGAAAGATTGAGGTAACGCTTGCTAATCCTGCGGGCAATCCGGTAGCATTCTTTAACCGCATCTCCGTGATAGATAAGAAGACGGGCGAAAGAATCCTGCCTTCATTCTACAGCGATAATTATTGTTCTGTGGTTCCCGGGGGAGTGAAGACAATTGAAATAGACTGCAATAACATTGGGCAGTCAGTTCCTCTGATTTCTGTTTCTGGATGGAATGTTGCTGAACAAAAAATTAGCATTGGGAAATAATATGATTTTTTAATGGATTATTTATTCCTTTTGAAACATCCGTCATCATAGAAAGCACCTTTCTCTGATGGCGGTATGTAATTTTATCAATGACATTCTTTGCATAGGCAATAAAAACCTGCTTTAGTCTATCTTTTGAAGCAAATGGAAATTTCCTGGTTTTGTTATTTCTGATTTAAAAAGTATTGAGAGCCTTGTTGTTAATCATTGAGTGATTCTTGATATAGTTTATGCATTGAAATAGCTTTTCAGTAAGGAATGGATATAAATCTTTTCAGTGATGCTTGTAGAAATAATCTTACTGTAAATTAAGTTATATTACCTTTCGGTATAACAGTTTGAAAATTTCTCCCGATAAGGTTATTGGAAATGGAAAATTAGTATTAATTTTACGTTAAGAATACTGGTTCGTATGATAAAAACGAAGTGGTATAGCAAGAACTGGTTTTATGCACAAATTGTTCCATATAAATGATTTCACAAACTTTGCTCTACCGTGGTTTGCCTGGGTAAATACTCTGGCGGGTGGACTTATTGTGAAATTGAGTAAAGAATTTCTCAAACGATATGGAACATTAATATCTTTGTCTTCAAAGAATTAAATTACAGGGGATGCTAAGAGAGAGTGTTATTCTTTTAAATACAGCTAAACATTAATGGAAAATGTTATTTCATTGGCAGAAAGGATAAAAAAGGGGGATAGAGCCGCATTTAATGAGCTTTATTTGCTGCATTATTCTTCTTTGCGAAATTATGGAAGATCTTTTCTAAGTGCAACTGAAACAGAAGACATAATACAGGATGTTTTTTTAAATGTCTGGCTTCATAAGGAAAATATAGATGAAACTCTTTCGCTAAAAGCTTATCTTTTCCGTTCTGTTTATAATTCCGCATTGAATGTTTTGAAAAAGAAACAACCAGATCAGAAACTGTCTGATTATCAACAGGAAATTGAGAATATCAGATGCCAGTATTATGATCCGGATTCAAACGATGTGATTCAGTATCTTTACAACAATGATATTAAAACCAGAATTGATGCTGCTATAGAAAGTCTTCCTCCTAAATGTAAGGAGGTCTTTATCTTAAGCTACCTTGAAGATATGCCAAGTAAAGATATCAGCAAGAAATTAGCTGTTTCGTTAAGTACAGTCCAGAACCATACCTACAATGCATTGAAACAATTACGTGAGAAATTAAGACGAAATTCCGAAGAATTCTGATGCGGAACGTCACATGTTTTTTTGCAAGTCATTAAAGCGGATTATTGTAACTCTTTTTAAGTTATATAAAATGAATGTTAGACATAATGTAATGCTACTCTCGTTTTTTCTGATTTTTCAATATTCCTTTTCCCAGATTGTAATAGTGAAAAATGGCAGACCCAAGGCACGAATAGCAGTTGATAAAGATGACAGTATCGATATGAAGGCTGCACTATTACTTCAAAATTTTACTAAAAAAATAACTGGATCAACTCTCGGAATAGTATCAAAAGAAAACGTAAAGAAAGGTGATGTTCTGATTGGTAACTTTCAACTTCCTCTTAAAGGTTTGAATGCATCTGATATTACTGAAGATGGATTCTATATTTCTTCAACAGATGGATATTTGCGTATAGTAAAAGGTGTAGGCAAAGGTTCAATATATGGCGTTGTTACTATATTGGAAAATTATTTTGGA
>Ga0268357_101343_pt1 | contig 17270 bp, 14 predicted proteins | sample BioMet10_FD_192466 | JGI IMG/M metagenome (GOLD analysis project Ga0268357, IMG submission 192466) | Sewage microbial communities from Oakland, California, United States - Biofuel 10 (Illumina Assembly) | ecosystem: Engineered > Wastewater > Sewage > Unclassified | place: USA: California... | reverse complement strand
ACGATTGGCATACGGTTTCAGGAACATAGACAACTTACTTGATATGGTCATGTTGAGATGTTCAGATATCTCTGCCCTGCTGCCATATCAAAGACTCATTCCTGCCCACACTTCCTGATGAAGCCTCTAATAATATGGCGGTTGCATCAGGGGTAACTATAAATGGAAATTATGCATACTGCTTTGAATATGAAAATATCTGGCCTGAAGATAATGTGCCTTATTATGCAGTTTCTGATTTGAGCAGCTTAACTGAAGAGCAGCAACAGAGATTAAAACGTGTTTTTTACGCAGGATATCCAAATGACGGCTTAGGTTTATCAAAGCGAACAAAAGGAGATTCTATACAGCTAGGTATAGCTACTCAGATCACTGTTTGGAACGTAATTGGGCAGACAGGTGCTTTTGTTAACTTAGACGAGGATTATTATTCATATGCACAGTTGCTTTATGAATATGCGTTAAATGGAACAATCGAAGGAAAAACACCTGATGATTCAGTGAACTCAGTAAATGTAGTTGTTGATAAATTAATTGCGAATAATGATGGGACGCAGAGTGGAACAATATATTTCGAGTCATTAAAAGTCGCAAGTATTACTGTTGAAGAAATTCCTGAAGGAATTACTATTTCGAATAATGGAAAAAATGTAGCAGTTGGAAGTATACTTCAATCAACAGATACATTGACTATTACTACAAGTCAATCGTTCAATAATGGACAGATTCGTTTCTCATATGTAAACAATGAAATTGCAAATGAAAAATTAGTAGTGTATAAAACTGATGCTGCCTCAAAAAATGATAGCCAGAAACCTTATCAGAAAATGGTGTCATATTCATTCGAGTCTAGTACAGCAGAGGTGTCTGCAGTAATCAAAGTGACGCCAACAACAACAGAGAAGACACCAGAAGAGTCGCCGGCACCGACACCTGTAGAAACGCCTGTGGTAGATATCCCGACAACAACAGAGACACCAGTTACAACACCAGCATCCACTGAAACAGTAAGACCGACTACACCTGCAACAAATGAGAAGACTGAAACAGATTCTTCCAGAAATGAAAGACCTTCCACTTCTAATACAGGAGATCAGTCCAACGTCGCATTGGCAGCAGGCGTCTTGGGAATAGCAGTACTTGTGATTGGCATTACAGTTTTCTTCAGAAAAAGATTTTCTGAATAATGCTTAAGGGAAAGAAATAGATAAAGGGCCGGCTGAAAGAATCAAATCTGGATGGCTGGTCTTTTATCTTTTTCTCCTGAGCATTTGAGACTGCTGTTTGACTGTTTTCTGATACTATGATGATGGAAAGCAGAGCAGGTGAATGCATGCTTTCGGCAGAAATCCAGACAGGAGGAAATATGAGCAGTAAAGATATATTGATTGTGGGTGCAGGAACAGCTGGATTGACAGCTGCTATCTATGTGCAGCGTGCAGGTAAACATGCAATTGTGTTTGAAAAGAGTGCACCTGGCGGACAGATTGTGACCGCAAATGAAATAGAAAATTTTCCAGGATTTGCATCTGTCAATGGTGCTGATTTTGCTTTTAAGCTTTATCAGCAGGCAGTGGATCTTGGCGCTGAATATGTATCTTCAGAAGTCACGGATATTATTCCTTTAAAGGATGCCGTTACGGTTAAGACAAAGACAAAAGAATACTCTGGCAGGGCATTGATCTATGCGGCAGGTGCAGCACACCGCAGATTGGGACTGCCAAATGAAGAGAAGCTGATTGGTAAAGGTATTTCGTTCTGTGCAAATTGTGATGGTGCATTTTATAAAGGAAAAGTAGTCGCGGTCAACGGCGGGGGAAATATCGCGCTGGATGATGCGATTTATCTCTCACAGCTGGCAGAAAAGGTGTACTTGATCCACCGCAGAGAACAATACAGAGCAGAACGGGTCATCCAGGAGCGTCTGGCAGGTATTCCGAATATTGAACCGGTCCTTAATACAATTATTGTTGGACTGAACGATGAAGGTGGTCATTTGAGCGGTCTGAAGATCCAGAACGTCAAGACGAAAGAAGAAAGTACGTTGAAAGTAGATGGACTGTTTACAGCCATTGGAATGAATCCGGAAACTGAGCTTCTGAGAGGCATTGTCAGTCTGGATGAAACTGGATATATCCTAGCCGGTGAAGATACAAGGACAAATGTCGATAACATCTTCGCTGCAGGCGATGTCCGCTATAAGCTGGTACGTCAGCTGACGACAGCAGCTGCAGATGGTACAACAGCCGCTGTAAATGCAGTTGCGTTATAAGAAGGAATCAGTTGAGCTCATCTTAGGATGAGCTTTTTCGTGTTTATAACAAATTATTATAAATAAGATATACAGCTGATAGAATAATAAAAGAAATATGAGTGAGGTAACAATGACGCCGGGAACAATTGAGTGGGAGTGAAGACTATTTATTATTCTAACACTCTACAATTGTGTGGTTGACAAATGGCTTAAATACTAGTATTTCCGCACGTATGTATCTGTATTTAATACCAAATGGCGCATGATTCTCTCTAGCTTTGGCCATTTATCTGTATTTCCTTTCACTCGGAAGAGGTATACGAACCAGTTCAGATACGATTGGAGATTTTCAAGATCCATGCCAATGAATCGGAACAGATACCGCTTCAGCCATGAGCACAGATTGTTGATCAGAGCCATGTTTTCTATGTAGTTCTTGCCATGCGGGTCTGCTATATATGTCTCAGACTTGAGATTCAGCAGTTCAATCAGGCCGGCATGTGCGTTATCACCATCATGAACGATCGTGGATCCCGGCTGGATGTGGTCTTTCAATGCCTTCTTAATTCGTGATGATGTCGGCTTTCCGTGACCACATATCTTCGCATAGATATTCTTATGGATATCAATAGCGACTATGATACAGATCTTCTGACTGGAGAGCCCACGCTTCTTCACATTGCCTTCATCGTGGAGAACTGAAGCATCATTCATGTAGGTCTCATCGATCCATACGCGGTCCCTGAGCCAGACCTTTCCTTGATAACTGTCTACTGTAGTAAAGATCTTCTTTCGCCATAACATGGCCGTATTTACTGATATGTCGCACAGTTCCTCCAGCATCTCCAGAGGAACATTGAAAGTCATCAAGGCAAGGTACATCGATGCCTTATGGAAAGGTATCTTTGCGGAATAGAAGATACTGCTGTGCAGTAATGTATATGTCCTTGCGCAATCCGTGCACCTATAGCGCTGTCGGCCACTGCCTGTATATCCATCATCAATATGGGTGGTGGATTCACAGAATGGACAGACAGCCTTTCTTCCTTCATTCAGTGCAAGCTCTTCGTAAGAAGTGGCACCGTACCGTTCCTTGTCAAGTCGCTCGTTTACAGCATTCTGTAAACGTGTAAAATCATTGCCTGACAACGAAAAAACATAACTCTCAAATGAGTCCTGACACAACATAAAGGGTCCTCGCTCATCTGAGCAGTCCTCTGACCGAGGAATGTCGCCAAACATTGAGCCAGAAGGCTGCTCAGATGTTTCAATATTTGGCAACATCATTATACCCTTGATGACCCAAATCCAGTCATCTGTCAACCACACAATTGTAGAGTGTTAGAAAACAAAATTTTATAATCTTGATGTTATCATTTCCGTTGGCTATCGTGTCAAATCCCAGCGTGGTGTTCAGTTTCGCATATGGGCAACGAACATCTTAAAGGAATACATCAAAAAAGGTTTCGCAATGGATGATGACCGCTTGAAAGAGCTGGGCGGTGGCGGATACTTTAAGGAGTTACTGGAAAGAATCCGTGACATCCGGGCTTCTGAAAAGGTATTTTATCGTCAGGTATTGGAAATCTACGCGACCAGTGTTGATTACAACCCTAATGCGGAAGTCTCCATACAATTTTTCAAGCGAGTACAGAACAAGATCCATTATGCCGTTTCCGGCGAGACTGCGGCGGAGGTGATCTATCATCGTGCTGACGCAGAAAAGGATTTCATGGGTCTGATGACTTTTTCAGGAGATCAGCCTACGCTCCGTGAAGCGAAGACTGCAAAGAACTATCTGAATGAAAAAGAGCTTCGCGCAATGGGCCAGCTCGTTTCCGGATATCTTGATTTTGCTGAGAGACAGGCAGAGCGTGAGATTCCGATGACGATGGAGGACTGGGCCAGACATCTTGATGGCATTTTGACCTCCACAGGAGAAAAGCTGCTGATTGGAAATGGGACTGTCAGCCATGATCAGGCAATGGACAAGGCGCAGACGGAGTATAAAAAATACAAAGCGAAAACATTGAGCAGTGTGGAGCAGGACTACCTGAATAGCATAAAGCAGCTGGAAAAGAAGAGCAAAAAATAATCTATCATGGCTACAGGAAAATCTATGAATAAGGGTTGAGACGATGGTATTCGTGGAGCAATTCCCTTGCACCAATCCGGCGCTAAGGTTGAGACAGTGGGCACAAGGCCCGGATGCCATATATAGGGTATTTTCAAGCCGTGGAGCAATTCTCGCGAACGTACAAAAGCGTGTAGATAAGTTTTCACGAACCGAAAAAAGCGGTTGAACAATTCCCGTGAACGAACGGGCAGAAAATTGGAGGTTCACGAGAACTGGTCAATAAGGAGACATCAAGATGGAGCAATCGAGCCACGTCGAGAGTGTCTGCTTGATGTCTAGGGTGAAAGAGTAGAGTGTAGAAAAGCCTTGAAATAGAGGGATTTTCGCTATGTGGTTAATTTTGCCATAGAAGTAAAGCTGCCTGTTTTCGTTCAGAACCAAACATATCTACTGCAAAAATGCCGTAGGGTTGAGTTGACAGCTTGAAAACGGGTAGGTTGTGTTGATAGGATTGATAAAATATTATGGTGTGTTGACGGAATAATTATATGATGTTTTTTCGCCAGAGTTCACGGGTATTTCAAAATTAATAGGCTATTCATCATACTCGGAAATACACCTGATGTTGATTAGCCACAAGAGGTGGATATGGAAAAGAGAGTAAACTATATCCCTGCTGTACGTTCCAAGATTGAAAAGAAGGTTGGAATTTACTGCAGGGTTAGTACAAATGATATGGAACAATTGAATAGTCTTACTGCTCAGATTTCTGGACTCACTCGACTTGTGGCTACGGTTGATACTTGGCGATTAGTTGATGTCTATATTGATATTGCCTCAAGCAAATCAAAATCGCCAAGAAAAGACTTTGCTCGTATGATTGAAGATGGCAGGCAAAAGAAAATTAATATAGTGATAACCAAAAGCCTTAGTCGGTTTGGTAGGGATACTGTTGATACACTTGAAGCATTGAAAGTATTAAGAGAATCTGACGTTCGGGTTATTTTTGAGCAGGAAAATCTTGATTCCTCTGAAACAGATAGTCAACTGATGATTTCCATCGTGGAGGCACTGGCACAAGCAGAAAATGAAAGCAGAAGTGAAAATATAAAATGGGGTATTAAGAAGAAGGTAGAACAAGGTACTTCAAAATTAGCAGATAGAAAATGCTACGGATATGATAGCAATGAGAACGGAAAATTAATTATTAATGAGGAACAGGCAGCTATTGTTCAGAGGATTTTTAATTTTTATTTGGGTGGCAAAAGTATAAATGGTATCTTGAAAGAGCTGGAGAGCCTAGGAATCAAATCGCCAACTGGAAAAGATAAGTGGAGTAAGCGAACAGTTGAGGAAACGCTAATCAGAAGAAAGTATATCGGAGAAGCGGAGCTTTTGAAATCTGATGAAAAAGGTACATATTATTTGGTCAGCGACAATAACCCTGCAATCATCTCTAAGGAAGTTTTTGATGCTGTACAAAAAAGAAAAATTCAAAGAAGTAACATTACTGTTGATGAAGACGGAACGAAGCACCGCAGTTCCAATAAGTATAGTTCCAAGACAAAGTAAACGGATAATCCGCATCATATTTGTACAATAAATGACTTGCTATTATGTGCCTTACGAGTGATATATAGTACTACCAAAAGAAGAAAGGTAGGGATTATATATGATGTACTTAAAGCTAAATGCTGATTATAAGCAGGGGGAACTTGTTCCATTATTGGATGATGCGATTTATGTGTATTGTGATGTTTGCAAAAGTTTACATAGAATTGAAAATGTTAGTTATGCTGCATTTGGAACTTGTTCCTTTGAGCAGCTGAATGCTTGTGAGATATGTAGTGAAGAACTTCAAGAGAAAGATAAAAAGAAACAAATCGCAGAGGCTTTGGGTTGGAGCAAAAATAAGACTATTGTAAAAATCGCAAAATAGCCTAGTTAAAAATCAGATGGTAGAGTTGATAAAATGGTTGTAGGCATAAGAAAATAGCTGATTTATAGTGTTTATAGATATATTTAGAAATAGCCTAGGTATCTCACGTTGAGTGTGTCGTGTTGATGTCAAGGGTTCAGAAGTAATGTGTGAAAAAGACTTGAAATAAGGTGATTTCCGAGAACTAGGGGTTAAACTCCGGCTCTCGGATTTTTTGCTTTTTGGCAGTGACCAAACATATCTACGGTCAAAATGCCGTAGGGTTGAGTTGACAGGATGAAAACGGGTAGGTTGGGTTGATAGGATTGTTAAGGATTTATGTGGAGAGCTGACTATATTGTTTACTGAAATTAATTGGAAATTAATATAATTGGACTATTATTTTGTGCATAGTAAAATATGTATATACGGAAATAAAATATTGATATATATCAAATATATCTTGATGTTTTTAATATGATTTGGTATAATTTAAATGCACACTTATGTAGCGGATTTGGAGGGGAAAGGTATATTATGGAAATAAGCTATAACAAGCTATGGAAACAGATGATTGACCATAATTTAAATAAGACACAACTCAAAGAAAAAGCGCGGATTAGTACGAATGCGGTTGCTAAGCTAGGAAAAAATGAAGCTGTTTCGATGGAGACACTAGAAAAAATTTGTAGTACTTTAAATTGCAATATAGGCGATATAATGGAGTTCATTGATGAAAAAACGGAATAGGATAGAATTAAGATGATAATTAAGGTAGAAGAACATATAGAGTTATCCTTAGAGGAGGAAAAAGAAATTTCTACACAGGACATAAAGAATTTAGAAAAAAATAAAGAAGAACTGATAAGCGGTGCAAAGGCTATGAAGATGTTAGAACTGTCTAGACATAATTTTGAAAAAGTCATACAGGAAGGCCTGTTAAGCGCAGAAATAGAAGGTAACAAAAAAGCATATAAAAAAAACGATATAGAAGAGTTTATGAAAACTGATAGATATCAAGAGTTGCTGAATGGAATTGTTGATCCAAGGAATAATCTTAATGATTTAACCGGAAAAGACTGGCTGCCGGAAACGAAGAGCTTTTTCTATCAAAAAGGACTTGGTGCAAATCATCTTGAAGCTCAAATTGAGAAATTGCATCCCGCACCATACTCTTTTCAAGACATTGGACATTTGGTGAACTTCTTTACTAAATCTGGAATGGACGTTTTAGATCCATTCGGCGGTATTGGCTCGACAGCTAAGGCGTGTGAAGTAAATGGAAGAAAATGCACTAGTATAGAACTTTCTCCTATGTGGCATGAATTATCAATAGAAAGACTAGAAACAGAGGTTGGAGAAGGCACTAGTAAAAAACACACATTTATTAATGGGGATTCATGCGAAGAATTGTTAAAAATAAAAACTGAATCCATGGACTTTATGGTGACGAGTCCTCCGTATTGGGGGATTCTTAATAAGCAAGATCAGAAAGTTAAAAAGAATAGAGTTGCCAATAATTTAGAAACAAAATACTCAGAGAGTGATAAAGATTTGGGTAATGTTGAAAGCTATGAAGAATTCCTAGAAATATTGGTAAAAAAAGTATTTTTGCAATGTGCAAGAACCTTGAAATTTGGGAAATACATGGCAATAGTTGTATCTGACTTTAGGGATAAATCAGAATATATAAGTTTTCATAGCGACTTGATTCATGAATTAAACAAATCGCTTATTCCAGAGGGAGGAGTTTTAAAACTTCAAGGCACAAAAATTCTTCTTCAAAATCATAAGAGCTTGTTACCGTATGGATATCCATTTGCATATGTGGAAAACATTCACCATCAGTATATTTTAATTTTAAAAAAAGAAAAGCAAGGGAAGAAATAATTATGGAATATAATCGCGTTATTAGAGGAAATAGCGATGAGATACTAAAACAATTTCTTCAGGAAAGTTATTGTTTTGATCTGATTTGTACAGATCCACCTTATAATCTAAATAAAGATTTTGGTAACGATAGCGATAAAATGGAACTGGATGAATTTCTAAAAGTAACAGAAAAAAGAATTAATTTATGCAAAAAGTTGCTAACACCAACTGGGAGCATATTATGGTTTGGTATTCATCACTATATAGGCTTTATACAGACAATAATGTATAAAGCCGGATTGTTTTATAGAAGAATGAACATTTGGTATTACGAAAATGGATTTTCTAGAAGTTCAAAAGCACCATTGACACAATATGAACCATTTTTATGGTTTTCGAAATCAAAATCAAAATGGACATACAATGTAGATGATGTGAGGGTTCCTTATAAAAGTACAGAAAGATTAAAAAACCCTGTATACTACAAAGGGAAAAACGGTGAAAAGAAGGTGTGGCAACCAAATCCGAATGGAGCAATGAGAGGTGACGTGTGGGCTTTTCCGACATTAGCAGGGAAAGCATATGAGAAAGAAAAAACACCACATCCAACTCAGAAGCCAGAATCTTTAATTACTGAATTAATCAAAGCATACTGCCCGAAAAATGCTGATGGAATGTATGATGGCATAATATTGGATCCATTTCATGGCTCTGGAACATTAGGGGTTTGTTGTGAAAAACTCAATAAAGAAGGTCATCATATTCGATGGATTGGAATCGAACTGGAACAGCACTGGTGTGACATAGCAAATGAAAGACTTAATAATATTTAATTCTTATAGAAAAATATAAAGAATGTCTGAGTTCATCAAGACATAACCAAATAAATACTGAAAAGAAGTAAACAACTCTCTAGGATACCTAGAGGGTGTTTATCTCGTACAAAATAAGGAGGAAATACGTATGATACGTTTTAGAAATCCGATTTCGGACATGAATGTATTGATTGAAAATTTCAAAATGATGTATGTTGATTTTTCAAATATGGATTATTTTGATCTTGATAATATTGCAGAATTCTTTGCAAGAGAACAATTAGCTAGTTCGTCTGGGTACATAGGAGATGAGGCTTTAAAAAGGTCATATTTAATTAAAGATGATTCAAGAAAATCCATGAAAATGCAAGCTAAGAGCTATGCAGAACTATTCCGATTTTTAGGTTGGATTACTTCAGGAGAAAAGGCACTAAACTTTAATTTTACATACTTGGGCGTTCATGTTGCTGTTTCGGGAAGTGGTTCAAAAGCATTATTTGAGCAATGTTTGCTTGGAATTGAATATCCAAATCATGTTTTAGATGTGAAATTTCCAGATGAGAATAAGCCGTTCGTAAATATGCTGCTATTTGCAGATGCATTGGGAGGTAAAATACATCGAGATGAAATCTTGTTAGGTCCTATGAACTTGATAAATGGATACGCTGAAAAAGAAAAAGCTAGCAAAATAAAGTTTCTTCAGGAGATTAGAAAAACTAAAGATATAGATGTGCTAAATGATGAAATCGATAAATTGGCTGATATTAATGAAATGCAGGCGAATTCAGTAAGAAACTTAACTAGATTTGTGATTTCGTCTCTTGAATTCACAGGGTGGTTTGAAAAAAAGAAATTAAAAGTTTACGGAAAATCAAGTCCTTTTCTAATTTTAACGGAAAAAGGGAAATTGGCTGTGAAACAGATTAATGAGTCGTTAATTATTAAAGGTGATTCAATTGATATAGAAGATGAAGAATCAAAGATTATCTCGGATATTGCATTACTATGTATGTTCAAAAGAGCGAATTTTGATGTTGATGCCGAGTTAGAAAAATATGAAACGACAATAAATTGTATTTGTGAAAAAAACGGTAAATCAGATATTCTGTTTTCTCCATATCAATTCTTTTCTGGCCCAGAAATAGAAATTGTTTTGCCGAATTATATTTTGCAAAATGGGTCGGAGCACAGAACTGTTGAAGTTGATACAAGCATAAATATCTTATCGATGAAAACAGAGGCGCTTGTAGAAGCAAAGAAATCAAAACAATCAAAAAATGAACAAATGAATAAAATGCTTGTAAAAAGACTATTAAATACAAATACAAATGTTCATAAGGCAATCAATATTTTTATGGAAGATATTGTTGCAATGAAACAAACAGAGTTCTATCCATTGGTTGCAGATTTATTGGGTTATATTTTTAATCGAGATGCTTTTGCTCCATCGGCAGGTAATAATAATATGAGGTATGACGTAATGATACCAGATGACGCATATTCTATTCCAGTAGAAGTTAAATCTCCAACTGAAGAAGAAATGCTATCGGTTAAGGCAATTCGACAAGCTACAGAAAATAAAGTATTGTTGCTTGCACGAAAACCATATAAAACATCTTACGAAGTTAGTACTTTTGCTTGTGGCTTTAAGTTGCCAAATGATAGATCCGATGTATATAAATTGATTGAAGAGATCTTTGAAACATATGCTATTAACGTAGCGATTTTGGATATGAAAACCTTAATTAGGGCTGCTTTTTATTGTGTGCAGACTAAATCATATTATGATGTTTCAGAATTTGTAGGAAAGAGAGGAGTGATTAAATTTGAAAATATTTGAAAGTATACAGAATAATAATCAAACTACATGTTCTTCACCAATAAAAAATATTGTGGATAATGATCTTCCACTAGATAAGAAGTTAGCAAATTTAAGAGACTCTATTAAAACTGTAAAATTGACTCCCAATGGTGAAAATGAATTAATTGAACTATTATTTTCAGGCTTAGGTGGATATATATATTTTCCTCGAAAAGGTGATAACAGTGAACGTTTTGATGCTACAATAACATTTGATGATTATAAGGTCGTTGCTGAGGTCGAAATACCGTCAACAGCAATACTAGATGCCCCACGAAATTTGTTAGATGATTATGCAGTTATTCGTAGTCGTAAAGGCGAAACCATAAAGAATATCGTTCCGTTAGTTGTATGCTGGGATCTGCCAAATAAGCGAACTGATTATTGGAATGTAATAACTGATATAAACAACATTCTGGGTATAAAGATTAAAACGATAAGTATATTAGCGCTTGCTTTTTATTATTGGACTAAAACGCCATTAGATTTACTGAATGATGCTTTTTACTTAGAACATTCAGATCCAGTTATGCATAGTACGAGTAAATTAATGAAGGCATCCGGGGTATCATCGGATGACTATCCGGGATATTTTACACCTTACAAGTAATGCATTATTCAAACAGGTAGTTAGTATTGAATCATGTAGTGACATTGTTGATGTCCTTCGAAAATTGATAAAAGGTGAAGAGGATATGCCGTAGGGGAAATTGATAGAATTGTTTTCTGCAAGTATTTGTGTTGATTTCGAGTTCATCTGTTAATGAGAAAACAATCATGAAACCATTAAGTTCAGGGATGGTTAAACTAAGAAATAAGCACTTGGATTCTAGCAAAGTGAAAGGCTGAAAAATAGTAGAGGATATTCTATTCTCCAGTTCATCAGATATAGCTGATTTTGTATTAGGTTACAATCTTAGTGACCCTGCTACATGGAAGTATAGAAATCGTAGAACACTAAAAGAAATAAAATCTTAATTGACAGATTAAAAAGGAGGGACTACATATGGCGGCTGACCGCTCGTTTACAAACTATGTAGCAAAGAGATTTGATAATAATTTTTGGGCGGTTGCCGAGCAGTACCTGAACGACAACAAAGATTCTCTATGCAGTGGTATTCGCCGGATACATCGTGCCGGAGAGATGGAAATCTCGGATGTTAAAGTGGAACACGTCTGGGTGAATGATTTGCCTAAAATGAAGATTCAGTTCGATGTTGCTATTTCCATTTGTTTTGAAATATCAGAAGGTGATTATCATTATGATGATACTGAAGAAAAGACTATATGGATTATGGCACGATGCCGTGGTAACCTATCCTGTAATCTTGATGACTTTGAAATCTTTGAAGTGACACCTTACAATGGAAAAAATCGCACACAAAATCCTATGGATGATGACTTAGTTCCGGTTATGTTTCCAGACAAGTTGAATAAAATTGCAGAGCAGTTCCTAAGCGATCACTATAAAAAAGCATTGTTGCATCCTACATGGATTAACCCGTTGGAACTCGCTGAGAGCATGGGGCTTTCTGTAAAATTCGTATATATTACGAAGGATGAGTCAATATTCGGAAGAAGTTATTTTTTTGATAGCGATGCGGAATTATACAACCCAGATAATGATTCCTTTTACACGGAACATATTCCGGCAGGAACAATATTGGTGGATAAGGCCGTTGCTTTTATGTATGTACTGGGTGCAACGAATAACACAATTATTCATGAATGCGTTCACTGGGATAGGCATAGAAAAGCCTTTGCATTAGCCAGACTCTATAATTCTGAATTAACTAATATTGGTTGTAGGGTAGTGGGTGGAATTGATGGAAACCACTCTGACAGAAATGCGGTTGACTGGATGGAGTGGCAAGCGAATACATTAACTCCGAAGATACAATTGCCGATAACCATGTTTAAAAAATACGTTGATGCTAAAATATCAGAATTTCGTAGAGAGATGAATGCTTATGACATGATTGATATTATCGAACCTATCATAATAAGCATTGAAGAGGATTTTGGTGTTTCAAAGGTAGCAGCCAAGATTCGATTGCTTGAAGCGGGATACGAAGAAGCCCTGGGTGCATTTACATATGTTGATGGTAAATATGCAAAACCGCATAAGGCTGCCAAGGGATTTTTACAAAGGAATCAGACCTTCTGTGTTTCGCTACAGGATTCGTTGATTGAGAGCGCATTCAATCTAGAACTGAAAAGTAAAATAGCAGAGGGAAACTATAAATATATCGATTCCCACTTTGTGCTTAACCATCCGCAATATATCGAAAAGGATATATTGGGGAACGAGGCGCTAACGCATTATGCTCGTAATCATATGGATGAGTGCTGTTTGCTATTTAGTCTTACCATCAAGTCACACATAAACGACCGTTATCGTAGCGAGTGTTTTCTTAATCGAGATAAGTTCAATGAAATTGTATTTGAAGCACATTATGGCGGAGCAACTGCGCAGAATGCTAACCATGCTAAAATGATAAAAGATTATAATGCCGAACTTCTTACTGTTGCTAAAAAATTGCCGATGAATTTTTCTGGTGCGTTGGATGCACTGATTGATTGGTCTGACATGACGGAAGAAGAACTTGCAGAGGCTGCTGATATGAGCGAAAAGACTATTCAAAGACTGCGGAACACAGAGCCGGACAATGTTACCATTGAAACGGTGGTGCAGCTCTGTATTGGAATGCAACTCCCCCCTGTTATGAGTAATTGTCTGTTGCGGGCATCTGGTAAGAATTTCATGATGACGGAACAGCATATTATGTATCAGTTTTTATTGAACTCCTGTTATTACAAATCGATCTTTGAATGTAATGATATGCTGACAGCACAAAAACTAAAACCACTGGGTAAGCAGAACAGAACCGCATGATTTTTGAAAAAATATTTTGACAGCCGGACATCCCATGTCTGGCTGTCTTTGCATATAGGAAGGAGCATATGTGAATGTTTGATGTAGATAATAAATACGACCAAGACTGTTTTGTTTCATGGCATTCTTTGTACATGGAGTTAGTACATGAATTCGAGAATTCACATCCGGGAGAATATATTGATGAGGATACAGTTAGGGATAAATTTACCAACAGCGATGGTTCTGGATTAGTAGATAAACTGGAATCAGTGTTGGATTTTGATATCAGAGGTATCGTTGGAGAGGATAATGCAGAATGGTTCGATATGTTCAAAATCTTAAAGCTATTGTTCTATATTGAAAAATATGGAGATCCCAAGAAAAATGTGGCTTCAGAAAATTATAGAATACAGATTACAGATATTTTGGCAAAACCTAGGCTTTCAAATGTTCCAAGCGATTTTACTTCTTTCAGCGTATATGGAAAATACTTTGGTCAATTGTATGAAAATGTAAAAGGGGCCGTAAGCGATGCAGACGAGAGAGAACTTCGATTAGAAAAAATAAACGCTTATTGGGAGTATATTACCGAAAAGATTTTTGATTATGTCATTAATGATCACGCGTTGGAGCAGCCGGAAGATGCATTGGTAGAATTGGAGAGAATAAACCGATTCCTTAAAGAAAAGGTATTAGATAAGCTGAAAGACCACGATGTTGTAAAATTGTCTAAACCTGAAAAGGTTCTGCCTGCATTCTTTAATCTTTTAGCGTGTCATAAATTGCTGTGTAATGAAAACGACAGAATTAGTATTAATTATGAAATCTGTTTATCTCCTCCGCCAGATGCTGAGTATATCGAAAATTTCAAAAAATATGAAGGATGTGAAGTCAAGTGGGAGATTCTTCCGCTGATAAAAGACAGGTTAGCAGGAAAGAATCAGAATGCAGATGCTGGGATTGCGTTATATTTTATATCATATGGAGCAGAGATTGCAAAGACAGACATCAAGCATTATAGGTATGCAGCAGACAAGGCAAAATTGGTAGCATCATGGATTGAAAAGTATAAGGGTGCCGATTACACAGGCGGAATTGAGTTGGATATGTTATCGATAATCATGCAAGAACTTATCGATAACAAGAAAAATGGTGACAAAATTACAAACGATTATTACGGATATAATAATAAGTCGTGCTCTTTGATGACTGCGGTAAAAAATCCAGAAACAGCAAATGCTATTGTGCTACAAGCATGGATGAAGAAACTGGAGAATCGCACTGCCGTGAATTTTGGTGCCTTTGATTTGATTCAAAAAAAGCGTGAAATAGAAACCACGATTTATGAGATAAAAAGCATAATCTATTCATACAGAAACTTAGATGATTTGGAATTTGTGAATTCCGCACTCTCTCATTTTGCTGCTCGAACAATAACGAGTAGAGGATTGGCGATGAGCATTGGTGATCGATTTGCAGAAAAAGTAGTTGCCAATTTAGAAGGCAAAGCTAAAAAAATGACGAATTTCTATATGTGGCCAGAAGGAATAAATATTATGGATATGTTCCGGGAGTTCCTTGTGGACACACGTGATATCGAGGATTGTGTTGCAGAAGAAGTTGCAAGGCAGATAAACGAATTTTATGAGGAAAGAGGGTCTGTTATTGGCAGAGGCATGAGAGTGGATTTTGAAGTGTATGTAAGCGAGAAGTATCATAAGGACTTTTTACTTATATATTATGTTGATAAAAGCAGAAATACACTCACATACCAGCAGTTTTATGAAGTGTGTGCCGATGCAGATGCGGCAAGGATGGCATCTCTTAAGTTGGAAAAATTTGTTAAAATAGAATAAGAAGAGTTTTTAAGACGGGTTACTCAATGTAGAGGTACACCCATATAAATTAAAATAGAGTCATGAACAGCGGACCAAAATCCGTAGTTCATGGCTCTATTTTTCGTTGTAGCAAAGCCTAGCCGGACACGCCATGTCCGAGTGTTTTAGACCCAGTTCCGCTACAATGAACTCAAGAACAGCAAAGACTGTTCGGATAATAATATCTCACAGCCTAAAGTGGTCGACCTAACGGCGGTGGGGTGCATAAGGAAAAAGAAACAGCGATAGCTGTTCTGACTTCCGATGCATCCACTGCTAACTTGTCATGCCATTTTTAGGTTTCAAGGAGTCGGTGGACATCGAAATCCACTGACTCCTTTTTGCGTCCTACCGCCACCACTAGGCGGAAAGGACAATCTATGAAAATCAGAGTACGTTACGAAAATGAGTATCAAACCTTGGAGGTTGATACCGAGGAAATGTGGGTAGGACTGTCACTGCAATGCGATACTGAACTTACCCAGGAAGAAAAGGAGGCATTTATTCAAGATGCCTTCGAGAATCAGTTCAACAAGCCGGAATACAATAACTGGCATAAGTTTGACCGTCATCGCGGAAATCTGAAAATAAAATTCCGTAAAGATGATGAAGCAGACGATGACTCTGATGGCATAGAGACCGTACCAGACCACACAGATGAAATTAACCGTGCGGCTCGTTATGAATATGAAGCTGTATGCCAGTGTATCAGACAAGCTATTGGCAAAAAGCAGGACTGGGCGGATATGTTCATAGCTGTCCGTATAGATGGAATACCAATCAGAGAATATGCAGCATCAATCGGTGCAGACGAAAACAACGTTACACAGAAATTAAAGCGAGCCGAGAAAAAACTTCAAGATATTTTTAAAAATCGTCAGATTTGATCTTCTGCCATGGCTATGAGATAGGAGGACTAATCCTCCAAATAAGAATGGGAGGTATTTCAATGAACGAAATGCAAATTTTTCAAAATGCAGAGTTTGGCTCGGTGAGAACAGCAGACATTAATGGAGTTCCCTATTTTGTAGGAAAGGATGTAGCTGAGATTCTTGGCTATGAAAGAAGTACAAAAGCTACTATGGACCATGTAGATGAAGATGATCGTATTTTGATAGATGGTAAAACTCAGTCCTGTTTTGGGATTGAGTTAGGTCAGCGTGGTGGTTGGCTTATCAATGAGTCTGGCCTGTACAGCCTTATTCTTTCTAGCAAGATGCCGAATGCAAGAAAGTTCAAACGCTGGGTAACCAGTGAGGTTCTCCCTGCTATAAGAAAACATGGAGTGTATGCGACAGATGAGTTGATAGCAAATCCAGACCTTGCCATTGCAGCATTTACGGCGTTAAAGGAAGAGCGAGAAAAGAACCGACTGCTTGAACAAACTACTGCCGTCCAAAAACAGCAGATTGCGGAAATGAAGCCAAAGGCAAGCTATTACGATGTGGTACTTAACTGCAAAGACCTTATTTCCACTTCTACGGTAGCGAAAGATTATGGAAAGTCTGCTATTTGGATGAATCATTATCTCCATGAAAAAGGTGTGCAGTTTAAACAGGGCGAGATTTGGCTGTTATATCAGAAATACGCAGAAAAAGGTTATACAAGCACCAAGACACATAGCTATTCTGCTAATGACGGAACGATTCATACTAAGCCACATACCTACTGGACACAAAAAGGCAGATTGTTTGTCTATGAATTATTAAAAGCAGATG
>Ga0268357_101339_pt1 | contig 17359 bp, 9 predicted proteins | sample BioMet10_FD_192466 | JGI IMG/M metagenome (GOLD analysis project Ga0268357, IMG submission 192466) | Sewage microbial communities from Oakland, California, United States - Biofuel 10 (Illumina Assembly) | ecosystem: Engineered > Wastewater > Sewage > Unclassified | place: USA: California... | reverse complement strand
TAATTGAGACCATGAAGTCTCAGGATTTCGCGATAATTTACCATCATTATCGTCCTCCTTTAGGTTAGTCACACAATGTGTGCTAATTACCATTATAGAGAGTAATTCCACCGGATGGTACAGCCAAACGGAAGAAATGACTGAATTTACCGGAAGGGTGGTACAGTTTTACCGTGCAGATGGTCTTCTGCAACCGGAATATACACTCACCGGCGTCAACAAGGAGATTCGAAACACGCAGTCACAGCTTACGGACATCAACCGCCTGTTAAAGCCCGACCCTACCAATTCCGAGTTGCTCTTACAAAAACAAAAACTCCTGTCACAGGCAGTCGGCGAGACAAAAGAGAAACTCACACAGTTTAAATCCGTGCAGGATCAGATGGACGTGGGCCTGAAAAACGTTTCCGTCACACAGGAACAGTATGATGCACGCACTTTTGCAGAAAACCTATACCACCGACTTCCTTACAAAGAAACGAATCAAGAACACTGGCATCGTGCCGCAATACTATGTTGAGGACGATCATCCTCCCATCATTCCGAAAGAAATCTTCATGCAGGTACAGGAGGAACTTGTCCGCAGGCGCGTCGTGCACAAGAGCCCGACAGGCAAGAAACGCACCTACTCCTGCAATCATTGCTTTGCGCAGATGATTTTCTGCGGCGAGTGCGGTGAGCTTTACCGCCGCGTCCACTGGAACAATCACGGCTGCAAATCCATTGTCTGGCGCTGCATCAGCCGCCTGGAGCCATCGGAAGCTGAGAGCAACTGTACGAATCGGACGGTAAATGAAGCTGCCCTTGAGGACGTCACGGTCAAAGCCTTAAACCGGATTCTTCGAGGCAGGAAAGAGTTCTTGGCCCAGCTGCAGGAAAACGTAGCTAGGGCCGTCGTCACAACCGACACTCTCTCACTGGAAGGCATTCAACTGAGGCTTGAGGATTTACAGAAAGAATTGCTTCGAAAGGTCGAGGGCGGCAAAGACTACAATGCTATCACTGACGAGATGGTTCGCCTGCAGGAAATGAAGAAACAGTCCACAGTCGACAATCACCATAGCGAAGAAGCCATGAACCGGATCAAAGAGCTACAGGATTTCGTCACCGGGCAGTGCACAGACATTCATGTGTTCGATGAAGCGCTCGTCCGGAAGCTTATAAAAAGCATCACAATATACGCGGATAAGTTCACCGTCGAATTCAAATCCGGCGTCAGTGTGGATATCGCAGAATAAAAAAGCAAGCTGCTCCGATAGGAATTTTACCTATGAAGTGGCTTGCTCTCTTGTTTGTACAAATCGGAATTTGATGGGATGATGCTCTGCTGCTCATCCCTGGATTTTAAATAAATACAAGAACGAATTTCTGTCCGAATATTCATAGTGAAAAGGAAGTTCATTTTTTGAAATCTTTAAGAACCCGACTTTTTCATAGAAACGGTGCGATACCTTTGCTACAGAAGGAGTATCGAGCAACAGTTGTCTGTATCCACCTTTTTTCACATATTCCATTAAGGTTTGATACAGGGCAAGTCCGAGTTTCTTGCCGCGCCAATCAGCTCTGACGAAGAATTTCTTTAATACGCCGTTGCCGTTGCCATAGTTCATGAAAGCAATTGTCCCGATGACTTCATCGTTATCGACGGCTGCCCAGAATTCTCCGCCGTTTTTTTCATAATATGAAGGAATATTCAAAAAATCGGGCTGTTCTTCAATTTGCAAATCAATACCGGCTTCTGCATTTTGAATATGAAGGATCAGGTCAATAATTTGCTGCTTATATTCTTCACGATACTTTATGATCTCCATAGGGATTCTCTCGCTTTCAAATTCCAGTTTGTCTTCCTTAACATCTAATCCGCTCACTCAGCGGCAAAACATCTAATCCACAGCCTAAACCCTACGGAAAACATCTAATTCGCCAACTGAATGTCAGTCTTCTCTGTCAAGACTTATTACTTGACAGCTTTGGATAAGTTTCCACGGAGGATTCTGCATCCCTTCGCTGCTTTTCCTCCAAACCTGCAAATGCCCTGAAATCAAGGCTTTTACGGCTTATTTACCCTCGACTCTTGACATCAATACTACGGTCTCAACATGGCTCGATTGCTCCGGATTGATGTCTGGATGCTGCAAATACGTTACGTCTGTATGCGGAAATTTATCCAAGGGTAAAATCAGCCGAAATGTAGTCAAAATATAGCCTTGTCCGTTCTCGGAAAAATGTCTAAGAGGCGGCTCCTACTTATTTTATGCAATCTGAAGGATTTTCCGACCGCCTCAAGACTGCACTTCGTGGAAACAAGTCCGGATTGCCATCGTCTCAACCCTTATTATTTTTTACCCTAAGCATTTTCAAGATCATGCAATGTCTTTCCATCACTTGTCTTCCAAGCAGTCCAACCATTAGAGCTTTTTCCGATCACAAACATTGCTGCACTCGATGGGCTTCCAAGTAGAACATCTTCCTGTAGGACATGATCTGAATCAATCTGAGATGCCTGACGCAGTTTTTTTACTCCCGGAGGAATTGTATTATCATCGTCTGGTGAAATAATGCTTCCCCTGAGAACTACAAATCCCTCGCTGGTCTGCCTGCCTGTAGCCTTTACCGTTATACTGGATTTTTTGATTGTTCTTGAAAGATACATTTCAGGTTCATCGTCATCCAAAGCTGCACCAGTGTCTGGCGCAGGTACAGCAGTTACAGCTGGACTTGTATATGGAATAAAGACCTTATGGCCGAGCGTTCCCATTATGAGCTCTGCATATTCAATAAAGTCCTCAAGCTCACTTTCTTTTTCCTCAGTAATGTTCCCCAGAGATGGATCATTCCCGTTCTTCACTTCATAGCGTTTTGCAGCTACAGCCAGATTGCAAAAACGATTCTCAAGATAGCTGATCTCAGTCGGTCCAAAAGAATTATTTGATGTAGTGAAAACTACAGCCTCAGTCCAATAATCTTCTTTTGGGTTTCTTTTATGCTCCAACAGACGATTCAAAATGCCCTCGCCGTTCTTGCGATTTCCTGCCTGGCCAACGTAGACAACTGGCTTCCCGGTCGTATCGGATACTCCGAAAAGGAAGTAAACGCCAGTCTGTTTCAAATCAGTCCGGGTCTTGCACTTGTCAAGGCTGGTACGTGGAATCCTGTAGGCAATGCCTATCCAGTTCGCCAATGTGCACTTGATCATGCCATTGGCGTCTCCGTCCATTAAAAATAAATTGATACTCTTTCCACGTGCCATGAATATCAAGCCTCCTCGCTTACTTCAAATATTTGTCAATCAAAGCCTGAATCTCAGAAGAATCAATGGCTCCATTCAGGCTGTCCCGAGACACGATTAGGTTATCGCCTTCTACAATGCCGTGTTTCTCATACAGTGCTTTCTTTTCTTCCCAATGCCTGCTGTACTTGGAATCTCCAAGCATTCCGCAATGCTCCCAGTAATATGTGATTCCGAGTTCTTCATCTGCAATGGTGAAATCAGGAATGCGGATACCGTCTTCTCCCAGATTAATTTCTTTCTCGTATTCATATTCGATGCCCGCATCATGCAGCATATTTGCAATGATGACTTCAGACTTGGAACGTACCAGCTCACCGTTAATCGTCTTATGAATCAAGGAAGCTTCATAGTAGCGTTTCTTATATTTAACGATATCCGGAGCTTCAAAAAGGCTGGTATATCTTCCTGCTGTCTCGGAATAAATTACAGATGAATAATCCCTCATGTGGTAGGCCTTGTCATTGTACAGAATGATAAGGCGGGCTTTTTGACGAGTAATTGCCGTATAAAGAAGTTCACGTGACAGCATGTTGCCCGGTTCACCCAGAACGAGGATTGCCTTATTAAACTCGCTACCTTGCGATTTATGCACAGTCAGAGCATAGGCCAGTTCAAGATCACTATTTTCTTCCTCAGATACTCCTGAATACCACCAATAATTGCACTCCGGCTGTGAACTGAATCTCACCAAATGCGCATTGGACTTCTGCTTCGGCTTTTGCCAGATGTTTTCAACAATACCGACCTCGCCGTTTGCGACGTACATATTGTTCTCGCTCTTCGGATAGCCTTCTTTCTTCTGGTTTCTTACATTTATGACTTTATCGCCGTATACGATTCCGTCGGTACCGAGCATATTTTTAGTACCTCTGACTTTACAATCTTTAAGTGTACGAGACTTCTGGCTCTTGTACTTATCGTGAATATAGCGGTTTATAGTTGCTGTGCCGATAGAAGGATTGCTCCGGTATGCAGACAGAATCTGCCACGCTTCCACTTTTTGTGGATCGCTTCCGAAGTTCATCCATTCTCCGTTTATCTTTCCCCCGATGGAAATATCAAAACCCTGAATGTCATCGACATCCGTCATTTCTGTTTCTTCTTTCAGCGTCTCGAAAATTTTGTCTTCCAGCTCCTCGGGTGTAGACCATGACTTGAACACCACATGGTCACCAATACTGCCTCCCTGAAGACGAAGGAATATGTTCTCGTCCAGATTGTCATTATCAGGTGTGAACCACTGAGCCAGCTCCGTATCGCCGCGTTCTTCTCCGTTTTCTGAAGTCTGGCGCATGGTGACAGTCAGCTGTCCAAAACTCCTGCCAACTTTCGGAAAGACAGGTATGTCTTTATTCAGGTATTTTACGAGGTCGACAAAAGGCCTGCCTGCTCCAATCGGAGGCAGCTGATTCGGGTCGCCAACAAGAATGATCCTCTGAGCCCCTTTCAACGCCTGCAGTAACGCAGCAAACATTTCCTCTGTCAGCATAGAGCATTCGTCGACAATAACTGTAAACGGCACGTCCTTAGCCTGTTCATTGGAAAGGCAGTACTCCATCGACCACCATCTAAAACGCCTACTCTCAATCAGGAACTGTGCAACCGTCTTAGCTTTACATTCTATTCCCTGTTTACGCATGGCCTGACTCATACGTACACGGGCTTTCCCGGTAGGAGCAAGAAGAAGAACTCCGCCGTCATAAATCTGCTTTGATTTACACAATGCCGCAAGCAAAGAGGTCTTACCGGTTCCGGCACCGCCTATCAGTACAGACAGTCTGGCTTCTGCAAGTTCCTTGATAATTGCAGCCTTCTCCGTTCTGGCAGCATCCTCGTTTTTACTTTGTTTTTCGCTTTTGAAGGTATCGTCAATAATGGCACGCCAGTTCTCATGAACTTCATGCCTCTTTGCCTTGAACACTCTCTTATTGACAGAAGATCTGATCAACTCGTCCATCTCATAGAGCCTCTTCAACTGGTACGCTGTAGAGCCATCAGCACATGGAATCTGTATTATCTCCTGTTCAAGGAACTCATGATAGCCGTTCATGACATCCCTGTTCGCATGGCACGGAGGATCTATTGGCAGCCCGTTCAGCTCATCAATCAGCTGTTCCAGCGGATACAGCGTGTGGCCGAAACCAGCCTGCTCCTCAAGAATTGAAATGCTGTAAGCCCTGATCCTGCGCTTATCATTTTCAGACTCAAGCGCTGACCTTGATGGAACCGGATTGATCTGTTTCAAGATGTCCGGAGGGAATACTGCCATATCAATCTTCTTGACTGAAATTTTGTCTTCATCTGAGCATCTCAGAGTCCGCTCGTAAAGGATATATGGATTATCAAGGATCTCGGCATCAGAGCAGGTAACGCCATGTTTACGGCGCTCCTCTGGATGGAAAAGCGTATATGCCTGCAGCGGTGTAACGGACATTCTCGCCAAAAGCCAGAAGAGCTCTTTCCTTTCTCCCGAAAGCGACATGAAAATTTCCCGCTCGGTGGTGCCGGTCATACTCTTCACTTTATCTGAAAAACTGCCGCCAAAGTTCTCCATTAAGTGATAGAACTCGTCTTCGAACTTTGGCTGGTCTTTTATCTTTGACTTTGCTTCCTTTACAAGCATTTCACCGCGCACAAAATCGCAGGCGCAGAGCATAGACCCAAGGCCGGGAAATGATCCTCTTTCCAACCAGATTTCTTTCAGCCTGTCTCTTGTCCATCGGATACACTCATCCCAGTTTCCGGGAATACAACTCTTTATGATCTCAAGAGCGCTGATGGTCTGCAATAGTACGCTGATTACCGCATCATATGACAGATGCTCTGTGGCGTATGAAAATTCCTCAAAATACTCATCGCCTGCAAAGACGGTGATGGTACGCATATCAAATTCCGGATGATCATTTGCATACTCCATCATCTCACGATAAGGCATAAGGAAACCGTTCTTCCTGTCGTTCCTTATAGAATGGCCGAGCATAGTCTCCCATAAGCTTGAACGCAGTTTACCGGCATCCGTATGCGCATGCTCTGGAGGCTCTACCATTGACGTGATGAAGCCGATGCCCATAACAACACGCTTCGGATCTTCAATAAACGGCACCTGCTTGGCGTAGGGAATAACCAGAGACTTTCCAAATTGAACATCCTCATAGAAGGCCTTGAAAATTGCTCTCTGGTTAACGCTCTCCTGCACCCAGTTGGAATCAAAATCAAGTGCAGGCTCTGCATCAGGATTGAATTCTATTCCATATCGTTCAGCCAATTTCTCGATATTCTCGTTGCCGTGCTGTCCACCCATATGGCTCATCATCCAGCGATAGGGTCTTGCCGGGAATGAGAACGGAGGATAATGCAACTCCGTTTCAAGGAAGTGTCCATGTGTCTTGGGATTGCCTGCCTTGTACGGATGGATCGTTGTGGTGGTATAGGTATCCTGTGACATAAAACAGGCACCTTCTCCCACACAAGGCAGTTCTTTTTCATGTCCTTTGATCGGACATCCCTTTATGGCTTCCTCAACGTTATCATCTTTATTTTCTGCAATATTCTTTAATCGCAGGCAGGCATTGTTATAGCAGGGTTTATCACAAACATATCCTTCGTAGCCGTTATCCTTCCACGGCACCCTGACTGACAGATGCTGAACCATGCGCATCACCTCATTTCACTAAATCGCTTCCATCACATCCAGTAGATGCTGGTAGGTATCTACATCGTGATAAACGACATCATCAGTCGACAGTTCGTTGAAAAGTTTTTTTGCACACTTTATCTTTGCCTGCTCAATTGGCTTCAGGCTCAACGTCTCCATCGTTCCCTTAGTCTCTGCAATAAAGAAAATGTGCTTCACCGTGCCCTTTTGGAAGCAAATGGCCCAGTCTGGTGCATAGTTACCGACTGGTGTAGGAATCTGAAATCCTCTTGGAAGCTTCGCATAAACCACAACCTTATCATCCAGATCCATCTCCGATGCTAATGCTTTTTCACCATCGGAATCAGGAAATACGTAATCCTGCACATTCTTCTTTCCGACAACAGCTCTGGAAAAATCCTTGTTTTTTTCAGCTGTAAATATTGCAGAATCATATACTCCACTGGTCTGATTATAAGTAATGTCATCAACAATCATTGTTGCTTTTTCTTCATTGATCAGTCGTATCGCCTTTGCAATAAACTCCTCGGGGTTATTCTTGAACATAGCAAACTTAAACGGGCTGATGCTTTTCAGGATTGCTACAACACTTCTTCTTGTCAGATGAGTTCCTTCTGCCACTTTACCGACTAAATCATATTTAACCTGGCTGCCTTCGCTTCGTTCCAAGTCATAAGTATGAGTAGTTTCTGCAACAAAACCTGCTCCGGATTTTACTTTATCTGCTGACCAGTCTTCTCCCTGCATTCCTTTTGTAAGCATGTATTGAAGCTGGGCTACGAACATCTTCTCGTCAATATGAGCAATTGCCTTTTTAATCAATTCGTCACTATTAAACTCAACCGTATAGGTATATTTATGATTGATGTAGCTCCAAAGCGTCTGAAATTCCTTCTTGTAGAAATTTTCATTCAGCTTATTATCCTGCACTTTCGTCGCATTGCCATCTTCTATCATGCCATCAAGTGCATGCTCATCGAAGATGCCTTGTACAAGAGCATGAACACCATCTGCAATGTTTTTGATTTTATCCGGAAGCGGTGCAAGAACTTTATTTTCCGCATCTGTGCGATATTTTTCGGTAACGTGACCATCTTCATCAATATAGTCATTCTTTGCAAGATAGAAATAAATAGTGTGTGCCTGATCACTGGTAATCGTGATGACCTGCTCACCAACCCTAAGCCGTTTGCCATCGAAATATTCCGGAGTGGCTTTTGTCGGGCGCTCATACAAATCCGCTCTAATTTCTTTCTGCAGAGAAGATACAAAATCCTTGTACCCGTCACTCGCAATAACAGTCAGCTGATTAATCTTCTGGACTTCAGAACCCAGTTCTGACTCATCCATGCGGTCACCGGTCTGGTTTACGCAGATACGCAAACCTCGGCCCACTTCCTGACGCTTATTCGTGGTGCTGTCTCCGCCATGCTTCAACGTACAGATCTGAAAAACATTAGGATTGTCCCAGCCTTCACGCAGTGCAGAATGGGAAAAAATAAAACGCACTGGTGTATCAAAGGACAAAAGCTTTTCCTTATCCTTCAAGATCAAGTCGTAAGCAGACTCATCATCGCTGATGTCTGTCCCACGCTTCAGGCTGCTGTCGACCTTCCGACCTTTCTTATCAATACTGAAATAACCGGAATGGGTAGCATGCACATCGATACTTCGCAGATACTGTTCATATGGCGTATCAAAAAGTGTCAGGTATTCATTAAGAATGTCGTTATATTCCTCTTCAAAAATTTGGCCATATTCCGAGTTGATCTCATTTCCGTCCTCATCGTACTTTCTGTAATTTTCAACCTTATCAATAAAGAACAGGGAAAGAGTCTTAATTCCCTTGTCGAACAGCTCTTTCTCTTTTTCAAAGTGAGAACGAATTGTCTCGCGAATCTGTACACGACGGATATTCTTCTCAGAAACATCGCCCTGTACCTCACCAGTATAAATTGTGACTCCATTTGTGAATGACACCATACCGCGAATCGGATCTATCTCATTGATGTGATAACCCTGATACTGCTCCATATTCTTGGATAGAGCATACAGATCATCATCCACCTTAACGATTCTGGTCTCACGGTTTATAGACTTGTTATAGCCAATCTCAAATTCAAGACGCGCCATCGGCGGCTTGTCCGGAGATACAATAATCCCTTCAAGAAACAGGTACCCGTCTGTACCACGCAAATTTTTTATATCAAATCCTTTGACCTCTATCTTCTTAACAAGTTTCATTTTGTAGGCGTCTAAAGCATCCAGCACATAGACCAGGTCGTGGTGTTCCTTGTGCGTAGCAGAAAAGTTCATTGCAAACAATGGATTAAATTCCTTCAAAGATTCCTGAGTAGCATTGCCTCCCATTTTCTGCGGTTCATCCATAATTACAATTGGCCTGTTGGCCTGAATGACATCAATAGGCTTTCTGCTGCCAAATTCATCCAGTTCCATACGGATACGGCGAGCATCCTTGCCGCGAGCATTGAACGCCTGCACATTAATGATCATAACCGACAAATCGGCACTGGAACTGAAATTATCAATATCCGTCAGATTCTTAGAATTGTAGACAAAAAAGCGAGCCTTCTTTCCGTAGTATTCCATAAAATGATCTTGCATAGTTTCAAAGCTCTTGTGGACACCTTCACGAATAGCAATAGAAGGAACGACCACAATAAACTTACTCCAACCATACAGTTTGTTGAGTTCGAACATCGACTTGATATATACATATGTCTTTCCGGTTCCGGTTTCCATCTCAACATCTAAAGAGCAGCAGCCCATATGTTTAGAAAGATCTGATGACTGCTTAATATTATTATCATTCTGAACACACTGAATATTCTTAAGCAGCTGATTCTCACCCAAGGCAACAGGTGCATTTGCGAAGCCTATATAGAGTTCTTCATCAGACAAGTTATAGTTCAAAATATTCCGCTCAATTTTTGTTGTACCGGTATCACGTCTGTAGCTCACCTTGTCCTGAAATGGCTGTCCCGCAAATACCTTGACAATACTGTCAACGGCATCGGTCTGATAGCCCTGTATTGTAAATTTAAATTTCATATCAGCCATATCACAGCACCTTCCTTACCGTGTTAGGGCTATAAGTTTCAAAAATCTGTTCGAAATTAGCTGCTACGCTATCCGAAGCCATGCCACTATCTCTAAACACCGCATAAAACGGCTTTCTCTTTGCAATCTCTATAACTGTCGCATCCATAACATTCTTATCGAAGCAGGCGATCAGATATCCGTCTGCTACAGAAAATACTTTCTTACCAGCAATCGTCATCTCCTCTATCTTGGAAGAAAGCAGTATGCCAAGGTCAAGCATGACCTGAATCAGCAAATCCTCTGACGTGCGATCCTCCTTAATGTTATCCATTAAGCTGTCAAGATCCATTTGACCATACTCAAATGGCTTGTAATAAACGTCCTTCATGTTCGTGGAATCAACTTTGAACACACGAAATCCGACATCTAAATCCTGTGTAGTCAATGGATTATCTTCTTTTATTTTCTTCCCAGCCCGTCGAATTCTTTCTTCACCAATTTCACAAATATTAGAATAGCCTTCTTTATATGCATCACTACTTTCATCACACATTTCCGGTAACTGAACAAGGATAAATTTCCTGTGTCCACCATCTTCTGAATTCATCTGAATTATTGCATCACCAGTTGTACCCGATCCCGAGAAAAAATCACAAACTATATCATCGGCCGCAACTCTACTTATTTCTGCCAGGAACTTAATTAAAGATGTAGGCTTTGCAAATGAAAATGGGATTTTCAAATCTTTAAGTTCATGTGTTGCGTTCTGATTAATATGTTCTTCTATGAAATTGTTGGGAGAAGCCGTGGACTTTGCCAAAACGTCATTCAAATACGTTTTAGTATATGCATTCCATAAAGTTGGCTTTCCATCAACTCCTACAACATTTGATGATCTTCCTTGTTTTAAAACAATTTGGTCTTTCTTTTCAAGATATGACTGATATGACCATCTCCATATTTTATCCTTTCCACTTTGTGGAGTAACAAATGATCCGTCAGCAACATTTTCAGGGTAATTCACTCCTGGCGGAATGATATATGATCCATCAGGGCATTCAATATAATACCGTTGATTTGTACATCCCCTCATCGGATCGAGATTGGACATATATAATCGTACAAGCTGGTATTTTTCACCTTTTCGTGGCCCTTCAATTTCTGTTAAATTGTAAGATGCTGTGTTTGCGCCTCCAAGAAAAGAAGGACATTCGTTTTTGTTTCTTGCATATGTCAACAAATAATCGAAGTTAGGAGCCCAGTAATCTCCTTGATTGTTCGCTTTCTTTGTTATTCTTCCTGCGCATCCTATAAAATTACTTTCTCCAAAAATTTCATTACATATTTTTTTCAGATCATCTACCTCATGGTCATCAATACTAATAAAGATCAATCCGTCTTCCCGAAGCAGATCCTTTGCAAATCGAAGTCTTGGGTACATCATATTCAACCAGTCCGTATGGAACCGGCCATTGCTTTCTGTATTCTGAACGAGCTGGTTACCTTCCTCATCAAGCTGGCCACTGTTATCCGCGTAATCATCAGCATCCAGTTTGAATGAATCATTGTATATAAAATCGTTGCCAGTATTATAAGGGGGGTCGATGTATATCATCTTCACTTTTCCAAGATACGTTTCCTGCAGCAATTTCAGAGCATCAAGGTTATCGCCCTCGATATAAATGTTATCAGAATCTGTCAACCCAGCAGTTCCATCCCTGCCTACGCTCTTTCCCGGCTGTAGACGCAATGTCTTGGCTATCGGAGCGTTTGCCAGCACGACTGACTTTCTCTTATCCGGCCATGTAAACTGATAGCGCTCCTGTGCACCATCTATGACCTTTGCAGAGATTTCCTGCATCAGGACATCCTTATCAATAGCACGGACTACTTCGCCGTTTTCATCTACCGTTTCAGTCACCGCGTCCGGAAACAGCTCTGCCAGCTTCCTGAAGTTTTCTTCTGCCTTATCCGGCGTATGCATTTTCAGCTTATCCATTCTTTATTTCCTCCAGCTCTTTCTTGTATTCCTGTACGCGACTATACAATTCAAATCGCTTCTTCGGCTGCTGCTCTTTCCAAGCGACAGCTTCTGTTTTTTCTATCTGCTTTTGCAGCTTTTCTATCTGCTCCTGTCTTGCAAGTCTGTCGTCGATAGAAAGATTTTCTCGGCCTGCCGATTCTTCGGTAAGGGCTATCTGCTCGATGAGACAATCCATAATTTCATCAACCGAGAATCCTCCGGCAGTAAGCTCAACATCCGTTTTATTCATCCAGGGCGAACGGTATAGCTTGCTATGGTAGATTGCAAGCTGACGTTTTTCTTCAAAGCTCAGGATGAATACCAGCTCGTGGGGATTCTGCCTTGCTATTGCTTCGATGATTTTTGCGTCAAAAGACTGCTTTTTCAATTCTATCAACAGAATCAGTATTTCTTTAATTTTTCCATCTTTCTTCAGATGCAGGTTATCCTTTGTAAGGCTCCATTCCACATAGATACGATCTACATCAGAGATAAACTTCTCCTTTAAAACATTTGTAATAGGTAAGTGTTTATAGAAAGCATCCTTTGGAAGCCGACGATGCGCTCTTGTCGATTCTGGAAAGTTTATCATTTTATCACCACCATAAAGCAGATGAGTTCAAAGTCATCCAGCCCGGAAAAACCGCCGGAAAGAAACGTCGTCTGTCCGACAGAAAAGAAGCTATCAATGTCTCCTTCATCTTTGGCGTTAATAATGGATGCGATACCATCCTCCAAAAGATGCGATATCTTATCCATGTTCCTGCCATCTTTCGTTTCCCGATTGAACTTGCTGCAAGCATCGTTATCTGGTGTATTCTTTCCCTTAGATAAATGTCTCATCACGTCCAGCATTTCTTTTGGCTGAAGATGATTCGTTATGACACTGCCATCCATGCCCACATAAACCATATAGAATGGATGCAAACGATTCTGCTTATCTATATTGATCTTTTCATTAACGTTCTTCAGCACAAAGATCACGCCCGGCTTATCGCCGTGCACCACAGAATGAATCCCAAATGGAACATGGTCAATGTCCTTGTGTTCCTTCATATAGGCAAGCAAATCCATCCGAAACTCATTCAGGCCGAGATCCATGATAGAAATGCCGGAAGTCATATCCTCAAGGTCGACAACTTCTTCCTGCAGACGTTTTAGCTGAGCCTTTCTGTATTCCAGATCACCTTTTTCCTCAGGATTGATCAGATCGTCGTCACCGGTTGAAGTCATGACCGATATGCGCATCCTTGTTTCTACCCTTGCCTTCAAATTAATATATTCATCAAGATCCAAATCCGGCCAGAAGTTCACGAGCTGAATCACAGCATTTCTGCTGCCGATACGGTCAATTCTTCCAAAACGCTGAATGATGCGTACAGGGTTCCAATGAATATCGTAGTTAATGCAATAATCGCAATCCTGTAGGTTCTGACCTTCTGAAATACAGTCCGTGGCGATCAGGATGTCAATATCATGATGCTCCTTCGGATACAGCAGATCACGTTCCTTGGCGATTGGCGAAAAGCAAGTCAGCACATGGTTCATATCTGCTTTGAAACCAGGGATGGTCGTTCTACCGTCCACACTTCCGGTTATAAGCGCTGTATTCAGCCCAAGTTCCTTCTTGACCATCGCACTTACATTCTCATAAAGATATTCTGCAGTATCAGAAAAAGCCGTGAAGATAATAATCTTCTTATTGCCTGGATTAATCGGTGTATCTGCCTTCTTGCGAATCACATCCATCAGCTGGTTCAACTTATAATCGTACTCGGGAGTGATGTCTTCAACCATCATGATCAGCAGCTGCAGATTTTCCAGATCCTCATCGATATCACGCTTCCATGAAACATAGTCCATGTCGCGGAGATCAATCTTCACTTTCTTACCTATGCTAAAGAAATCCGTGTTCTGATCATCATCGTCAAAATCTTGCGCGGATGCTGAAAGATCGCTCATCTCATCCAGATTAACATCTTTACCTGCGATAAATGCATCGATCATTTCACCTGTATCATAAATATAGTCATAGACACGTTTTACTGTAAGAAGGAAGGAATGGACAGAACTTTCCATACGTTTGAGCAGATTAATGCTCATTAAGCGCTGAATTCCACGTTCACGGCCTTTCTTGAAATTTTCCGTCTCATCCTCACTAAGATATTTGCTGAGTTTGCTTGGATGAATAAATTCTGTAGGCGTATATATCGTCAGATGAAGTACTGACAGAAGGTTGTAAACATCTTCATAATTGATAGCCTTCTCCAGCGTGGTCAGTTTCGGGCGCAGAGAAATAGGCTTGTTCCGAGTAGGGAACGTACCGATTTCAGTGGTGTCATAATAGGCCTTTATATGCTTTCTTGATCTGGCGATCGTGACAGAATCAAGCACTTCGAAGAAATCAAAGTCTAAGCGCTGAAGAAGGTTATTCGTCGTCCGCTCCTCTTCAGGTAATTTGCACCATGCGTTATAAACGCTTTGTGCCTGTCGGAAAATAGTATCAATATCAGACTTAATGTTCAGCTTTTCGTTGATATCATCCGCGTCACCTTCATAGGCCAACGCCAGCTGGTTGCGGAGGTCATAGAATCTGTTATTGACCGGCGTGGCAGAAAGCATCAACACTTTTGTTTTTACACCAGGTTTAATAACCCGGTTCATTAGACGCATATAACGATTTTCCTTCTCGCCGCCACGACTGTTTGTGCCGTTGCCATTGCGGAAGTTATGTGACTCATCAATAACAACTAAATCGTAATTGCCCCAGTTGATACGATCTACCGGCAGTCCAATAGCTGTCATGCCGGACTCACGTGAAAGATCTGTATGATAAAGAATGTCATAACGGAGCCTGTCATCAGAGAGCGAGTTATTGATTAGATTTCCTCTGAATGTCATCCAATTTTCTGAAAGTTTCTTCGGGCATAGAACCAGAACATTCTTGTTTCTTCCCTCGTAATATTTGATAACAGCCAATGCTGTGAAAGTCTTACCAAGGCCGACGCTATCAGCAAGAATACAACCGTTGTATTGCTCCAGCTTACTAATAATGGCAAGAGCAGCATCCTTCTGAAAATTGTAGAGTTTATTCCAAATTACACTGTCTTTGAAACCGGTTGCCTCATTTGGCAGAACATCCTCAGAAATATCATCAAGAAACTCACTGAATATATTATACAACGTCATAAAATAGATAAGCTCCGGTGAATTTTCCTGGTATACCGTGGAGATCATTTCTATGACTTCGTTAGTAACATCCGTCAATTTATCTGAATCATTCCATATTTCATTGAAGGTACGAAGGAATTCAGTGCTTGCTGGATTCTCAAGGCGGGTTACAATATTGGTCATGTTATTGCCGCGTTCACAGCCAAGATCTACAGTCGTGAATGCATTCATTGGCATATAGGTATAAGTCTCATCGCCATCGGTTACCAGCATGAAATTATTCATGCCCTCTCTGGTTGTGTTAGATTTAAAGCTTGCCTTTTTTTTAATCCATTCAGCACATTCCTTTGCAACAGCCTTCTGTTTCAGCTCATTGCGCAGACGGACTTCAAACTCTGTGCCATATAGACTTTTTTCTCTCTGAAGTCTTGGTATATAAAACTCACGTCTTTCCTTCGTTGTTTTCTCCGCAATAAAAGTCGGCGATGTGAATATAAATTTGAACTCATCGCAAGATGATAGTTGCTGCTTCAATTCCTGATAGGCATAAATAGAGAAGCAAGCAGCAGCGATAGATACCCGGCTTCCAGAGGATATAATCTTTATCAAGTTGTCCTTTACGACCTTCGTCGTATTGTTAAATATCTCCATTAGTCAGTCACCCCTTGCTTACTTTACTTCGTCTGCATCCTCATCTTTTACAACCTCAACGATATCAGAAATATCGCACTTTAAGTATTCGCAGATCTTCAGAAGCACGTCCGTAGTAATATTTGCCCCTTTGCCAAGCTTGGCGAGCGATGCTGAACTAATACCTGCTTTTTTTGCAAACTCAGTTTTCTTAAGATCCTGCTCTACGAGTTTCACCCATAATTTTTTATATGATAATTTCATTGCCGTGTCTCCTTAGGAAGATCCTTCCTCCAACTTGGCATAAAGCCGTATGTATGGCCATCTCTTTCGTCTTTATAATATGTTGTTACTTTTACTCCCTGTGCCTCAAAATCCAGAGCTGGAATCATATTAAGGTTGTCTACGATGATGACCTGTCCCTTTCCCTTATGATCAATGAAATATTGGTAGAGTCCTTTCTTTATCGTTTCTCCATCGAGGGTATCCTCACTCTCATCCAGTCCCAGGAGAGGTGTGTCAATCATCAGAATTCCCGTTTTGAGAAAGACATCATCACTATTGAAATATTGATACAGCATCAGCGCCACGACTGAATTCAGGAAAGACCGGTATCCTTTGCCCTGTGCCTCAGACTTCGGCACTCCGTCCATCAGAATGTCAAAAATGGAGAAGTCCCAGCTTGCATATCCAGAACGATAATTGCAGTCCTTAAGAATCTTATTAAGAAGACTGTTGAAGCCGGTTCCTACATATTCCTCAAATTCCTTCTTTGCATGGTACAAAGGAGGATTTTTCTTTTTCTGAAGCTCCGATACCTTCTTCTTGCCGAGAATTTCAAGCTGGTCATTTACAAAGTCGATACCGCTCTGCAGCCTGGTATAATCCTCGATTTTATCAAGGTTGGCGTGGTAGCTCTGTATCTCCTGTCTCTTCTTTTCAAGTGCTGCATCTATCTCGTCACGCCTTGCTTGTAACTCATCAATCCTTGCTTTTGCTGCTTTCATTTCTTCGCGGACATCATCTTCCGTAGCTGCAATTACTGTAACCTCAGCTGCAATACGGGTAATCTCCGCCTGAATTGCTTCCATGTAACTGTCATCATGCTCGCCAAGCTCACCACCGCAAAACGGGCATACATTATTCGAAGGCAAAGCCTGCACAGCTTTTTCGCCTTTGGCTATAAAGTCCATTCGCTGTAGGTCTGCTTTGTACTGACTGATCAGGTATTCATAACGGTCAAGAAGTACCTGACAATTGGCATCCTCCTTTTGGTAGGTAGCCATCTGCTTTACAACAGCCGCATTCTCTTCGAGCAGTTCATTCGTATCCTGCTGGCATTCCTTGATGCAGTCGTTTAATTCCTGCATTCGTTGCTTTACATCGACGCCCTCTAAGGCCTCCAGTTGTTTTATATAATCGGCCTTCATCCCGTTCAGGGAGATAACCTGTTCTTCAATATAGTCGACGATTCCTTTTTTCTTTGCTGTAGCGACCTCCGGCTTCAAAATCTCTGGAACGCCCT
>Ga0268357_101338_pt1 | contig 17363 bp, 18 predicted proteins | sample BioMet10_FD_192466 | JGI IMG/M metagenome (GOLD analysis project Ga0268357, IMG submission 192466) | Sewage microbial communities from Oakland, California, United States - Biofuel 10 (Illumina Assembly) | ecosystem: Engineered > Wastewater > Sewage > Unclassified | place: USA: California... | reverse complement strand
TTAGGTATTTATTTTTCTTTGATTTTGTAGTATTCTTAATTAGATTCATTTGTCGACTTCCTTTATAGTAGTTTTTGTGGTGATTACACTATATCAGAAATCTTCAAATGAATCATTTCTTTTTTGTCTACTTATTCGGTCATTTCATTTTACAACTTTGCTGGTTCTTTCATATTTTAAATATTTTGGTAATTATGCACTATATTGATAGATTGTACATAATTACTATAGTATAATGGTACTATCATATAGAGGAGGTGTATTTTTATGATTAATGAATTAAAGAAATTATTTCTTGCAGGTGTTGGCACTGCATCGGTTACTTATGAAAAAGCATCTAAACTAATTGACGAAATGGTTGAAAAAGGCAAGCTTACTATAGAAGAAGGAAAAGAGCTCTCTGAAGAACTCAAAAAGACAATCAAAAGTAAAAAAGAAGAATATATTCCTATAGCAAAAGATGATTTAACAGATGTATTTAAAAAAATAAATTTTGTTACTAAAGATGATATATGTGAAATAAAGGAAAGACTAACCAAACTGGAAGATGCGGTATATCAAAAAGAGGATGACAAATAACACTTGCCCTAACAAAATGTTAGGGCCCTTTTAATATTAAGCTTTTATCCCTTTAAGAATGTATTCTATAAGGTTGTCCACTAACTTATTAAGGTCATTGTCTTTATTAATAAGCTCGTATACTGCAGTGGAGCATATAACTCCAAACAGCGTATATGCCATAAAAGAAGCCTCTCCTTTTTTTATCAAGCCTACATCCATGGCTTCCTGAATATATTTTTGGATATGCAAAATATAATTTTCAATAGAATCTCTAAGTTCAATTTGTCTTAACTCCTGTCCCCAAAGCTGACTCATTATTACCTTTATAAAATCTTTGTTATCATTTACTAAATTTAGCTGTCTTCTACAGACTAAATTTATTTTTATTAACGGATTTTCCTGAATTCCAGTCATTTCTTCTATTTCTTGAATAATTAAGTCCATACCTTCTTTGACTATGTATTTAAATATATCTTCCTTGCTATTAAAATGATAATACAGTGTTCCCTTAGCAACTCCGGCATTCACTGCTATCTCATCCATAGTGGCACTGTTATATCCTCTGTTCGAAAAAACCTCTATAGCTGAATCAAATATAGCCTTTTTCGTGTTGTTCATTTCAACATCTCCAATAAATTTATTTCTATGTATTTTATTATACTATTATCAAAATAACATTTCTATTTTTCCATTTGACAACTGCATTTATAGAGTTTAGAATTACCTTGATAAACAACATATGTGAGGTTTGAAATGATTAAATATTATAATAGAATTACCAAGGAATATGAAATAGAAAAAGTTGCAGGGGAAAATTATCTGAATTGGACCTACTCTTCTCCAGTAGGCATGAGCTTTCTTGAATTACTAATTAAGAAAAAATTGTTTTCTAAAATATACGGATATACCTGCGACAAACCAAGCAGCATTAAGAAAATAGGACCTTTCGTTAAAGATCTTGATATTGATATGCAGGAAAGCGTTGACTCAAGCTTCAAAAATTTCAATGAATTTTTCATAAGAAAACTGAAACCTGAGGCAAGACCAATTGACATGAATTCTGATTCTTTAATATCCTTGGGAGATGGAAGAATTTTAGCCTATGAAAATATTGATTTAAACAAAATTGTACAGGTAAAAGGTTTTACCTATAGCCTTAAAGAGCTTACAGGAGAATCTGATATTTCTAACAAATATAAAGATGGAACCTGTTTAATACTAAGGCTGTGTCCTACTGACTACCACAGATTCCACTTTGTAGATAGCGGTGTGTGTGAAAAAAACAATAGAATAAGTGGCGATTACTACTCTGTTAACCCTATAGCACTAAAAAAAATACCTGAGCTTTACTGCAGAAACAAAAGGGAATGGAGCTTATTTCATTCCGAGAACTTCGGAGATATTCTTTATGTCGAGGTTGGCGCCACCTGTGTTGGAACAATAGTTCAAACATATCTAACCAATGTAGCAGTTAAGAAAGGCTCTGAAAAAGGCTACTTCAAGTTTGGCGGCTCCACAGTAATAATGTTCTTTGAAAGTGGTAAAGTTAAAATAGATAAAGACATAATGTCCCAGTCAAACCTTGGCTTTGAAACAAAGGTTAAAATGGGCGAAAAAATAGGTATTAAGATTTAATATCTTCGTACCTATTTTTTAATAATTAATTTTTATACATTAACATTGTCCACGCCTTTTTTCTGCCAAATATCTATCTCTTTTAGCCTTTCAATTATTGGCAGATGTTGTGTACATTCCTCCTGGCATTTTCCACATTTAATGCAATCTGCAGCTACTTTTTTACTGTTTGCTGCATAATTCCAATATTCAAGACCATAAACTAGATCAATCATCTCTTCATCAGTTTTATTAAACATTTGTTTTTCATTATAAAAGAGCATATATCCTGGTATATTTATCTCCATAGGACATACTCTGCAGTATCCACAACCTGTACATATTGCATTCATGTTTTTCCCTATCTTAGTTTTAATTTTTTCAATATCTTCATCTGTAAATGTCGCATCATCTTCTGCAATTCTGCAAGCCATATCAATATCATGAGTGTTTGCAAAACCAATTAGGCTTATAGTGATTTGAGGGCTTGCAATATTAAATCTCAAAGCTGCCTCTACAGCTGTTTCCCCGACCCCAGCAATAAATGAAAGTTCATCTTCATGCTCAGGAATAGAGCCCCCGCTTAAAGGATTCATTGCTACTACCCCATATCCATTTTCATAAGCATACTTAACGCCATTCCATCTATAGGAAAAATTCAAAATATTAATTCCCATTGTAACACCATCAAACTTGTTTTCTTCTAATATATTAATTACTTCATCTCCAGGCTGGTGACTTGAGAAACAAATATGGTCGATTAAACCCTCTTCCTTACATTTTAAAAGACCTTCATACATTCCGCCTTTCCGCATAGCCAATTCATAGTGTTCCATTTTCCTTATGCACCATATATGATAAAAATCAATCTTTGATACTCCCATTCTTTCAATAGATTTCTTTACTGCTTCAATAGCCTTTTCTGATGTATCGAAAACAGTAGGTCTTCCTTTAGTAGATACAAAAAAATCATTTTTACCTTCTTTTTTAAGCTTTTTAAAAGCCACCCCAAATATCTCTTCACTTCTCCCATCGCAGTATCCAGGTGCGGTATCAAAGTAATTTATACCCTTATTGTAGGCATAAGCAACTAACTTAGCATTTTCTTCATTGCTTTTATTTACATCAAATCTAAGTCCACCAAAACCAACTACAGATACTTTTTTGCTAGTTTTACCGAAGTATGTATATTTCATATGTTTCTCCACTCCTTACAAGCATTAGTTTTACTTATCAAAATATGCAGGCATATTAACCTCAATAAACTTAACCATCTTATTCGTATAATTCCCCCAATTATGAGGAATTGTAGAATTGTAATGAGCAGAATCCCCTGGGAAAAGCTCATAATTTTCATTATCTATAACTAATGTTAAAATCCCTTCAAGCACATAAATAAATTCCTCACCCTCATGAGGATAAACATCCAAAGACTCATCACTATTATTGGGAAGAAGCTCAATAAGTCTTGGAAGCATTTCTTTATTTCCAACTTCATTAGTAAGGTGATATATAATAAACCCCGAATCCTGTACCTGAAAAACCTCTTTTTCATAGCTTCGGAGTATACATTTCTTTGCTCTTCTTGGATTAGAAAAAAAATAAGACAAATCTACACCCAAAGCTGCTGCTATCTTTGATAAAGAGTCTGTAGCCACAGCTGTCAAGCCTCTTTCCATCTGAGATAAAAATCCTATAGATAGATTTGTCTGTTCACTTAAATCCTTAAGTGTCATTTTTCTACTGTTTCTTAATTCTTTTACTTTACTTCCTATATCAATGTTCATAAAATACCCCCGTAAATATAACAAAATAGACGCATAAGTTTAGTTTATACGTCTATTTTATCACACTAGAATTGAATGCTAAAATAATTATTTATAGAGACATAAATATGCAGTTTCTACCTCTACAATAAGGTTAAACTTTAAGTTTGCATCTACTATGAAAATGTCGTCTTTTCCATATTTTTTGAAAGTATCTTCTCCAGGTAGTTTAACCTGCATCAATCCGCTTATTATCTTCATGTGCTCCTGTTTTGATGTACCGAATTCATATTCACCCGGTGCCATAACCCCTACTGTTGCTTCTCCGTCGCTTCCGTTAAAAGCAATGGAAACAACCGTTCCGTCAAAATAAGTATTACATTTAAACATTAAATATCCCCCTTGTACTATTTACTCATTTCTTTTGATTTTTTCATGCATTCCTTAACGCATTTGATAACTGCATGTCTAAAGCCCTCTTTTTCAAGTGAAGCCACAGCCTCTATTGTAGTGCCGCCAGGTGAGCAAACCATATCTTTTAATTCACCCGGATGCTTTCCTGTTTCAAGCACCATTTTAGCTGAGCCTAAAACTGCCTGAGCTGCAAACTTATATGCTTTATCTCTTGGCAGGCCTCCTAGAACTGCAGCATCTGCAAGTGCCTCGATAAACATAAACACATATGCAGGGGATGAACCACTCACACCAACTACACTGTCAAATAAGTATTCAGCAATCTCTTCTGCCTTTCCAAAGCTTTCAAATAACTGCTTAACAAAGCTCAATTCCTCTGTTGTTACATTACCGTTTTTACATATTGCTGCCATTCCTTCATTTACTAGTGCAGGAGTGTTAGGCATTGCTCTTACTATCTTAGCATTTTCCCCCAAAATATCTTCTAAGCTTTCTAAAGTTTTTCCTGCTGCTATGCTAACAATTATTTTTCCTTCAGTAACATATTCTTTTATCTGTTTCAATACAATCTTATAGATATTTGGTTTTATTGCTAAAAATATTACGTCTGACTTCTTAACCAATTCTATTGAATCTGTTGTAACCTGAGTTTTATATTCCCCCGATATAAAATCAAGCTTTTTCTGATCTAGATCAGATACTATGATATTACTGCTGCTTACTAATCCTGATTTGATAATTCCTCCTATCATAGCCTGCCCCATATTACCGGAGCCAATAAATCCTATTACTTTTTCCATATCTTTACCCCTTAAAAATTTATTTAGTTAAAGCTCTGCTCTGTTCTATTAATAATCTCATCCTGAAGCTCTTTATCTAAATTATTAAAGTGGTCGCTGTAACCTGCAACTCTAACAATCAGGTCTTTATATTCATTAGGATTTTTTTGAGCATCCAACAGAACTTTCCTATCAATAACATTAAATTGTATATGATGTCCATCCATACTGAAGTAAGATCTTATAAGGGCTGATAAGTTTTCAAGACCCTCATCTCCCACTAATGCTGATGGAGCAAACTTCTGATTAAGCAGAGTTCCACCTGTTCTTAAGTGGTCCATTTTAGCCGCAGATTTTATTACTGCAGTAGGACCTTTTCTATCTGCACTCTTTTCAGGTGAAATACCTTCAGAAAGCGGTTTATGTGCCAATCTGCCATTTGGTGCCGCTCCCATTACTGAACCAAAGTAAACATGGCAGGTAGTAGGAAGCATATTTATCCTATAATATCCGCCCTTCATATTCTTTCTTCCATTTACTTCATCATAGTAAGCATTAAAAGCTTCAACCATAATATCATCAGCATAGTCATCGTCATTTCCGTATTTTGGAGTTTTATTTGAAACTAAATTGTATATTTCTTCGTGTCCCTCAAAATTATCATCCATTGCTTTCATAAGCTCTTCCATAGAAAATTTCTTCTTTTCATATACATTATACTTTATTGAAGCCAAACAGTCACTTAAAGTTCCAATTCCAACACCCTGAATATAATTAGTATTGTATCTTGCTCCACCAGCATTATAGTCCATACCATTCTTTATGCAGTCGCTTGTAATAACTGATAAGAAGGTGGCAGGCATGTGTTCTGCATATATTTTTTCTATTACATTATTACCCTTGACTTTAATATCCACAATATAATGAAGCTGCTTTTTAAATGCATCAAAGAACTCATCATAAGTTTTAAAATCCGTGGCATATCCTAGTTTTAATCCTAATTGTTTGTTTGAAAATTTATCAAAGCCGTTAGTCATTGTAAGCTCTAAAATTTTAGGAATATTTAAATATCCTGTTAAAATGTAAGCCTCTTTACCAAAAGCTCCTGTCTCAACGCATCCGCTGGATCCGCCTTCTCTTGCATCCACTATGTCCTTTCCTGCACGCATAAGCTCCTGAATGATTGCATCTGTATTGTACATTGCTGGCTGACCCCAGCCTTTTCTGGATACTTCACAAGCTTTTTTAACAAATGCATGAGGGGACTTTTTGCTTATCTGAACATTGGAACTTGGCTGTAAAAGCTTCATTTCGTCCATTACTTCAAGAATTAAATAACTTACATCATTGACGCCGTCTGATCCATCTGGCTTAACTCCTCCTGTATTTAAGTTTGCGAAATCTGTATAAGTACTACTTTCCTTAAGAGTTATTCCCACCTTTGGTGGTGCAGGCTGATTATTAAATTTAACCCAGAAGCATTCCAACAATTCTTTTGCTTTGTCACGGGTTAAAGTACCCTCTTCAATTCCTTTTTTATAGAACGGATATAAATGCTGATCCAATCTTCCTGGGCTCAAGGCATCCCATGGGTTCAACTCTGTAGTTACTCCTATATGAACAAACCAATACATCTGAATTGCCTGCTGGAAGGTTTCCGGTTTATGAGCTGGTACAACTTCACAGTTTTTAGCAATTTGAAGTAATTCTTCTTTTCTTACCGGATTTGTTTCCTTTTCAGCTAATTCTTTTGCTAAATCTGCATATCTTTTTCCTAAAGCTATAATTGCATCACAGCTTATTGACATAGCTTCTAATTGAACTTTTTTATCATAAGCTCTGTCATCGCCATAATAGTCCAATGCATCTATCGCAGCTTTTATGTCAGCTTTAAAATCCAGGAAGCCCTTTTTGTACATTTTTCCATCAGCTACTGTATGACCAGGTCCTCTTTGCTCCATAAATTCAGTGTACATTCCACTTTCATAGCAGTCCCTCCATTCTGGAGTCATACGATCCAATATCAATTTTCTTATAGAACGGTTTTTCCAAAATGGTATTATTCTCTCTTCCTGAATTTTTTTAGCTTCATCACTAACTTTAAAGAATATCCTCTCACGCTTATCCATAACGTCCATGTCTTCTAAAGTATGACAGCAAAGTTCCGGAAAAGTAGGGGATGATTGCGGTTTTTCACCTTTTTCACCAACTATCAGTTCATCTTCATTAATACATATAGTTTTGTTTTCAAGGATATGTTTAAATGATAATGCCCTGAGAATAGGTGTTTCCAACGTGCCACCATATTTTTCATAGGCATCTGTCAGCAGCACCGCTCTTTCGATTGATAAAGTCGGGATTGCCTCCACGCTTTGCTTTCTTAATTTTCTTACTCTTTCATTCATTCCTCTTTCCATAATTAACCTCCTATTTTAACTTTATATCCATATTTTTCAAACATTTTTTTAAGCTCACTCATTCTCTCCTCTGATGGTTTATGCATTAAATCTTCTTTATATTCCTTTCCTAGCTTATAATACTTATTTTTAGCTATATCATGATAAGGCAAAAGATTTACATTACTTATATTTGTATTTTCTATAAACTTAATTATGCTTTCCATGCTTTTATCATCATCATTTATACCACAAATCACTGGTATTCTAAGATTTATGTTTGCCCCTCTATCTGACAACTTTACTAAGTTTTCTAATATCAGAACATTGTCTGTACCTACATATTTTTTATGAAGCTCAGCGTCCATTAATTTTATGTCATATAAAAATACGTCTACATAGTCTAGTATTTTCTCAAAGCTTTCAAAAGGCACATATCCGCAGGTATCCACTGCTACAGAAATCCCCCTTTCTTTGCAGCTTCTAGCCAGTTTTTCCAGTTCATCTATCTGGCACATAGCTTCTCCACCGGAAAAAGTAACACCACCCTTGGATTGATCATAAAATACTCTGTCTTTTTCAATTTCCTTTAATATCTGGTCTGATGTAAGATCCTCACCCACCATTTCCCTAGCATTATTAACGCAAAAATCAGTGCAATTACCACATAGTGTGCATTTTTCGAAATCGTTTACAAGTTTGCCATCACTTATTTTTATAACACCAGAACTGCATCTTGATATACATCTGCCACATAGTGTGCACTTATCTTTACTTATCATCATTTCTTTGTTAAAATTTTGACTTTCTGGATTATGACACCACATACAGTTAAGTGGACAACCTTTGAAAAACACCGTGGTTCTAATTCCTGGGCCATCATGAACTGAAAACTTTTGAATATTAAAAACCAATGCTTTATTCATTACAAACCCCCCAACAAATCTTTCATTTTAAATATAATACAAATGCAAATAAAAGTCCATAGTGTTTTCATATTTATGAAAAAAAATATCTTTATTTTATAATTTATGTGTAATGAGTCTAATTAATAACGTTTTCATGAAAATTAATTGATATTTTCATGAAATTCACTTCACAAAAAAATAGCCTGAAGGCTATCTTAATCCGTTATAATCATATCCGCTCTTATATCATTTTCATCCATAGGAACTGAATCTAATACCTGAAATTTATAGGCAAGAGCTAATTTCTTAACATTGTCATCAATTTTTAACAAAAATCTATCATAAAATCCACCGCCATATCCTATCCTACCACCTTCCAAGTCAAAAGCTGCTCCAGGCATTACAACTAAATCAATATCTTTAATTGATATTTCCTCGCATTTTTTCAAAGGCTCCAGTATTTCATAATAACCTGATTCCAAATCATCTAAACCGCTTATTTTAAATACCTTCATGCCCTCCTCCTTGGAAATTACTTTGGGAACACATATTGTTTTTCCATCTTCAATAGCTTTTTTAATAATACTCAGGGTATCTACTTCACTCCTGAAACTTACAAAAATGAAAATAAGCTTTGCACTTTTATAGTATTCGCTGCTAATAAACTTGTTGAAGATTATGCTGTCCCAGCCTGATCTTTTCTGATTGTTACACTTATCCCTTTTATCAAGCATGTATTTTCTTACTTGTTTTTTACAGTTAAAATCCATAATACAACCCCCAAACTACTTTTTTGATTTAATATTTGGATTGATATCAGAAAGCTCAAGATTTATCATTTCAATATTTGTTCCAACTTCAAATTTTACTTTCTGACATTCTTCATCCAACAAAACTACTGGCAAATTAATAATAAATTCACTGCCCTCCCCATATTTACTATTTACTTCTATTGTCCCATTATGCATTTCTACAAGTGATTTTACTAAGGATAATCCAATACCAGCTCCTTCACAATCACGCCTGAAGGTTTTATCTACTTGTTCAAATCTTTCAAATATTGTTTTGAGCTTATCCTTTGGTATTCCTGTACCTGTATCTTTTATAGAAATACTTATGCTTTCTCTCTTGTCTGATACATTTACATATATTTTTCCTCCATCACCGGTAAATTTTATAGCATTAGAAAGCAAATTAAGTATAACTCTCTCAATTTTATCCGAATCAAAGGCCATGATCTTTTCTTCCACCTCGGTATCAAATACAAAGTTTATTTGCTTGCTCTCCGCAAAGGTTGCAACAGACATAGTAACATCTTCTACCACACTTACTATATTGTAATTTTTCAGGTTAAGTTTAAGAAATCCTGAGTCCAATATAGTCATATCCAGTATATTATTTATCAATCTCATGAGTCTGTAACAATTTTTCTTCATTACATCTAAATATTCATTTTGTTTATTATATGATTCTTCTTCAGTAGTCTTATTGTATAAACTTAATAACTGTATTGCCGAAAATATAACATGCAAGGGAGTCTTAAGCTCGTGTGATATATTTGAAAAAAATTCTGTAATCATTTTATTCATTTCGCGGGTTTCATTTAATAATTCTATATTTTCCTTTACATCGTTTTGGAGCTTTTTTACCTGATTTTCAGAGGTTATATCTCTAAATATACTCAGTATTGTAGGTTCTCCTTCATATATGAAATAAATAGAAGTATTTTTTATATCAATGATATTTTTTTTATTATCTATTATTTTTCCTTCAAAAACAAGCATGGACAGTTTTTGATTATATATATCTTGAAATTTTTCTTTTACCTTGTCTTTTTCTCCCTCAGGAGTAAAATCTAAAATTGATTTTCCAGTAAGTTCTTCGGGACTGTTAAACCCAAGGAATTTTGCAGCACCGACATTTGCAAAAATAAACTTACCATCCCTTTGAACAAAAATCGCATCACGTGAATTTTCAATAAGAGTATCATAACAAGATTTGTTTTTTATAAACATTTCTTCTATGTGTTTACGTTTGTTTAATTCTATATTTAATTGCTGAAGCTCCAAATTTTTATTTCTCAAATTTTCATCCTCAATTTTCACATAATATCCTAAAGTCCATGCAAACATAATGAAGACTCCTGCTAAAATTAGGTCGTTTTGAAAATATGTATTAATTGTAGTATTTGGTACATAAATTATGTCTATAGCCAGTATAATGAAGGAAGATATAAAAGATATAATCATTCCATACTTCATGCCCGACTGCAAAGTTGAAGTAACAATTATAAATAGAAATAAAAATTTATATTGACTTATATAAGAATTTGATACAATTATCAAAATAGAAAATATAATAAAAAATATCATGATTTCAAATAACTTGATGAATTCCACATATTTAATCTTTAAAATATTTATAGAAAAAAATAACCAGAACAAATAAAGCAGTATAATCACCAATACCATAATACTGCTTCCAATTATGTTGAAATAACTATTATTAATACCATTTAATACATTTATGTATTTAAGCCTAATTTCATTGTAAAATGCGATTACGCATAAAAACAATGCTGCTAATTTTAATATACTTATTAGATCATCCTTATTTTTTTTCTTATCATTCAGAAAATAATTCATCTAATTCACATCCATATTTCAAACTTAATTTTATTTCCTATTTTTTATTTTTTTTAATACAATATAAAATAAAATAATATTGCATACCACAATTAACATAGATGGTATAAAGTACAGTACCTTTTCTACAGGATTTGCCAATATTTTTTGTATATCCACTTTTAACACTTCTTGGATAAAAATTAGATTTAAAGTTTCAGAAATACCAAGAATAATAATGATAACAAAGGTGGAAGATATAGCTCTAGTTACAGGTATTTTATTTACAACAATGAACAATATAGCAGCTACAGCAGCCCCCAGAACAGTATGTACTCCAAATAGTATGGGAAGCATTCTTATTAAATAAATGCTAATGGATAAAATAACACCAGAGATAATTAAGGGGGTTCTTTCAATTCTTTTATTTGCAAAAATGTTGCCTGCTATAATAACTAAAAATGATTCCGGGACAAATCTTATAAAAAATTCTAGAATAGTTACTTTTAACATTCGATCATTTCCCTTTCTTATATCATTATAATTGTATCACATTATTATATTAAAGGAATTTGTAATTTAGAATAAATTGGGTTAAAATATAAAATTTTGTCGAAAAAATGATTTTAAAATTACATAAAATATCTTAGAGTCAATAGTAATATTTATACATGTTTTATTACTATATTGACTATTACATCAAAAATAAACATATTTAATTACTTATGCTGTAGAATACTTATATTATGATATATTTTCTAAGGTGAGGGGAAGAATTTGAGTGTACAAAGTATAAAACTAAGCGATGTAATCGATTTGGACTTTCTGCAAAAATTTCAAGATAACTTTGCAAAAAGTCTTGAGATGGCAAGTATCACTACTGATATTAATGGTAATCCAGTGACTAACCCAAGCTGTTTTACTGAATTCTGTATGGATCTTACAAGATCAACTAAAGGTGGCAATAAACGCTGTGTCGAATGTGATCGCAGAGGTGGTCAACAAGCTTCTAAAACCGGAAGACCTTATGTTTACAAATGTCATGCAGGATTAATGGATTTTGCCGCGCCTATTATGTTAGAGGATAAGCAAATAGGTTCAATTCTAGGTGGTCAAATTATTCCAAATGAACCTGACCTAGATTCATTTAGACAAAATGCAATAGAAATAGGAGTAGACCCAGACAAATATATCCAAGCAGTGAAAAAAGTAAGAATTGTTAAAGAGGAAAATATAAACGCAGCAGCGGAAGTATTGTTTATTGTTGCAAATACCCTATCAAAAATAGGATACCAACAATATAAACTAAATAGTATGTCCAGCATTTTATCTGACAATTTAGAACATATATCTTTAGGTTCAGAACAACTTACAATTTCAGCAGCTGATATAAATGAAAATCAGAAAAAATTAAACAACGAAATTTTTAACGTAAAAAAATTATCAGAAGATATTAATCAAATTCTAGAACTAATTAATAATATTTCTTCTAAAACAAATATGTTAGGTCTTAATGCAGCTATTGAAGCATCAAGAGCAGGAGAATCAGGAAGAGGCTTTAGCATTGTAGCAAATGAAATTAGAAAACTCTCCTTAAGTTCAAAAGAAACCGTTTCTAAAATAAAGGAAATTACAAGTCATATCCAAAGCTCAGTAGATGTTGCAATAAAAACTTCAGATACAATACTTACATCAACTGAGGATCAGTCAGCTGCCATACTAGCAACAAGTGCAAGCATTGAGAGTATATTGCATTTAAGTGAAGATATTAATAACCTTACAAATAAAATTTGATGCCAAGGCAATTTCAATAGAAATTGCCTTTAAGATTTACATAGTGCCATTTTCCCAACCTTTACAAACATCAACCCATTTTTTGTTATGGGAATATTCATTAAGTTCGTCACATGTAAGCCTTATGGCAGAATTACTGCTTCCACAGGCAGGGAAAACAGTTTCAAACCTCTTAAGAGATACATCAAGATACACCGATATATCACTCTTCGTTCCAAAGGGACACACTCCACCAACGGCATATCCGGTATAGTTAAGAACTTCGTCAGGCGACAGCATCTTAGCCTTAAAACCAAATTCTGCCTTAAACTTACCATTGTCCGTTTTTGCATCTCCCGCAGCTACTATCACCATGGCTCCATCTTTGTCTTTAAATGAAATAGTCTTCGCAATTCTTGCGGGCTCAACGCCTAAAGCCTGTGCAGCTAGTTCTACCGTGGCACTAGATGTTTCAAACTCCATAACATCCTTATCCCTGCCCCACTTTTTTAAATACTCTTTTACATTAGTAACTGACATAATAAACAATCCTTTCGTATAAAAATTTTAGCCATATTTTACATTCATTAAATTTTAACCAAAAAAAACATTCCAAGTAAAATATGTCCATATATTATAATATTATATCATTTTTTGAAATAGTAAAACCAGGGAATATATTACTCCCTGGCTGCAAGATTAGTGAACGTATGGAGATTTTAAATATTAATATACTTGAAATTATTAATAATTTTATAAAGTATTATTGATTATAAAATAGAGCCCAAAGGCTCTATTTGTCGCAACGGTTTAAAAGTTCCTGTAATTTTTGAGCATGCAGCGCTTCGTCTTCTGCAAATTGTTTAAATACGCTTATCACTTCCTGATCTTTAACATCTCTTGAATACTCTTGAAAATCACGCACATTTTCCTGTGTATCTAGCAACTTTTGTTTTATAATATCCTTTGTATCCAATTTCATATACATCACTCCTTACAGGAAGTATTTTTCCCGTTTTAGTGATATTTATTCTTTTCCCTTTAACAATAAAATTTATTATAATTTTAAATCTCCTGATATAACCCCTACGATGTTCCCTTTATTATCCTTAATAGGAATCGCAATCATAAGAATCTGTTTTTTTGTAACTGCAGAGGTAAATATATCAGTATGAGTATATTTTCCAGATATTGCTTCTCTAAACCATGGCCTATAACCAAAATTTTTCACTGTAGTATCTGCATCGATATATATAACATCTCCATTTTTATCTAAAGTAATGAATCCTTCGAAAATATTCTGTTTTGTTTTAAACTCTTTAATTTTATCTGCTTGAATGTTTAAATTCATAGAAAATATTTCTGGAGAATTTGAAATAGTAGAAAGTGCATTTTCACCTTTTTTTATTTTTTCATCCAGTTTATTTCTATCCACATCCAAAGACACTAATTTTCTAAGATAACTGCTTAGCTCCTCTGAGTTATCAGTAAGCTTTTTAATGAGCTTTGATAAATAACTGATGGAATTATTATGTTGCTCTATACTTGAAGATACCTCTTCTGTACTTGCTGAAGTTTCCTCTACCATCTCCGAAAGCTTCACTATTGACCCTTGAATTGATACTATATCTTCACCCTGTCTCTCAACAAAGGATGATATGTCTTTATTTCCAACACTTACAGATTTTACATCTTCTTTCATTTTAATAAAAAATTCTGAAATATCATTTACGAGCTCATAATTTAACTTCATCTTTTCATATGATAATTCCATTTTTTTTATGGTATCATAGGTTGTTTTACTTATTTCATTAGCTATTTGCTGTATGTTATTTGATGATTCACCGGACTCATTTGCAAGTTTTCTAACTTCTTCAGCAACTACAGCAAACCCTCTTCCGCTTTCTCCAGCCCTGGCTGCTTCAATAGCTGCATTTAAAGCCAATAAATTAGTTTGCTCAGATATTTCATTGACACTTTTAACAAATTTTTCAATTTTTAACGAATTATTTTCTAATGTTTTTATTTCTTGAATTATATTTTTACTTTCCTCATAGGACTCCGTTATCTTACTATTTAAAGTTTTAAAATTCACCAACATTTTGTCAGAAAAACTATCAAATCTATTTGTTACATTTAATGCCTCATTGCACTTAGCTGAAATTTCATTGGATTTTAATACCAAACTCCTGCTCTTATCTTTTACATCTGTCGCATTTACCGCTCCATCCTGTGCCGATATAGCTATACCTCCCATGACCTTTAATATTTCACAAGATACACTAGAAACAGCATTAATATTCTCATTTATCTCCCCTGAAGTTGATTTTATCAAATCGCTGGTTATTTGGAGTTTGTTAGTAAGTTCCTTGAAATTATCCACTATCTCGTTAATTACTTTAAAGAATGTTTCTATTAATATTTTGTTATATCCAAAAGCTTCTTTCTTATATTTTTCTAAATTGATTTCTTTGCCTTTAATTATATTACCTGTATCATTGATAAACTCCAGTAAAACTTTCCTATTTTTATATTCTATACTGATTCCAAAAGCTGCAGCAAGGCCAGCAACCACAATATATGCTGCTAAATTATTTCTAAAAAAAATACCTGCTATAATTATTATTATATATATAATTATATTCATATTTAATCACTCCTATAAAGCAAAACTCCCACATTTTGTGAGAGTTTTGCGCTTATGTTACATACTTATTATAATGTCAGCCTATATTCTTTCATACTCAATTTTTCCGTCAATCATAGTTATGTCAACATCTATATTGTATATATCCATCGGGTCAATTCCCAGAATGTCATTAGATAAAACAATCATATCTGCCAATTTACCTACTTCAATGCTGCCTTTAATATTTTCCTCAAAGGCGGCGTAAGCTGCATTGATAGTGCAACATCGAATGGCTTCTAGGACGCTTACAGCTTGTGTTCTGTCACATTGAATATGTTTATTTCGGTCATAGCGGTTTACTGCACCGTCAATCATTTTCAATCCATAAGGACCTGATGGGGCATCACTGTGTAGAGAACACATGATCCCTGCATCCAGCATACTCCTAAGAGCTCCAAAATATTTGCATCTATCTCCATAGAACTTTTCATAATTTGCTCCAAGAGCCGCTACTAATCCAGCATTAACACTAGGGCAGATGTTCATCTTTGCCATTCGGTCAATCAAATCTTGATCGGTTAATGAGCAATGCTCTATTCTATGTCTTAAGTCGGGGCGTGGATTGGTTTCAAAAGCCTTTTCGTAACCTTCCACCATGAATTCCACCGCCATATCTCCAATTGCATGAGCAGAGGCCTGGCATTCAGCATCATTTATTTTTTTGATGTATTCAGCCACTTCTTCCCGCTCCCAGCCTCTTTCACTTTTTAATTCTGGATCATGGCTGTATGGTTTTCTAGTAGCACAACTTGGTCCTCCTGAGCCACCATCAATCATAAATTTACAAGTACCGATCTTAAAATGCTCATCTCCCAAACCTGACATAAGGCCAAGTTCCATCCAGTGTGCATTTTCCTCCAAAGAATATGGTTTCCCGAAAATGCTGTGTAACATCATATAGGAACGAACTTTAAAAGTTTTGTTTCGGCATAGCTTTTGCATTGTGTGATACGATGATGGTCCACATTCACCGCAATCATGAATTGAAGTCATGCCGGCTTCCAAAAGCTGCTTGTGAGAATTCATCGCTGCTCTTATTTGTGATTCTTCCGTATACTCCACTTGACCCCACAACCAAAAATGTGTATGTCCACGAACTAATCCAGTCAGCTTTCCATCTACAACTTCAACTTCACCTTCCGGATACTTTTTTGCATCGTCTGGTCCGTATACACCCAAATAAGCCAGTGCCTTGCTGTTATACATACAAATGTGACCGCCGCCATGCATACAGTGAACAGGATTATCTGGAGCTGCTGCATCTAGTTCTTCCAAAGTCGGATGGCGCTCTTCCTTTAGAAGCAGCGGTTCATACCCCATCATAGATACCCACTGTCCTGGTTTTTTTAGTTTGACTGCCTGACGAATCATATCTAGCATTTCTGCAACGGATTTACAATAAGCATATCGTGTATCAATCATTGCTGCATCTAGTTTTGGTTCCAGCAAGCCATTAAGTATCGGATGATAGTGAGAATCTATAATTCCAGGCATTAGGGTTCGACCCTTAAGGTCTATAACCTTTGTAGAAGCATCAATTACTTTTTCCAGTCCTGCATTATCTCCTGCATAAACTATTTTATTACCTTTCACTGCCACTGCTTCAACAAGTTCATCCTTTTTGTTTACAGTGATTACCTTTCCGTTTTTGAAAGCGTAGTCAGCATAGGAATAATCAAATGTCATTTAAATCCCTCCAATTTTTTTATTCATTAACTTGCTTTAGTTATATCAGCGTTGTCCAATTCTATTGCATTATTACCATTTTTAAATGCCTTTGACGGGAATGCATAAATCATTATAACCATAATTATTAATGAAAGTATGATTCCGGATGTC
>Ga0268357_101317_pt1 | contig 17680 bp, 11 predicted proteins | sample BioMet10_FD_192466 | JGI IMG/M metagenome (GOLD analysis project Ga0268357, IMG submission 192466) | Sewage microbial communities from Oakland, California, United States - Biofuel 10 (Illumina Assembly) | ecosystem: Engineered > Wastewater > Sewage > Unclassified | place: USA: California... | reverse complement strand
GCGACCGTGTCGTTATTGGCCGTATAGTATTCTTTTTCGTTGTTGCCCCAGGCCCAGATGCCATAATTCGAGCCATCGCCGATTTGGTGATCCCAGTAAGAGGTATTCAAAGAAGAGCCCGTGAATTCGTCGCTCCAGTTAAGCGAATAACCACTCGGGACATAACCCGTGGAGGCGGAACTTGACGAAGAAGAGGATGAGGATTTGGAAGAGGACGAAGAGGAACTCGACGAGGAAGATGAGGAGGAACTTGACGAAGAGGAACTCGACGATGAAGTTCCCGTTGAGGACGAACTCGACGAGGAAGAACTGCTCGAGGAGGTGCCTTTTGAAGAAGAATTGGACGAGGAAGCGCTGGAGTCCGTCTTTGAAGAAGTTGCGCTGGAGGTTGTTTCGCTGGTGCCTTCTTCGCTAGGCAAAGAGACATCGCTCTCCTCGCTAGAAGGGGTAGAGGTTGCGGGGTTAGAAATCAAATCGTTGATGCTGAAAGAGCATGACGAAAGGGTCAATCCAACGAAAGCCAAAATGATTAATGATCGTTTTTGGGAAGTCATCGACTGACCTCCACGTCGATCCGTTGGACTTTGCCGGAACGGATAGCCTCGGCTAAAGCGCCGCGGATATGCTGGAACTTTTGGCCATTGATCACGTAAACCAACTTCACGCCTTCATAGCAATTAAGGTGCTGCGGGTTGTGATAGACGATGTCGCAGGTGCTAAAGAGCAAGAAGGAAGCATCGCCTTTTTCGTCAAAGAAATCGTGAGAGAGCTTGGGATCAAGGTGGAAGCAAAGCTCCCCGCCTTCATAGGAATAAAGATGCTCGCCCAAGAAGAGGATCGTCAGCATATTGAGGAACTCGGCGTTCGCCCCGGTTAAACGGGCAAAATAGCCGCGGCCCCATTGCTTCTTGTCCGGGTTGCAGGTCGGAACGACGAAGGAAGAAGCCTCCGCCGGATCGCGGCCATAGACTTCGGGGCTCATAAAGACGACGAAGTTGGTCTTAATCTCGGCGAAGAACTGATCGTAGAAACCGGCTTTAAGCAAACCCAGCATGTACTTGTACGACATGTGCAAGAAGTTGCACTCGCGCTCGAGCCAACCTTTGGTAAAGGCGTGAACTCGCCCGATTTCAAAGGGGGCGTCATCGAGGGCGGCGCAGGTCTTGTAGAAGTGAAGCTTCTTATCGTAGAGGTCGCTATCTTTGATGGCTTCGTAATCCTTGAGGGACATGACTTCTTGGCCAAGTTTCATCGCGCGAGCCGAGGCTTCGAGGAAGGGCGGGATCGTCCGTAATTTAAAGGAGGTGGCTTTCACGGTCGGGTAACCTAAGAAGTTCACGTGATCGCTCATCTCATAAGAGGCGACGTCATAAATGAGATAAGACGGAATGATGCCTCCGCCAATCTCGCGGGCTTTCTTTAAGCCAGAGGTGAGAACCTCTTGGAATTCATCGAGCAAGGGCAGGACGTTCTTGATCGCGATGTTCTGATAGACGCCCGAGGCGTGGTCCTTATCGGTGAGGCGTAAGGCTTCGCGTAAGGAGGTCGCTTTATCCCAATAGGCAAAGGAAGTCAGCTTGCCCGCCTTTAATTCGGCCAGGGCTTCGCTTAATCCTTTGAGCAGAGTCACCTGTTCCTCTAAGAAAGGTACGGTCTCGTCTTTAAAGGGAGCGAGGTGGATTTTGGCATAATTGACGAGGCGCAAGAGTTCGACGCTCTCCGATAAGCCGCTCGAGAAGAGTCCGGGCAAGCCGTTCATTGCATCGTTCCAGCCCGGTTTCTCGCATTCCATTTCGATGCCGAGTTGCAAGCTATCGAGCGTCGAGAATTTGATGGCGATCAGGTTGAGGATTTTTCCGGCGAGATTGGTTTCGACTTTCTGGCCTTTGACGTCGCTTAACCAATAGGTTTTAGCGATATCGAGGTTGCGGCGTTCGCATTCCTTCTTGAGGGCTTTTAGATCGATCGCGCCATATTGGCGGATCTTGCCATCGGGAAGCAAACAATACTTCTCGCTGCGGGGATTGACGTAGACAGGCGAATAGAAGTAACCGTATTTGCTGCCGAAGAAGAGTTCTTTCTCTTTATCGGGGTAGACGGCGGAGTAATTCTCAAGCAAGTCGACGTTATAGGTCCAATGGTCGACCCAATAGCCTTCGGCGAAATTGGCTTCGATTTCTTGATGGCAAGCTCCGAGAATCTTGGCGAATAAAGCATCCACGGCCCCGTTCTTTAAGCCACATTCATCCTTGATGTAGGTGTACATGGCCGAGGGTTCAAAGGCTTTGATGAGCTCACTGACGTAGGCTTTATTTTCCGGTTTTAGGTCTTCAAGGAAGCCCAAATCGGCGCCTTGATTGAGGTGGAAAGCTTCTGGCTTCACGTTGAGCGGGTTCTGACCATCGACCTGGATCAAGTTGAAGAAGAGCTTTACGTTGTAGTCTTTGACGAAGGGATGGAAATAGAGGTCGCTTCTCCGATTCTGGTTAACATCGCGGAAGTTGCCAGCGCCGGAAGAATAGTAACGCGAAGGGATCTGGAAGGAGTTGTAGTCTCGTTCCATATCGCCATGTTTACGGCCATAGACGTAATAGACCTCACCCCCGTCGGCGTTATTGAGCAGAGTGGGGAAGCCGCCGCGAAGATTGTTATCGAGGTAACTTTGTTTAACGTATTTATCGAAAAGAGGATTGCCGGTATGAACGCTGGCGACATTGACGAGACGCTGCAGCAAAGCGGCCGTCTCATGAATCATCGCATCGACGGAAGATAGGTTAACCGCCTTGGCGGCGATGCGGTAACGTTCCTCGTTTTCAAAGGAACCGTAGAGAACGCAAACGCTATAGGATTCGCCGGGTTTTAGTTTCTTGCTGAACGAATAGAAGGCGCAGGGGAGTTTATTCTCGGTCTGCTGCTCATAGGCTAAGAAGTCGGGGTAATTTTGCTTTTCAAAAGGCTCGGCGGTGAGAATGCTGAGGTCATCGCCAAAGACTATGGCGGGGTCGACGATGCAAGGGAGTTTTTCCCCGTTTTGATCCACGGCGACGAAACCGTTACCATCGACCGCTTCTTTGACCACCGAGTTATCGCCGGTCGAGGTTTTGAATTTCACGAAGGGCGTGGCTTCTTTTAAGCCCGAAACGATGCAATAGGCCGCCATCAAAGAAACCAGTTCCTTGTAGCAGATATTGGATAAGCCTAACGGGAAGAAGATAGGGAGACCATCGAGTCCGGTGAAGGTCTTTTCTTCCTTCGAGGTATTAGTGTAGGTGACTTTGCGGATGAGACCTGGGTAGTTGCGGTGGCTGACGGAGCTATAGGTAATCTCCATCCGATAGCCTTCGCCTTCTTCTTTGATGGAGAAGTCGGCCATGCCGATGTTCATCTGTTGTTGGACGGGAGCGGAAGTGAAGAAAGGAGTGACGTAAACGTCATTGATTTTCAAGAACGTCCGAAAACTTTTAATCTTGATGTTCTGATAGGCCAAATTGGCCGAATCAAAAGGCGTGATTGGAGTGTCACGCGAGGTGACGCCGAAGCCGCCCATGCATTGGCCAACGTTGGCGTAGAAAGCCCATAAGGGCTTGCCATCGGTGCCGGCCACGGCGGGCAAAAAGGAAGCAAAAGTTTTCGCATGTTGGAAATCGTCGATGATGAAGCGATCTCCGGATTGACTGTATTTAACCATAATTATACTCCTGGGGAATGGGGAATCTGGGGGCCTCCCTTGTGGGAAACCCCCAGATAGAAAAAGCAGAGAATCGAATTAGGCAACGTAGGCGTATTGGCCGATGAGGCTAGGAAGCGTGCCATCGACGATCGACCAAATCGAAGTGTCGAAGCTGCTGTAGTTCTTCGCTAACTTCATATCGGCGGAAGCTAAGAGCAAGTCATTGGTCAGCGCGCCAAGGTCGCTATCGCCGGAGGCCGGCTTATTGGCGGCTAGGTGGGTTTGACCAAAGAAGACATCGCGCGAAGTGCCATCCATCGGAGTGATTTGGAATTTGCGGGCGACGCAGTTTTCAACCGTGCCCCAGCATTTGCCAACGAAAGCGTATTCGCCGCAAGTGGGCGAACCATTGCTGTCTTTGATGGTCGACTTATCGGCAGTTACCTTATCGACGGCGCATTGTTTCCACCACGGATTATCATTGGTGGCCGGAGAACCATGGTCCCAACCATTGCCGGTCTTGCCTTTGTAGTCATCATTCCAATCGAGGAAGATGCCAGGTTTTTCAATAGCGACGCCATTGACGGTAGTCGCAGCGGTCGCGCCAACGGTCAAGGAGTTGACTTGGCTGATGACGTTGCGGACGACGCCCGAACCCGCGACGATGCCGAAGGCTCCGCCGCAGTTGCAGTCATCATCGTAATAGTGAGTGCCCATTTCGACGCTGCAGCTCGAATCAATGAAACAGTTCTCGACGGTGCCCATCACGTTGCCGGCGATGACGCCGACGATGGTGCGGCCGCGGACTTTGATGTTGCTGAACTTGCAATCGCGGACGATACCGGCGCTGCCGATGGTCTGGAAGAGGCCAATGTTATCGCCATTGATATGGCCTTCATGGGTAAATTTGTACGTGCCGTTATCGGCATAGACGTTGTAGTTGGTGCCGATCGAATCCGCGTAGTAGCAGGTCGCGTTCTTAATGGTGTGACCATTGCCTTCAAGAATGCCATGGAAGTAAGCGTTCTTGGTCGAAGTCTCGGTGATGTACCAGCCTAAGGGTTCGAAATTGTCGATCGTAGAAAGATCGATATCGTTGCCCAAAACATAGGTGCCTTGCAGCGTGGTGGCATCGGTATTGATCGCCTGGAATTCGTCGGCGGTCGTGATGACTTTGGTGCAGGCAAGCGCCGCAACCTTGACCGTCTTAGAAGCCACGACGACGATGCTCTTTTCTCCGACGGGAATCTGACTAAGGAAGGCCCCGCCTAAGGTTAAGACGCCATCGGCATACGAATACTGGCCAGCTTCGGCTTTAGCCCGACCGCAAGTGATCGAGGTGATGTCGCCGCTGATTTCCACTTTGAGGGAGACGTTTTCGCTGGCCCCCGCCGTGAAATAAATGTTGCTTCCGGCAAAAACTTTGCCCGCCGGAGTGACGGAGCCAGCGCTAGTAGTGCTGGTCGTGGGCGTGCCGCTTCCGCCTTGGCTAGAAGCTGGAGTGTTGCCGCCGCAAGCGGCGAGCGACAAGGTCGCAGCCGCCAAGATGATGAGTCCTAGTTTTTTGCTTTTCATAATGCTATTTCCTTTTCCCTAAAGGGGAAGGGGGGGCTTCGCGATGGAAACCTCCCCAACGAAGTTTGAAACGAATTAAGCCGCGACTTCGACGAGAGCGAAATCAAGGATCTCGAGCTTGTTGGAGGTCGAGTTCAATTTGCCCAATTCGAAGGTGACTTCGGTATTCGTCGAGAAGGCTCCGCCGCTGAAGGGTAATTCAACGGTTTCATAATCGGCGAGGACACTGAGAGTAACCACCGTGCCAACGACCGCATAGCCATTGTTGATATCGCAGATCTTGACATCACCGCCAGCCGTCGAGACGCGATACGAGAAGGTGATCTTATAGTTCTTGCCAGTTTCGCCAACCGGGATCGGGGCGAAGTTGACTTGGTTGTCCCAAACGTTGTTGCCCGTAGCGCCGGCAAAGCCGTTGAAGACTTCGGCATTATCGCTGCCGCGGCTGATGGTCATGCTGTTGAAACCGCCAGTCGAATAAAGACCAGTATGCTGAGTGCCAATTTTGCCATAGAGCGTCAGATCCGCGGTGACCGCGGTGCTGAGATCATAGGCCTTCGTTAAGGCCGCATCGGTGTACCAGCCTAAGACCGTGTTGCCGAAGGGTATCACTAAGGTGCTCGGGACCACAACGGCTTTTCCCGAGACAACGTTCGCGGTTCCCATGGTGACCGTGCCATTCATAAAGGTGACGGTCTTAGCCGCAGAAGCTTCGGCGAATTTCGCAACCCAAGTATGAGCTGCGTCAATGGCTAAAGTATTCGTCCATTTGGTGTCGCCATCATACCAACCATCGAAGATCTTGCCGGATTCAGCGGCCGGATCGGCCGGAGCAGCAACGGTCTTGCCTTCACGGACTTGGATGTCCTTGAGGACGGCGTTGCCATTTTCAAAGCGGTTGAGGTAGTACTTGTTGGTGGTGGAGTTGTCCTTGATCGAATTAACGGTCATCTGGAAGCTCTTGCCGGCGATTGGACCGACGTCAACGGCGCCGAGTTGAAGACTGAGGGTATCGCCTTCGCCTTGAGCGATGGTAGCTTTGTAGTTAAGAGCCGTCGCGGCTTCAAGGGTGACCTTGGTGCTATTGATGGTGATTGTACCGGCAACGTCGCTGGTCAAAGTGAAGTCGAACGCATAGGAATCGTTCTGGACGGCATAGGGCAGTTTGTAGAAGACCTGGACGCCAAACCAATCACCAGTGCTGGTGTAGGTGAGGCTAAAGGTCCGCTCGCTGACGCTAGACGCTGTAACGACTCCGCCATTGCCGGCCCAATAGACCATTTTGCCGGTGCCTTCGGCGCCTTGTCCGGTCGGGCCGGTGAAGGTGTTGTCGAAGTAGAAGAGATCGGCGCTCTGAACCGGGGCTTCGCTGCTCGAAGAAGAGGAAGTTCCTTCAGACGTGCCTTCGGATGTGCCTTCAGAAGTGCCTTCTGAGGTGCCCTCAGACGTGCCTTCGGATGTGCCCTCCGAGGTGGTCTTCTCCGAGGTTCCTTCAGACGAAGAGCCTCCTTGCGAAGACGAGACCGGGGCTTTGGAGCTGCTGGAGCTCGAGACGGTGGTTCCGCCGCAGGCGGCGAGAGCCAAAGTTGTGGCCGCTAGGACAAAGAGTCCTAACTTTTTACTGGTCATACTTGTTTCCTCCTTTCAATAAATGGAAACAATTTATAATTCAGGGACATTGCCCTGAGATTATCCTTTTAATCCGCCGACGGAGGTGTTCTCCATGATGGTCTTGTTGAAGAGGATGAAGACCAAGATGATCGGCAGCATCGTGATGAGAATCGCAGCGAAGAACAGCGGCTGCCCCGACCCCGACTTCACCAGGGCGCTCTGCAAGTCATAAATACCGACGGCGATCGTGGGCTGCTTCGGTAAATAAATAGAAGGGGTGATGTAGTCGTTCCATAAGCCGATGAGGGTGAGGATGGTCACGGCGACCATCGGGCCCTTGGCCATGGGAAGAACGATTTGCAGAAAGATGCGGAAGTCGCTGGCGCCATCGATCTTGGCGGCTTCAACATAGGTCCAGGATAAGTTCTTAAAGAAAGAATAAAGGAGCAAGAAGTTGGTGCCGAAGCCTCCGGAGTATAAGAAGATGCAACCGATGATCGTGTTATCGAGGTGGAGGTTCTGCATCAACTCAATCTGAGCCGGCAAAGCTCCGACGATCGGAACGATGAGCGAGAAGATGACGACGCCGAAGATAATGCCGCGGCCGGGGAACTTATATTTCGCGACGACCCAAGCGGCGCAGGACGAGGTGATGACCGTGGCGATCGTGCCGCCCCCGGCGACGAGGACCGACATGCCGAGCATTTGGAGAATGTTATAGTAATTGGTCTCCGAGGAACTGTAGAGGAACATCTGACCGAAGTTGCCCCAAAGCCATTGCGTTGGAAAGGCCATGGAATCGGTGTTGAATTCGTCATTGGTTTTCAGGGCATTGAAGAATACCCAAACGAACGGGAAGATGAAGCTGATCGAGAAGAGGACGAAGATGATCCCCATGATGATGAAAAGCGCTTTTTCACCGCCGTGGCGTTTATAGAGGGTATCGTGCTTGCGTTCGTAAGAACCTTGGCGGTTCTCTTCGCGTTTGCTGCGAAAGCCTTTTTTGATTTGATATCCTAAATCCATAGGTTAGAACCCCACATTCTTGAAGCACTTGTTGAGGCCCCAGCGGACGGCACAGATGATGGGGGCGCCGATTAAGGAGCAGATGAGGCCGAGGGTGGCCGGAACGTTCTTGGCCGAGCCTTGGGAAGCGAAATAGATGTTCATGCCGATCGTCTCGGTCGCCGCCGAAGCCGATTCTCCGGTGATGAAGAAAGGCTGGAAGGTGACATTGAAGACGCTCATCATGCCGAAGATGAACAAGGTGGTCACGGTCGGCCAGGTTAACGGGATGATGATCTTGAAGAATTCTTTGAAGGGGTTGACGCCATCCATCTTGCAGGACTCGAGGATGTCTCTGGGAATGCGGGACATGCCGGCGGTAAGCAGAATGACGTCATAGCCGATGCCGGCCCAAACGCAGAAGACCCAAACCAGCCACTTCTTGGACTCATCAAGGACGAAGAGATTTTGGAAGAAGCTGCCGTAATTGACGTGCATCAAATCCAAAAGTCCTGAGATTAGGCCGCCTTGATTGAGCGAATAAGTGTAGACGGTGGTGAGGATGAATAACGGTAAGATCGAAGGGATGAAGAAGATGACCTTGTAGAAGGTGCTGCCCCATACCTTTTTAAAGATGAAGTAGGAGAAGAACATCGCAATCGGCAAAGTCACCAAACAGCTGACCACGAAGTAGATCAAGGAGTTCTGATAGATGAAATTGCTGGTGGTGTCCTGAAGCGACTTGCCCCAGTTGGCGTAGTTCTTGAATAAGGTGGAGAAGAAGGTCGAAGAATCGCCCTTCCAGTTGGTTAAGACCCAGGTGAGGTTATTGCGGTAAGGGAACTTGAAGGTCAACAGAATCGAGGTGATATTGACCCCGAACCACATCAAGCAAAAGTGCGCGACCGGATAAAGCAGCATCAAGATGATGAAGATATAGGTGCCGACATGAGCGGCGCCCCGATGCTTCTTTTTTGGTGCGTTAGCCGGAGCAGAGATCGGTTTGATCTCCGCGGCTGGCGCTTTTACGAGACTGGTCATATTTTCCCCTTGTCAGTCAATTCCTTAGTCGGATAAGCCAGCGTTATCGAGCCAACTCTGCCAGCCGCTCCTGGCGGTGTTATACATGGTCGCGCCGATCTTAGCGCCGGTGTAATCGGCCGGAGTGGCGCAGGCTTTTTGATAGTAGTAGACGTTACCGATCCACGGCATGACCTTATCGGTGTTCCAGACGGTGATCGGGTTCATCGAGGTGAGGTTGATGTTGGTGTTCGAAAGCTTTTCGTGGATGGACTTGGTGTAGGTATCGGTGGCTTCGATGTCGCTGAGGTCAACCTTGGTGTAGTCGAAAGCAAGGAAGCTGCCTTTAGCATCTTTAACGAAGGTCTTGCAGCCATCGGCGGTCGCCATATAAGCGAGGAACTGCTTGGCTAAATCTTGGTTCGAGCTTTTGGCCGGAACGATCATGGAATCGCCAAAGCCAACCATGTAGTTGACGTCGGGGGAAGAAGCGCTCATCTTCGGAGTCTTCATCATGGCGATGTCGAAATCCAAAGCTCCGCCATTGGTCTTCTCAAGCTCGTACTTGCCCCATTGCGCATAGGGGATCATCGCGGCTTTGCCCGCGTTGAAGGCACTTTGAGCGGTGCCAAGTTTATCGGAATAAGAAGTGGAGATGGAGTTGGCCGAGGCATTGGCGATCAACGACCACCATTTGTCATAAGCTTCGACGAATTCCTTATAGTAGTTGGCCGGATTGTACATTTCATAGCCATCGGAATACTTGCCGGTCGGCCCCATATATTTCTTAATGGTGTTGATCTTATCGACGCCGGCGAGCTGTGCCCACCACTCAAACATCGGGTAGTCCCAGTAATACTGACGGTCGGCTCCGCTCCAGGCGAAGGGCTTCACATATTCGCGATCGCCGACGGAAATCTTGGCATTGTTGATGGTGCTGCAGAGCGTGACGAGTTCATCGTAAGTGGTCGGGACGGCCCAGTTATTGTCCTTAAACATCTTGACGTTATAGATGAAGCCGCCCGCGCCTTGGGTGTAGCACGCTTTGTAGTAGTGGGAGCTGCCATCGGCGCCTTCGGTCTTGGAGACATCGGCGGCGCCAGCAACGAGACGATCTTTGAAAGTCACGTTATCGAACCCGTCGATCTTGGTTTCATAAAGGTCATCGAGATTGGCAAGGTAGCCGGAAGCGGCGAAGCTTTGCCAGTTGATGCCGTGCGACATATAGAGGTCAAAATCGGAACCGTTCTTGAGATCGCTTTCGATGCGGTCGGTTAAGGTTGTCGAGAATTCGACGTGGGTGGCAACGCCGGTTTTCGCGGTGAATTCTTTGGCCATATTGTTGAGCCAATCGGTGCCGAAGCCGCCATCATAGGCTTCGATCCAAAGTTCACGAGACGAACTCTTGGAGGTGGTGGCACCTCCGCTGGTGGTTCCGGAATCGCTACTGGCAGCGGGTTCTCCGCCGCAGGCGGCTAATAAGGCAATGGTGCTGAGGGCCAACGTAACATAGGCGATGGCTTTTTTCGAATTCTTCATGTGTTACCCCTTTGGAAGCCGTTATTGAGAAATCGGTTTCCTAAATCTGGCTTAATTATAGAAAAGGGTCGGGGGGTTGTCAACCAATATTCAAAGCGCTTACATCTTTTTACGGTTCATCTTGAAAAAAGCCACTTGATATGCTAGATTTCATGTAAAGAAATCGGTTTCGCAGAAATCGGTTTCGCTGAAAGGTCCATATGAACAAAAAATCTTTAAAAATCGCGGAAATCGCCCTGCCAACGCTGTTAGTGGGGTTCCTTAGCGCTGGCTGCGGTGGCACTCCGGCTTCCTCAAATACCACCTCTTCGGCAAATTCAAGGAGTTCAAGTTCCACCTCGTCATCGAAATCTTGGGTCGAGCCGACCCCCTTCGACGGCACGGGGTATTACGATAGCGTAGCCTCGCGCGTTGCCTATCAAGACGGCAGCGAATTAAGCTTTGATGAGGACTTCTCCAGCGGGACCATGAGCGATGACTTGTTCTGGGTGATCGATGGTTATTGGGATGCCGGTGGCACGACCAATTGGCATAACGGCGTGCGCGCTCGCAATCTCCGTTATGTTAAGAATGGCAGCGATACCTATTTAGGGATCAAAGCCCGCGGCTCCTATTGCCACGACGCCGATATGGTCAAGACCAGCGCGGGTCACATCAAACCCGAAGGCGCCTGCATCATGACCAAGAATTTCTTAAAGCCTGGCCGCTTTGAGATCAACATGGCGACGATGCCTCGCGAAGGCGCGGTCACAGCCATGTGGACTTACTACTCTAAGACCGGGAGCGAAGCCACCTCGCAAAACGAAATCGATATCGAGATCGGCGGCGATGCCCAGTACACCAACGAGTGGACGACCACCTGGACCACTCACACCGATAAAGAAACCGATTCGGTCGACGTCAGCAAAGTCTGCTATCTCAACGATGGCAAGTTCCACAAATACACCTTCGACTGGTACACCAACTACGGGCCAAATGGCCTGAAGCGGGTCGACTGGTTCGTCGATGGGATTCTCATTAAATCGATCACAGGGACTTGCGTCCCGGAAATGATGATGCCGCTATGGATCGGATTATGGTGCCCCTCTTGGGCGGGCAACCCTTATTTTGCCTATGACTACATGCTCGTCAAAGACATCGCGTATAAAGAATTTGACGAAAATAGCCAATACGTGGATGAGGTTCGCAATTCCAATCCCGCCTATACTCACACCAATCCGAGCGCTTCTTCGATCGCCAGCGAAGCCTACGCCGCGACCCAAAGCGTCGAGAAACTCGGCAACACCGATTTCGAGAGCTTGACCAAATGCGTGACCGATGATTCCTACTTTGGCTGGACGCCTGAAAACGCCAGCCTTGGGACCGTCACTCTGAGCGACGAGCATAGCGAAGGCAGCCACAGCTATCAGCTGAATGCCTCGACGACGTCAAGCGAGGAATACCATGGCGAATATTTGGATGCCAAGGTGAGCTTAGCTTACCCAGGATACCAATACGCCTATAGCGTGGATGCCAAACTCTTAACGGCCAGCAGCAAAGGCAATCTCGAGATTCGTTATAAGGACAAGAACGGATCCACGATCAAAACCGAAACGAAGGCTGTCTCGGGCACGTCTTGGGCCACCTTAAGCGGCGCCGTGACGATGCCGGCGAAGTCCGCGAGCTTGCAGCTCACCCTCACTGCCGAAGATGGCAGCGTCCTCTACGATAACGCGTCGCTGAAGTTCAAAGGCCTGGCCGCCTAATCTCAATGCGCCAAGACGGAGCCGTGGGTTCCGTCTTTTTTCTTTTCTAAGGCCAATGAAAAAGGCGCCTCCAGTAAGGGTTGGAGACGCCTTTCCCCCCGTGGCTGATTAGACAGCCGATTTCAGGTGACGTTTACGCCGTCTCGACACGAGATAGATAAGTGCAATGGAGAGTAAGCCAGTCGCACCACTGGAGGCGACGATGATGAGCGTCGTGGAAGTGGCGCTTCCATTCACTCCCGAAATCCGCGCGCCGGATCCGCCGCTAAGAGCCATGGCGTTAATCTGCGCCATGATCGCGCTGAAGGACGTATAGAGCGAAGAACCGCTATAGGTGTAAACCGAGCCCGTTTTGCTATCGGTAGTGGCCTTGGTGACCGAGTTCATCTGCGAAGCGTTGATGTAACCCTTAACCGTGCTGCTAAACGCGTTATAGGTGTTAGCGTAGTTGGTGATCTGAGCACTGGTGAAGTTGCAGATCGATTGCGCGCCGGAAGTGTCACTGATGGCCTTACGAGCGGCATCCATTTCATAGCAGAAGGCATAAGCGGTATCGTGATCGGCATCGATATGGCCACCGTAATTGGTGACGGCTCCGCCGGGGTGGGAATAATAGCCATTTTCAACGTATTTGGCGGCATCAACGGCCGTGCTCGGAGTCGTGGCGTTGCCGGTATCATCACGGAATTCGATGTAGATCTGGTTAGTTCCGGCTGCCGTAACAATGGCATTGGCAATTTTGATTTTGACCATGAGAGAAAGCCCAAGGTCATTGGACATCTTGAGTGTCGTGGAACTCGAAGCAATGCTGACATTGCTGGAAGAAGCGACGGCTTCGCCAGCGGCGCCGCTAAGAAGCTCGGTGGTTCCATACCACATTCTCACTCGAAGGTTCGCCGGGGTAATCGAAGCTGAAATGAAGTTGAAATAAACGTATTTGAACGTTGCGGTAATGTAGTGGGCATAAAGCGGAGTGTTCGCGGTTAGGACACTTCCCGAAGTAAAGGCGGTGGTGCAAGCCGAATCGGTATAGAACGCCTCAAATTCGTAGCCGCTCGGAGTAAGACTTGAAGCGGGGGTGCTCGGCGTAAAGGCGGCCCCGGCCACGGCGCTTTCGATCGTGAAGTAAGATGAGGAAACCGTCGACCCGGTGACTTGATATTCCTTGGCATAATAGGTGACGGTCGAAGTGGTGTCGGAGCCTAACCAGTAATTGGCAAGACCAGAAGTCGCCTGCGTCACGGAACCACGAATGACGAGGTGATAGGAACCGGCAACCGAAACGACGACGTTACTTGACGAGTCAGTGGAAAAGCTGCTGCCGAAATAGACGGAGTTATAACCGCCAAAGCCATAATCGATGCTGGATTTGTCCGCGTAATAGAACTTAAAGGTATCGCCAGCGGCAACCGTCACGTTGAGGTTATATTGGCCACCGGTGTAGGTGAATTTGTAGGCGGCATAGTCCGCCCAACCATTCATGGATCCGCGAAGATAAATCGCGGCGGAACTATAATCCGTGCCCGTGGTTTTAACGTAGTTCCAATAGCCGTAATAGTTTGAACTGGCAGAAGAGATACCACTCAAAATCGATAGATCGTATGTTCCGGCGGTGCTGCAGGTAATATCCGAATCCGAGGACCCCGTGAAATTGCCGTTGTTGAAGGCCTGAGCCAAATAACCGCCATAGACATTCTTCGTGGCATCATAGAATTTAAAGGTCGTGGTCGCTGAGATGGCCAAACCGTTTAGTTCATAAAGGCCACTCGTGGCGTTATAGGTGAAGCGGTTGGTCAGATAATGAACTGCCCAGCTTGACTACTGACTTCCTAAAAGATAAATGGCGTCATAGGAAGTATTGTTCGTGTATTTGGCATAGAGGTAACCATCCGCGGACCATTTGCTGGCGGAATAGGCGGTGGTGCAAGTGGCGTTGGTATACCAACCATCAAAAGAATAATTGGTAACAGCCGCGGGCGTGCTCGGGGTGAAATTCGCATTGGAATAGGCCGTTTCATTAGCCAGGTTATACGCCGCCGGGGCTAGATCATAGTAATTGCTTGAGCTGCCATAACCGTCATAAACCGCCCATTCATGAACCGTATATTGATTCACGACCTCGCTATATTTGGCATAGAGGGTTAAATCGGCGGTCATTTCTGCTGGGGTATAAGCGGTTGTATAAGCCGCATCCGTATACCAGCCATCAAACTGGTAACCGCTGGGGGTGTTGGTCACACTTGGAGAATAATTGGTTCCGGAAGCATAGAGCTGATAAGAATAAAGATAGGTGTTCGTGCCGTAGGTGGCTTGTTCAACCAAGGTAGATTTATAAAGGAAGCCAAATGAATCGCTGGTGGATCCGGCGGTGTCGCTAGAAGGAGACATCAGGATAGTGTTTGAATTCCCTGCCTGAATATTGCTCATTGAGGAAGAGATGCCTTCGTTCCAGTACGATGATCCGTTTTCGCTGTAGCGTTTGAAATACATCGTGCTGCCAAAGTTAGCGATGGTATACGAAGTTGAAGCAAGACTTAAGTAAGCATGACGATAGCTGGTTCCGTTAATAGTTACAAGGCTGTAATTGGTATAATTTTGGGTGAAATTGGTGTCTCTTACAAAAGCCCAGTCGGGAGCCACACTGGAACTGCTCCACTCTTTCGTCATGGCATTGGCAGTGACCCAATAAGTGTTGGCTGTACTGATCAGCAGATTCAGTTTGGTCTCGCTAGAACTGCTATGGGGAAGGATTTTCGTGATTAACGATCCCGTGGCTGGCGTAAAGTTAGTGTCCGCCGCTGAACCTAATAAAGAGTATTTGCAATTGGTAAAGGTGCCTTGGCCTTCAGGCGCAATGCGATAAAGGGTATTCGAAGCAGCACCGGAAGAGCTAATGGACCAATTGGCCCGGCAATTCGTCCAAGTACCGGCGGCCGCTCCCCAAGCCATGCCCCCGATGGTGTTGATTGCGGCAGTGACCGTTAAGTTGGTTGCACAGTTGCTCACAGTCCCACTATTTGAAAAGCAAATCGGGGCACAACAAGCCCCGGTATTAATGGTGGCATTCACGTTTAAGTTATTTACGGTGCCGGTGGATCCAATTTGATAAAAGAGCCCACTATTTGCGGCATTTAAAGTTACGGTGATGGTATGACCGTTGCCGTTAAAAGTCCCAGTAAACTGGGCAGAGTTAATTCCGTAATAATTCAAGTTTCCAATCGAAATATCGGCAGTTAATTCGAAGGAATCCGCCGCGTGAGCGGAGCTGTTATTAAAGTAAGTGGCAAAATCGCTGGCTGAAGCGATGCTATATGACGTCGCCGCCACCGGTTTAGCTTCTTGATTGATCCATGAGGCACCCGCCCACGAAGAAAGCGCGGCTAAGGCTATAGCCGCCGCAGCAATAACTTTCCCCTTAAAGCTGTTTCTCATCGATGCCCCCTTACGGCAAAGAGAAGGTTTCCCCTTTAGGAAACCGATTTCCTAATTTCACTATTATAGACGATAGATTGGGATTTGCAAGCGCTTACAATTGCCCAAAATAAAAGAGGCGATAACGCCTCAATTATTTGACATAGTGTCAAAGCCTTAACGGTCGGGATTGACGGGTCCAGTCGACTCGCCGATGATGAGCGATCCCCGGACTTCAATGCCGCGGGAATCGTCTTCTTTTTTCTCCATGAGGGCGATGAGTTTGTGGGCTAAGGTCTTGCCGAGTTTCTCGGCGTCTTGCTTCGCGGTCGTTAAGTGCGGCGAAACGATTTGAGACGCCTCAATGCCGTCAAAGCCGGTCACGGAGATATCTTCGGGGCAACGGATCCCTTCTTCTTTTAAGGCAGATAGACCCGTCATGGCGCTTCGATCGTCGGGATACATGATCGCGGTAGGGACGCTGATGCGGTGGACGATATTGCGGGTGATGTTCTTGATCGATTCGACGTCGTGGTATTTGCTTTCCACTAAGCTATCGGAACGTTCGTCGATTCCGGCCTCTTTTAAGGCATCTTGGAAGCCGCGGATACGTTCTTGGGTGATCTTGTTGGATTCGCCGTGGATGAAGACGATGTGCTTATGGCCTAAGTCGATGAGGTGTTTGGTCAGGTTCTTCATTTCGACATAGTTATCGGTGAAGACCCCGGTCATCGCATCGTCCATATAGTCAAAGCCAACCTTCGGGAGTTTGCTCTCGAGGACTTCTTTCATCTCTTTATTGCCATAGTCGCCAAAGAGAATGACGCCGGCGACGTTGCGGGAGACGCAGTTCTGGTAGAAGGAACCGTTGCGACCATCGACGTTGTGGGAGATGAAAAGCAAGTCGTAATTGTTGGCGTTCACTTCGCTTTGGAAGGCGTCGAGGATCTCGGTGAATAGGGTGTAACGGAACGGCGAAATGTCCATGCCGAAATAGGCCAAAACCCCAACGTTACGGGAGGTGCGTTTGCTCAGCGACTTGGCACCGACATTGGGGATATAGTTCATATCCTTGATGCATTTTAAAATCTTGTCTTTGGTCGCCTGTGGGATGGCCTGATAGTTGTTGAGGACTTTGGAGACGGTTGAGGGCGAAACATTGCACTTCTTAGCAATGTCATAAATGGTGATATTACTCATATTGTTTCCCTATAGAGTGACGAGAAATGTCACTAACGAATTACCTTTAAGATACACCGAGTAGACGACGTTTTCAATTGAGAAAGAAATGGGTTTCTCTTTGCCTTTGTTAAGAATAACCAGCACGAGGGAACCATCCGGATTGCGGAAAGCCGCCCCTTCGATTTGAGAAACTTCCGGTAAACTTAGGAAACTGGCGCCTTCTTTAACAAAGTGCGATAAGTGCTTTATGGCGTAGTAACTTGGGTTAATTGCAAAGCGGTTATGGCCTGCCATAACCGGGGCTTCGCAGTAGTTTCCCACATGGTTAGGACCCCCTAAATCATCGAGGAGAATATTCCAATCGATAAAGCCTTGCGAGCCCGCGTTCAGATCTTGGATGTAATTGTCCGCGTAACGGATAAGCCCATTATAGGAACCGATCGCGGAGGCCGGGTCTGTGGGATTGAGATTCAGAAGCTCCACGCAACCTTCGGTGAAGAGAATCTTCTTTTCGGGGAATAAGGCATGGACTTTGGCGATCTCCGCGCTGCAACCGGCGTCATACCAGTGGTAAGCAATGCCGGCATAAGCTTGACGGGCTTTCGGATCGGTAAACGTCGCGCTGATCCGCCGAACCAAAACATCGCGGTTGTGGTCCCAAGCGTAGAGATCAACTTTAGGGAGCCGTTCATGAAGTAAGATGGCTAACCTGGCTTCTTCTTCGGCGCTAAAGCGGCAACTTTCCCAGGTCTGGGTCGCTTCGGGTTCATTTTGGATGGTGAGGGCTTCGACCGTGACGCCGAGTTTCCCCATTTCTTTGACATAGCGGGCGATGTAGTCCGCGTGGGCGGCATAGCATTCGGGTTTGAGGTGGCCGCCATGGCTTTTGTCTCCATTATCTTTATAGCGGGCTAAGGGGCTC
>Ga0268357_101311_pt1 | contig 17771 bp, 13 predicted proteins | sample BioMet10_FD_192466 | JGI IMG/M metagenome (GOLD analysis project Ga0268357, IMG submission 192466) | Sewage microbial communities from Oakland, California, United States - Biofuel 10 (Illumina Assembly) | ecosystem: Engineered > Wastewater > Sewage > Unclassified | place: USA: California... | reverse complement strand
GGTGCCATCTGCCACTCATCAATCAGTCTAGGTGTTTCTCCACTCAATAAACGGGAAGGATTGATCTCAGCCAGTTCCAGGTTCTGTTTCTGTGATTCAGGATCCTGCAAATAAAGTACACTTTTGGCTATCTGTTCAGCAGTCGTAGTCTTACCGCACCATTTTGCACCTTCGATTAAAACAGCACCCTTTGCTTTCAGCCTCTTGGCTAGGATATTATCCGCTACTCTCTTCTTGTATTTCTTCATATGTCAGCCCCAAATTCCAGAGATAGGACATCTCATTACCCTCAGTATACGTTATGTTACTCGGTTTGGCAATATTTTGCTACTCGGTTTGGCAATATTTTGCTACTCGGTTTGGCTATATTTTGTTACTCTGTTTGGCGATATTTCGTTACTCAGTTTGGCTAATATTTGTTATTCATTTTGGCTATCTGCTATGCCGCAACATTTTGGCATTTCATGCCGCAACATTTTCCATTCTGGCAACTAGAGTACATGGTACTGCTGCCTTATATACGAAAGCGACAATTTCTGTATTGTTCAATAATTCATTCAGATCTTTCAAAGAACGGGTGAGCCTGTCCAGACAGTAGACGGCAACGATATCGATCTCATGCCGGTCTGCCTGTTCCAGGATCTTCTGGATCTCAGGACGGTCCAGGTCCTTGCCGGAACATCCTTCTTCCCTGCGGATCTCCAGACTGTATTCCTGGTCTCCATACTCTCTCTGACAGAAGTTGGTGATCCTTCTCACCTGGTCTGCCATGTTGAAGCCGTTATGTGCCTGGTCCATGGTGGACTCACGGGCATAACCTACGATTTTTATCATCTCTCACCTCCGGATCGTTGATGTACGCATACAGTTCTATTCAGTTGTGTCCACATTATGCAACAGACCGCTCGGCCGTTTTGGCCGAGCGACAGCAATTTCTGATAAAAGTTTTCGATTTCTGTGCTCTTTTGCCCAAGATATACGTTGGATGGCTAATGCGTTAGCACTTAGATCAGATCATCTGGCAGAATTTGTGGTCCAAGTATCCGCCCTGGCAGAGACAGTATGCAACAGACCACGGCTCAAATTTTGAGCCGTGGCACTATTTTCTGATGAAATTTTCGAAATGTTTATGCCAAAGCAAAAGAAAAGCATGATGAAGTTGATCATCATGCAATCTTCTTGGTGAAATTTCAGTAATAATTGCAGTCGTTACTTATATGTCAAAACAAAAGAAGACTTGTTTTGATATAAAAGCTAGATCTGCTAAGCAGTTAAAAGGAAGACTTCAATTAACTGAACTCTTCCTTTTAGTCGTATATACATTATTATCTGTAGTGGTTCTGATTATCTGTATTCTCTACTCCCACTCGATGATTAAATTGTATTCTGTGGTGGAAATGGTTGTTTCTGTTGAATTATATGCCCTGTTTTTCTCCCGATCATCTCTATTATCCAACGTTTTCAAAAGAGATGGGGTCATAGTGGGTTCATCATTACTATTGTGTTTTATATTAATCAATCCAACGTCTGTTTTAATAAAAAGGTATTTGCGAAAGCAATCTTGAATCACCACAATTGACATATATTTCTTTTCTAGTAGCAAAAACACGATATCCCATCAGTTGCATCTAAACATGTGCAGTTTTACATTCTATATTTTTTACACATACTTCAATCGAATCAAGATCAAAAACAGAACAGATTATAATGCTCGATTCAACTAGCAGATAATTTTAATGCCCTGTTATCATCGTATTCGAATTCTGCTTCATCATTTCAAATCCTTGTAGGTTATCAGTTCAACATGATTCACTAGAAGTGTATGCAAAATTTCTTGATCCAAGACGGCAGCCAAGTCATTCATACGGTAGAAATTGTAAGACGACATTTCAACAAGTTGTGCGTCCACAAACCCCATATGTCCGATCAGCATGTCGATATCCTTTGCGAGAATTTCCGACATATGATCATTTAAATAGACACTTAGAGAAGAACGCATCTGGTTCTCAATAGTTGCTGGCTTGACATACCATGGACAGACCCCTCTGAAAATGTCATTGCCAGTGATTTTCTGATAAACCTCGCGGGAATAAGGAATATTATATCTGTCCGCCAATTTTTTCTGAATAGCAATAATACGTTCCGTCATATAGGCATGTCCATGGATATAGTCTGGTTTTCCCCCAACCAAGTCAATAAACTTTTGAATTTGCAGTTCGTATTCCTTTTCTACCTCTTGGTCTAAGCAGTGATTTCCATCTTCACATTCACCGTCTAGTTTTCTGCTTTCCCAGCCTGAATGAAAACTGCCACCTTCCTGCACTAAAGTTGTAATGTCTTCCTGTCTCGACAAAGGACGTCCCGTGGAGATATTCAAATCAATTCCAAACGCGATTTCAGTCAGATATGGTCTGATCATTTCTACACACTCTTCAGTCCATGGCATATTCGCAAAAAGACCAGTGTTGCGAATCATTCCATGTTTGATTCCATAAATAATTCCAGATGAAACACCAGGGGTAATTCCATAATCATCAGACTGTACGAGTAGTTTCATTTCATTTCCTTCTTTCAATCCAGGCAAAAGCATGTTCAACATTTGCCTTCTTCCTTTATCAGTATGTTTCTATTAATGTAGTTGTCTATGCTCCATCATTGATGTTCTCGGCGAAACCAAAACAATTTAACTACATCATCTGTTGGTTTTTAAAGCTGTTCTCAGCCACCCAGTAATACCTTCCGAAAGCTGTTCATACATGGGTGTTCCATCATTAAACATACAGTTATCAACAACAGCAGACTGTATACAGTGCTGACCCATTTCCATAGTGCCGGGCAGTGAAGAAATCCCACCATCACCGTTAAAGTTCCAATCCGAAATAACAGTGGTCATATTAGACATGCAATTCAGCTTCTCTTCAATTGGTTCTGTATAATCTTTATAAAGAATCAATTCGTCATGTCTGCTCTTGATATACAGGATAGGAAAACCTGCCTCTTCTAAATGGTCCAGTTCTTCTTTCGTAGGAAGATATGCTGGTGCCATTACAAATATCATACTAACTGTATTCAGATAATCCAGAGCGAAACGAAGTGCCATCAACCCACCGGCAGAACCTCCTGCTACGCAAAGTTTTGTAACATTGTCCTGATGTTCTTCAATAAAATTGTCTATTAGACACTTTAATATAGGAGAATATACATAATGATCTGTATTTGTTTCTCTTGTTGACCAGTTCATATAGAGAGCCGGTCCATCTGCGATGACTTCATTTGCGGCAGGGCAAATTATATAAGCTGGTCCAAAGTTTTCTTGATACTCTGCTGTTGCATAATATTCTGCACCAGCAGCGCTGATTAAGGCTTTTTTAAGAAAAGAATTACCAGAGCCATGAAACCAAAGAATGACCGGATATTTCCCTTTTGGGTCAGCCCCATGTGCAATAGGATCATAAACATAGTATCGAATTGCATTGATTGTTTCTTTGTTTGAATCAATTTCATATTTTGATTCTGGATTTATGAACATGTTACGCTCAACTTCAGGTAGATTCGGTTGTTTATTCTGATATATATACTCATCAAACAGATTCAAGTGCTCTCCAGATTTATTTCTTGTTGCATAACTAATGAATTGATCTACTGTCAGATCCTCTGCCCATTTAGGAACAGGATTACCCTTTGCTAGTGTGTCTGCAGCATCCGCACTTGATACTGTAAGTACGGCAGAATTTTTCTTCATATTTTTCACTTTCGTTTTGTTTCAATCAAGTTCTTCACCATTTGATGCAATAACTTTTTTATACCAAGCAAAGGACTTCTTCTTAGTTCTTTTCAATGTTCCTTTACCTTCATCATCACAATCAACATAGATGAAACCATAGCGTTTTTTCATCTGACCGGTCGCAACTGATACAAGATCAATCGGTCCCCAGCAAGTATATCCGAAGATATCCACCCCATCTTCCTCCACTGTCTTTTTCAGTATATGTATATGCTGTTTTAAGTAAGAAATCCGATAATCATCTTCAATCGTCCCATCAGAATTCGCGATATCCTCTGCACCCAAGCCATTCTCTGCCACAAACATAGGCTTCTGATAACGGTCGTATATATCATTCATCGTGATACGGAATCCTTCAGGATCAATGAATCTTCCCCACGGTTCCCGTTTTAGATACGGATTATCTGCAGACTTCAGCAGATTACTGTCAAACTGTCCATCACTGTCTGACTTCGATACTCTAGTGGAATAGTAAGAAAATGATACAAAATCACATACATTTTTCAGTATCTCAGCATCGTCTTCCCTATACGGGATCTGATAATGATGCCTTTCATATTCTTTCAGAATGTAGCAGGGATAATATCCTCTCATCTGTACATCAGTAAACATGTAATGTTCCCTATTTTTCTTCTGAGCTTCCTCGACATCCATCGGATTGCAGGTAGCAGGATAGAATATACCAGCATTCAGCATACAGCCAACCTTAAGATCCGGGTTGATTTCATGTGCGGTCTTTACTGCCCAGGCACTTGCTGTCAGGACATGGTGCACAGCATCATGGACAATTGTGTAACGGTCATCATCTTTGCGAAATACGATACCCGCCGCCATGAAGCAGGCACTTGTCATAATGTTGATTTCATTGAAGGTCAGCCAGTATTTGACCTGATTCTGGTACCGGTCGAATAATGTCTGACATAGTCTCTTATAAAAGCCAATAAGTTTTCTGTTACGCCAACCGCCGTACTCCGTCACCAGATGCATCGGAATATCGTAATGTGTAATCGTTACAAGCGGTTCAATCCCATATTTCTTCAGTTCCTTAAATACATTATCATAGAATGTCAGACCTTCCTCATTTGGTTCCGCATCATCACCGTTCGGATAGATCCTGCTCCAGGCAATAGAAAGACGCAGTATCTTGAAACCCATTTCTGCAAACAGTGCGATATCTTCCTTATAATGGTGATAAAAGTCGACTGCTTCCTGCTGGGGATAAAAATGGCTGCTATCCGGTTCAAAAACAGCCAAATCGCCTTTCATGACTGGAACTCGGTCCTTGCCGAAAGGCAGGACATCACTGTTGGCCAGCCCTTTCCCTCCTTCTTTCCAGGCACCTTCAACCTGATTGGCAGCAATCGCACCGCCCCATAGGAAATCTTGTTTCAACATAACGAATTCTCCTTTTTATTTCAGTCCTTCATAGACCAGGTCACGGATCATCGGATGAATCTCCGTATAGGCTCTTGCATGCTGAACAATATGCTCAGCATAGAAAATGCTTATTTCATTTATCGGATCTACCATAAGATATGCTCCTGCCGCACCGTCCCAGCCGAATTCGCCTAGCGGTGACTTTCCCACGCTCGGATCCGTATGAACTCTTACACCAAGTCCATAACTGTATCCTATCCTGCCGCTTCTTACAAAATCTTCCTGCTGAGTCCCCTTAGTATAAGGAAGAGTAAATCTCCTGATACTTTCGTCGCACAGAATACGGTTACCGTTTCTCCCCACGCCGCCATTTGCCAGCGCTTCGATTACTGCACTGTAATCCTTCACAGTAGTAATCAGTCCAGCTCCGCCACTTTCATATCTTGATGTCAGGCGGAAAACATTAGCGTTTTCACCGTCAATCGGTGCAAAAACATTCTTACTGGGATCATTGATATATAGCTGGCAGATCCGGCTGCGAATTGCATCATTGTATTGGAACCAGAAGTTTTTTACACCAAGTGGTTCAAACACATTTTTCTTTAAGTATTCCCCAAAAGATAAACCACTAACGACCTCAACCACCCCTGCCAGAATATCATGTCCATAACTATAACACCACCTGGTACCAGGTTCATAAATAAGCGGCATTCTGGACATGGAAGAAACCATTTCGTAAGTTGTCGCAAGATTTTTGCTGTTCTTTTTAAGCTCTGCAAGTACATCAGAATGAATATCGTAATTCAAGCCACCGGTCATAGTCATTAAATCAATGATCCTGATAGGATGCTGTGCAATGTGACATGGAACATTTGAAGCTGGAAAACGGGAAGAGTTTATCATATCGAACCCATCTGCCACTTGAAGGAATGCAAACTCTGGAAGATATCGGCTGATATCCTCATACAGACTGAGCTTTCCCTGCTCCAATAGCTGCATCACAGCAATCATCGTTATCATCTTTGTCGCTGAGAATACCTGGAACAAATTGTCTTCCGTTAACTCCTTCTTCCCATCGCTGTCACTGTGTCCAGCATATTTCTGATATATTGTTTGATGACCTTTAGTAATCTGTATTCCAAATGCAGGTACTCCATAGTTTGTTTCAAGATTTACTATAAACCGATCAAGTTTTGTCAAATCCATTATTTTCTCCTTTTTTAAAAGGAAGCCCTGTAGGTTTACAAGGCTTCCTGTCAATTATTATCTTTTGACTTTGATGAGATCCTCTTTACTTCTTTCTCCGAAGCCGAAGATAAGTGACAATGCAAATGCTGATCCAAAAGCTGCAAGAAGTCCAATTGCACCCTGGATTGCATATTCACCAAATCGCAGGAAACCAAGGAAAATCAGCCCGACACCGGTAAACAGTGTAACTTTTGCACCAATAATTCCCATGACAGCAGCTCCGACGCCAGAACCAATCAGCGTATAAGCGAAAGCTCTCTTATCACGCAGGAAGATACCATAGGTGAAAGCCCCAGCAACATTTGTAACATATGGAAGGACAACAGACCATCCAAATTCTCTCTCTTCCTTCTTCTTTGCCCGTATTGCATAACCCAGTGCTACGCCGAAGCCAGCAACGGAGTTTGCTAGACTGGCCGGAGAAATGATTGCATCATAGCCCATCTCAAGCCATGTCGGAAGCAATGCCACCATCATCGGAATGTGGGCACCAAACATAGCTAATATTGGCCATAAAACAGCAACAATGACGATAGTAGGAACACCAACGTTCTGTGTCATCCAAAGAACACCACTACCCATCCAGCCCATGACAATATTGCAAACAGGACCTAAAAGGCATAGTCCAAGCGGCAGCATGACAGCAATTGTTAACACCGGAACACCGATAGATTTTAGGCTGTCCGGTACAATCTTATTGACGAACTTTTCAACATATGTCATAGCCCAGACAATTATCAGAATCGGTAATACTGCCTGCTGATAGTTGATCAGTGTCATTGGAATACCATATACATCGAATGCTTCACCAGCAGTGACCATACTCACCATGCTTGGAGCAAGCATGATTGCAACCATGATCATCGGAAGGACCGGATCATATTTCAGCTTTTTGGATGCCCCATAAGCAACGAAGAACGGAAGATAATAGAAGCCGGCATCAGAAACGAGGTTGCACAGCCGATAGAAATTGTTTGTGTCAGTCAGAATCCCGAAGTTACCTGGTCCAAGCAGTGTTGCAAGCATTTTGAAGATACCGGCAACAACGAAAACCGGAAGAGCCGGCGTAATTGCTGCAGCAATGTATTGCAGCACAGCATTGCCGATATCCTTGAAGGACTTTTTCTTTTTGTCGTGTGTCAGGCCTTCAGAGGAGTTCTTATCAGCAGTGGCTTGATCATTAATATTGCTCTGTTTGACGAATTCGTCATAGTATTCTGCAGACGCAGTGTCAAGAACAATCTGGCACTGACCTTCAGAATTAACGACCTGCTGGACACCCGAGACCTTTTTAAGTGCTTCCAGATCAATCTTGCTTTCATCTTTAAGGACAACTTTTAATCTTGTAGAACAGTGTGTTGCTGAAGAAATATTTTCCTTGCCACCAAGAGTTTTTAGAATTGCTTCTGTCGATTCTATAATATTGCTCATATTTTCACCTTCCCAATAATTTGCATTACCGGTGCGCTTCCGGAACCTGCATAGATATCATTTTTGTTTATTTCTGATATCTTTCATCTGCATATTAGCTGCATTGTAAGCGTTTTACAAATTGCTTTATTTTTATCTAGTGATAACATATTTGTTATAAGGAGGCCTTATGTCAGATAATATCAGCATCACCAGCGTCCGGTCCTTTTTGACGGTCGTGAAATACATGAATGTCAACAAAGCCGCAGAAGAGCTATACATCTCCCAGCCTGCTCTGAGCCTTTCAATCAAACGGCTGGAAAACGAACTCGGTATTAATCTGTTTATACGTATTGGCAACAAGTTGGAGCTCAGCGATGACGGTGAAAGGATCCTACCATATTTCCAGCATTTCAAAGATGCTCATGATGCCCTGCTTGAAAAAGCAGACACGATGAACGGAACCACTGTCCAGCCAATTATCACAATTGCATTCACCGGTAGTTCGCATACTTTCACATCACTTGTTTCTCAGCGTTTTGATCAGGCAATCAAGGATGTGATCATACAGTTCTGCTATGTCGAAAGACCAAGTGCCGTAGCCATGCTTAAGAAAAACCAGGCTGACATGATTGTCTCAGCACTTCCAATTTATGACAGCTCTCTAGATTCCATCCGAATCTTAAGTGAACCAATCGGAATCGTTGTAAACAAAAAAAACACTCTCTCAAAAGAAGCAAAAATATCAATCGATGTTCTAACAAAATTGAAATTTCATGGTATTTCCAAGCCAAGCAATTTTCGTACGGATTGCGATGAATGTCTGAAAGATCGCAATATATCTGTAACCTATGTCTCAGAAAGCAGTGATACAGCATATTACAATATCATCCTGAATAGTGATGACAACATGGCCTTTTTCGCAACGGAAAAGGTCTACGAATCTACCTTTGCGCCCTTGTTAAAGTACCGCTATATTCCAATTATGCCTAATCCGATTTATCGTACCACCGACCTATATTTCAGTAAGAACAACCATCTGAAGGCAGAACCAAAACAGATTGCTGCAGCAATTCGTGATGTTCTCGTTAACCATTGATCCTATTTTCATAATGATAAAAATTGAAGCAACTACTTCAAGTGCGAATATGCGTTTGCTTTACTTATGTATCTTTACGAAATTCAAAATCAAAATAAGCAGATATTATGTTAATGCTTGCCACCATGCTGCCAAAGAAACAATGATATCGTATCTCATTTCATGCCACGCAGGATTTCCTTTACCATACGCACTGCAAGCTTATTAAAGAATAACTAATAGTAATTATTTGTCATTTTGAAAATACGTTATGCTTTATTTGGAAACCGCAGGGCAAAGAAATTTGAATGCTACACACAAAGCTGACCTGCGATGTAAAGGAGACGATTTTATGCAAAAAAAATTGCTTGCAATTGACGTCGGCGGAACATTTATCAAATATAGTCTTGTGGACAGGAATGCATCGCTGTCTTGTAAAGGAAAGACTCCTGCAGCAACAAACAGCCAAGAGGATTTTCTAAATTGCATCCACGAAATCCATAAGAAATTTGCCGATGAGATATGCGGTGTTGCCATCTCGATGCCAGGCATTGTCGACAGTGATTCCGGTTTTCTTGTAGCTGCCGGAGCCTATACTCCGATTCTTGGCGGAACAAATCTTTTTGAACTTTTAGCAGATTTAGATACGCCTATTTCCGTAGAAAATGACGGAAACGCAGCAGTTCTTGCTGAGGCTTGGAATGGGGCTTTAAAAAACGTACGCAACGGTGCAGCTCTAGTGATTGGGTCTGGGCTTGCTGGTGGAATCATCATAGACGGAAAGCTTTATAAAGGAGCTCATTTTACCGCGGGAGAACCGGGGCTGCTGTCTGCACGCATCGGTGATTACTCTCGTGGTTCCACGATCTCATACTATGCTGGTATGAGTGCCTTTCTCCTGCATGTTGCACAGGCTAAAGGACTGGATCCAGCACAATTTGAGCTGTCCGGCAGAACAACAAAGCAGGGCACTGAGGGCAACCAGATTTACTCAGGTCAAGATGTTTTCAGATGGTTGGAAGAAGGAGACCCAGACACCATTAAAGTATACGAAGAGTGGATTGCTGCACTTGTTTACGTAATCTGCAGCATGCGTGTAATACTTGATCCCGAAAAAATTGTAATTGGTGGAGGAGTATCACAGAACCCTCGTCTGATTGATGACCTGCGGACGGAGTATGCCAAAACCGGTGCCCGAACGTTTATGCCTTCAGCACTTGCTGTAACAATAGAACCGTGCAAGTTCACATCAGATGCCAACCTTATCGGTGCAGCGTATCAATGGATCTGTCAGCATAAAAATGGACTGGCAGAGATGTTGTGATTCTGTATTGAGATTCATCTCATAAAAAACACAGCATGCTCAGAGATATTTAAAAGAACCGTGTGAAATCCGCTTCAATAAGCTGATTGACACAGTTCTTTTTCAGTAGCACTGTCATTCCTACTATCTAGATATTGTCCTAGAGAATCATCCGGCATCTGCCTACCGTTGCACATCGTTCAGACGTATTACCATCCGCCACATGGTACAATAAAACATTGAAAAGGTATTGTCATTTAGCAGCTTCACTGAATCAATGACTATAAAACCCATTTTATATACTTGGCAAACTATATAACATTGCTTTCCTAGGGTTCCGGTATTCAGCCATCATTTTAAACAATCATGCCGTAACAGAAGTCACAACTTTTATATCGTCCGGAGCTGTATAAAACAACTGCATCGTCCCATCCTCGCGCCGTTCCCATTCAACATGAATCATTCCTCGTGGTGTAATGACATCACCAGCGGCTCTTTTCAGATGCCCGGGACGAGGAACAATCTGCACTTTCGCAAAGCCAGGTTCGAGTGGTTTTACACCAAGGTAAACAGCTGGCAGTTCATAGAGAATGCCGGCAGACCATCCATGGCAGTCACTGCGCTCGTTGGTGCTGTTTTCCACAGTAGTTGTCAGATGATTGTCCAGCATTCTTCGCCACAGATTCCACACCTGATTGGCTTTGTCATACTGATCAAGCTGTTCAAAAGCGCGGAACAGATAAAAGGCAAACGCACAAGAACACTGCGGAATACCTTTTTTGCCGTAAGTGGCAGAAAGAGCTTTGCTGCCTTCATCATTCGCAAAGATATCGCACAGAATACCAAAAACCTGACAGTGCGTGCTGTATACATTCAGACCAGGACCATCCTGAATCAGTGCAGCTCCATCCTGCTGTCCCATACAATAAGTTCTGATAGCAGCTTTCAGATGGGCAGCCTGTTCCAGGTATGTTGTTTTCAATTCACTCCATCCTAGAAATTCCGCTAGCTTTACAGCATGCTCGAGTCCGTACAGATAAAGCAGGCTTTCCATCGTGATGGAGCCTTCGCCTTGATCCGCAGATACAGGTACACCAGTACGCTCATTCCATTCCGCTGTCCAGTCAATGAAAGACCAGTAATGATCTCTGCCATTCATTCCGCCAACATGGCCAACCAGGCCATGGTCTGTCAGGTTTCTGCGGAAGAATTCTAAAACAGAAAATACAGCAGGAAAATGTTCCTTTACCAGCTCTCTGTCGCCAAAATACATCATGTGATCATAAATCATAAGAATGTAATAAATTGAAAAGCCAGGAATCACATTGTCTACAATTGAGGGAGCACAGCTTGTTATCATTCCGTCCGGACGCTGAGAGCGACGGAAAGCATCCATTGTCTGCCGTGCAAGACGGTCATCCGCACTGATTGCATAGGTATACAAAATCTCCTGACGAGAATCCATAGCATACGCAAGCTGTTCATAATAGGGACAATCCACATAAGTCTCATGCATGCAGCGAGCAAGTGTTCGCTGCGAAATATCCCAAATACCGGCAAACGTCAAATCATCGGTCTTTACGTTAGTTCTAATCACAAGTGGATATCCCGTGGATATATAGTCAAAATGAAGAATCGTCAAAGGCTGTTCCTCTGTTGTTACTGCAAGCTGAACAAATCGAAAAGTACGGAACCAATACGGTTCATAGATTTCTGGTGTTTCTTTGTTTCCATATCCACAGACATGATAGCGGTCAGCTTCCCCATGAAGATGCATGTTTTGAAAATCTGTACGATCACTTTTGGTAGACACCGCCGAAAGATCGTCATCTCCACGCTGGTGAGGTTTATGTTCTTTCTCATAGCATTCGGAAGAAAGCATAAAGACAGAAGTTCCTGTGCCTCCCACCATTGCTAGCCGAAGGTATCCACACATCTCTTCTCCAGCACTGATTTCTACTAATCTTGTTGTATGTGCCGGGATTTCAATGGCATGCCTGCCTGAAATCATATCTTCCCATGGTTTCAGATCCACATTCTGTATCTGCCCCTCTGAATCTCTTTGACAGACAACGGATGTGAAAGAACACTGTGCATGACGCATCGGCGGGATTGTACGCAACACGCGATATCCCGGTGCTTGTGTTCCCAGCAGACGCGGATATAGATAAACTGGATTCCAACCGGACGTCGTGTATCCTGGAAATTTCCATCCTGCGAGGGATTCTGGCAGATTGACCGTTTCCATCATTTGTATCGGATCATATGTATATGTGACTCTGTGGAGCGAAATTTCCCGGATAACGCGGCAAACAAAATTAGAAGCATCAATGCCGCCAATGTACAGGCCAGGGCAAAAAGTCCTGTATAGACTCTGATTTCCCTTCATTGGATTGAGTGGCAGACGAAGAACTTCAACAGCGATAATAAGCCGTTCTTCATCTAAAAACTCCGAAAAATCGAGACCGTCTTCAAACCAAGTGTCGGGTGACCCTTTCTGCGGTCCTTCCTGGACGAACCGTCCGTTCACAAATATCTTGTAACGGGTGTCCGCAGAGATTGTAAGCTGTCCGTTTTCCGGAAGTTCCTTACTCATCATTTCTTTGCGGTACCAGATGATTCTCATTTCTGAATCATCTTTTTCATTCCAGTCTTTTGTCCACATCCACCCGGTTGCCGTTTGGTTTATACTGTTCATCATCTTTTCCATCCCATAATTTAAAAATAAGTTCTTCTTTTAACACTCCACACAATACATCTAAACAACACATGAAATTTTTGTACGCTCCGGGAGCCATACATCTGCTATTTCAGGTACATAATCTTCTGACACATGAGCTTTGATATAGTCTAAAAAAGGATATCTTCTTACGAGACCATACTCCTTAGTGCTCAACAGAACATCATCCTTTCAAAATAAACTACGAAACTGTTTAATGATCTTAACCATACGTTAAAAAGTGTATACAGCAATGAAACAGAACAAATTCCATTAGGATCAATTTACGTTTTTCTTAATTTTAATAAGAATCTCTTTATAAGGTTATAGTCTTAGAAATTATGCTTTCTCTTGTAAACCATAACGGGCATACATTTCCTTTGGCGCATCATTTTCCTTGAGGATTCTGACAATTGCATGCTGCATACGTGTAACGATATCCGCATTTTCTGAAAGCACATCACTATCATTATCTTACTTCAGGTCATAGAGCTTATCACCAAATCTAGAGGTATCCAGCGGATTACGCAGTTTATTACCCTCTTTTCAATTTCTGAGGACAGGATCATCACAGCACCTGCCATACTTATAAGAATTATTCGGCCGTGGTCAGATGGGTGCGGATAAATGCCTCGTACCGATCAAACATTTCATCCGTGTAAAAACGCGTGTCACCATGACGAGCATCCTTGATTAGATAGCAGTATGCTTCTTTCCCACAAGCAGTGAGTTTCTCATACAGCTGTGCTGCATTCCATGTGGCAACCATTGCATCACGGTCACCCTGTGTAATCAAGGTCGGTGGAATATGTGCTTCTTCAGTAATGCGAGGCAGGATAGATGCCTCTGTCAGTATTTCCCTCAGCTTTGTTTCATCCTGCGTTTTTGCATAATCCGTGAACGTGTTGCGGATGATACCGGCGATCGGATAATCTTTAAGCTTCTCATCAAAAGTATCCTGCCAAGTGTGCCAGAGGTCCACTGGGCCAAAAAGATCCAGAATACCGCGAGGCTCAATTTTAATGCTGAGATCATCATCTGGATCATCAAACTCATTGCCAGTATAACCTGCCAGCATAGAAAGATGACCGCCAGCAGAGTCGCCCATGAAGAACATATTATCTGGATCGCCGGCGTAATCTGCAGCATGTTTTTTCAGGTAGCGATACGCACTGCGTACGTCTTCCACCTGTTCTTTCCAGTTATTATAAAACTCTCTGCCGCGGTACTGTACTGTTGCTACAATCAGACCTCGTCTTGCCAAATCAACCACATAAGGCAGGCGGTACATCAACAGTGGTGTAGTCCAGCCTCCTCCAACAGGATAGACAATGATTGGGTAAGGTTCCTGCTTTTTTGCTCGGTCCTCCGGCCGCGGCACAATGATCTGCATAACAAGGCCGGTACGATAAGTATCATTAAAGTGCCCAGCCTGTGCCGGTACTCGTTTGTACTCAACGTCATGCATCAATCCAATGCTATAAGCGGGCTGCCTTACTTCAATCATTTCATTAATATTCATGGCAATACGACCTTTCTAATCCTACTATTTTTTCACTGTCTTTATCTTAGAAAAATCTTCAGCAGCCGTCTAATAACATTCAGTAATAAGGCGATAAAAAAGTTGTAATTATATTGTGGTATCAGAGGAACACCGGAATTCAGTGAGCGTTTGTTTCAGATACTTAATAAAATCCGCGTATCGGACATTATTATGCGAACTGATTAGATAAGAAAGTGAAGTGACCCTTTCCATGGAAACGTCCTGAACTTCAAGGAAACAATACTCCCCTGTTGGACAGAAATTATCTTCAAAGTTTTGTCTGGTCGAGAAAAAGCCATACCTTGGATCACAGCGGATAATTTGCTGGTCGTATTCCGGATAAGTATATTCATAAGCATAACTGATATTCAGATGACTTTCACGAGTCAACTCATCAATCAGCCTCCGGAAGTCAAAAGTGGGATACAGAGTAATGAAAGAAATTGCCGAAATTTGCTCAGGGGTCAGAAATTCGGCTCCGGAAAGCGGATGTGCTTTAGGCAGTACAATACCGATTGGCTCGTGATAGAGCCGCTCAGAGGTCACGAATAGATGATTAATGCTATTCGAGGAAATCGCTATATCAATCTGATTCTGCAACAGGAGAGGAAGTACTTGATCGGCACTTACGAAGCTCATCTGAATATCAGCATCCTCATAAGCAGTCAGAAAATCTGAGACATAAAGCGATGAGAAGAGATGCTCACTCCCGCTGAAACACAAACGAATTGTCGTGACCTGCGGTTTCTGAAGTTCTTCAATCTTATCCTGAAGCTGATTACTGTCCTTGTACATTTGTTGGCAATAAGGAAGCAGTTCCACCGCATTCTCTGTCAGGGAAAGCTTTCCTTTGTCTCGGTAAAAGAGAGGAAACCCCAGTTCCTTTTCAAATCGGCTAATGGAAAGGCTCAAAGCAGGTTGCGTAATATAGAGTTCCTTCGCCGCCTGATTAATGTTCAGATATTTCACAACTGTGAGAAAATGATAAATGCAATTATAGTTTATGCCCATAACAATACCCTCCTGAGAATAATCGCAGAACACGTTTTTACGAACAATTCCCACATTATGTATTTAATTATAACATGCTATAACTCCTTATTTGCTTCTTCCATTTTCGGAACCAGATTAATCCCAGCACTTACAAAAACCGAGATATCGGGAAAAGGGCAAGGGATGATACGCTAAGGACTACAAAATTTGTTATAACACTATAACCTTATAAAACTAGACAATATCACCGCACCATTCTAAAATGTAACCGTTTTCAACAACCAGATAGTATTACAGAACATACTGATAAATTATATAAAAGGAACGGTGGAATTATGAAAAGAAAACCAACAAACATGAGTGCAAACGAAAAGAATCCAATGCATCTTGGGCTGCTTGAGTTAATAAGTTTCGGAGTCGTCAACATGGGAGGAACATTCACGGCATTGACGGGATCATTTCTGATGCTGTTCTACACAGATATTGTTGGACTCAGCGCAGTTTCAGTTGCAACGCTCTTTCTGGTCGCCAGAATTGTCGATGGAATTTCAGATCCTGTGACGGGGTTTCTTCTCGATCGTGCTCCTGTGACAAAGTTTGGTAAATTTCGCCCAATAATTGTAATCGGCACAATTGCTACAGCAATCAATCTTGTCTTGGTTTTCTTTGGCCCATATTGGGTTCCAGTTGGAAAACTGACGATAGCTTATATCACATATCTACTGATAGGTGTGATTTCCGATATACAGAGCATCCCATTGAACGGACTGCTCCCACGAATTACCGATGATGAGAAATCCAGAAACGGTCTCTCCACAGCAAAAGCATTGGCAGCTTCTGCAGGTGCTCTGGTTCTTTCGATTTCCGCACCTCTGATTGTTGCGGATATGCAGATTAACAGTTTCTATACTCTTGTCTTCGGTACAAGTATTATAGGTGTTGTTCTTACTGTAGTCGGTATAGCAGGCGTTAAAGAGCGCATGTCTATGAAAATGGCCAATGCTGGAACAAAGAAAGAAGAACACTACAGCTTTCTTGAAATGCTCAAGATGCTGTTATATAAGCCAGTGATTATCTTTATTATCATGTTCTTAAGCATGGCTATGTGCAATTCTATTGGCTCTGGTGTAGGTGCATATTACTACACTTATGTCATGGGCAATCTAAAAATCATGTCCACAATGTCCGTAGTAATGCTCTTCGGGCAGATTCCGGCTTATATTTTGGCAGTGCCAATTTCTAACAGATTTGGCAAAAAGAATGCTTTCCAATTTGGGAGCGTCGTCTATATTATTGGTACACTTCTCCGTCTCATTGATACGTCATCAATTTCTGTCGCAATTGCAGCCAGTTTCATTTCAATCTTTGGACATGGTCTTTTGTCTCCAATAGTATATAGCATGCTAGCAGACAACATGGACTATGTTGAATACCGTTCCGGCAAACGCGCAGACAGTGCGGTTGCAGCTTCGAACTCCTTTGTTATGAAGTGTGCCCAGGGTGTTGGCGGTTCAATACCTTTGTATATTATGGGAGCAGCTGGTTATGTACAAGGAATGACCACAATGACCACGGCAGTTACAAACTCAATTATTTTTTCCTTTGTAATTCTGCCTTCTCTGCTGACACTATTTATGATTATCCTGATGGGCTTTGGATATAAACTTAATGAGGGTAAAATTAACAAAATCAATGCTGAGCTTGCTACTAGACATGAAGTACAAACATCAGCTGAATAATAACAAACAGGAAGACCCAACCTGTGTAATAACCTGAATTCGCATTATTACAAAAAGGTGTGATTACTGATGTAAAAGATTAGATAATTAATACTTTGGATTCTAACAGATAAAAATAGGGAAAAACAGTAGCGGCATATGCATATATTAGATTTTGTAAACCGATTTTTACTCTAAAGAAACATTCCGTATCAAATACTTCATGATGCTTCTATTACAGTCACGAATAGATCAGCCGAATTATTTGCTCTACATCAACAAGGATCGAGTACCTACCATTACTAATAATTCTGCTTTATTCTTCTTCATATATTGTGAAAATCATATAAATCTTACCCCTTTTTGACACTTATAATGCTGTTATTCATGACATTATAAAACGCGCTATTGTCAAATCAAGGGAAGGTTTGTTTTGACTGTAACTCATATAAATCATGACCACCCATAAACGGGTGGTTTGCTCCACGGGTATAACCCGTTTATTACCAGCCAGCGCCTTAAGACACTGGCTTTTCCATACTTCATATGTCGAAGCCGCCATCGCTCCTGCGACCTCACTGGCCGCAAGCGGCCTTAC
>Ga0268357_101309_pt1 | contig 17841 bp, 16 predicted proteins | sample BioMet10_FD_192466 | JGI IMG/M metagenome (GOLD analysis project Ga0268357, IMG submission 192466) | Sewage microbial communities from Oakland, California, United States - Biofuel 10 (Illumina Assembly) | ecosystem: Engineered > Wastewater > Sewage > Unclassified | place: USA: California... | reverse complement strand
GCCCTACGAACTGCTCTACCCTGCGCCGGTCTCCCACAAGTCCGTAAGCATCCCGGACGAGCAGCGGACCAAAAGCACCGATCCGATGCTGATCTATTTTACCTCCGGGACTGCCGCAGAGCCAAAGATGGTGCTCCATAACCATGCCCACCCGCTCGGCCAGATCGTTACCGCTAGGTTCTGGCAGGATCTCAAATCAAACGACCTTCATTTTACGGTCACCGATACCGGCTGGGCAAAATGCGGATGGGGGAAGATCTTTGGCCAGTGGATCGAAGGGGCATGTCTCTTTGTCTACAACTTCCACGGGAAGTTCAATGCAACCGAGCTTTTGCCGCTCCTTGAAAAATACCAGGTTACGACATTCTGCTGCCCGCCCACGATCTACCGGATGCTGATCCTCGCAGACTTAAAGAAATTCGATCTCACGTCTTTACGCCACTGCACGAGCGCCGGGGAACCCCTCAATCCCGAGGTCATCCGGGTCTGGAAGGAAGGGACGGGACTTACCATCCGCGAAGGCTACGGCCAGAGCGAGACCTGCTGCTGCGTTGCCTCGTTCCCCTGTCTTGAAGCCCGACCCGGCTCGATGGGTAAGCCGTCGCCCGGCTGGACCGTGGAACTCCACGATGAAGACGGGAAGCCGGTCGGTGTCCGTGAAGAGGGAAGGATTGCAATCTCCGTTACTCCTCCGCCGCCGGGCCTGATTGTGGAGTACGTGGACAATCCCGAGGAGAACGCAAAGTCGTTTGTGAACGGCTGGTATTATACCGGGGACAAGGCATACAAAGACGAGGACGGTTTCTTCTGGTTTATCGGCCGGGACGACGACGTGATCAAGTCGTCCGGTTACCGGATCGGGCCGTTTGAGGTCGAGAGCGCCCTTATCGAGCACCCGGCCGTGCAGGAAGCGGCAGTGGTCGGGGCGCCGGACCGGATCCGTGGACTGATTGTCAAGGCCTTTGTCGTGCTCAACAAGGGATACACGCCATCGGATTCCCTGGTTAAAGAGATCAAGTCGTTTGTGAAACGGACGACGGCGCCGTACAAGTACCCGCGGGCGATCGAGTTTGTGACAGAACTCCCGAAAACCCACTCGGGAAAGATTCGCAGGGCCGAGCTCCGCGAGCGCGAGCTGCGGAAGTACCGGGAACTTAAGTGAGAACGGGATCGGTTTTTTTCCGGGCAGCTCAGTAACGGATCCGTATTTTTTTTAAGCACAGCTCCGCGATCGATCTTTTTTTAAAACTGCCGGCCTATGACCGGAATTTTTTTAGAAACGATGGCTGGCCGATCGATCCAGGAAAAACAATGCCCAACGCGGGAAAACGCCTCGTCGGGTTTTCTCGCTACGCACTTACCGTGATCCAAACGATCAGCCGCACCTGCCCGAGCAGAGGGCCCGGCAAGAAGCCCGGGCGACTCCGAGCAGAAGCGAGGTGGGGGAAGAATCTCACGTATGTGAAGGGGATCCAAAAATGAAAACTGGCTTGTTTCAGGTATCAATCATACCCCTCCCACCGGCCGGTTTTGCCCATTTTCCCCTGCCTTCGACACCATTTCACGTCGGAGAAAGCAAAAATCAGGACCGACGCATTTAGCCGCGTTCTTTTGGCCGATCTCGTGATCGCGAGGGTGACTGGATGGGGTAAAAAGATCCCCTGTCCAGACGCGATTAGACCCTGTTATCTGGCATCGAAATCGGGCGTATTTCGGCAAACGGGGCATGATTTGAGACGGTTTTCCATGCGAACCAAAACGGGGCGATTTACGGGGTTTCCCGGGAAGGGGATGGACCGGGATGGGGAAATCCGGGGTCGTTTCGGGCGTATTTTTGCATGGGGGATCCTACCTCCCGGGCCATGGATACGCAAAAGTGAGTGGGGATCCATCGATCTGACCTGCCCTTTTCCGGGCCTGAAATGAACCCGGATTACCCCCGGCATCTGCCAAACAGGCACTTATTCCTATAAAACCAGCAGTTATTCACGGCCCGAAGGGCTTTTTCACGTCGGAGCAAAAAGGCAGCTAATAGCAGCGTTCTTTTGGCCGGGATTTTTGGGAACGGGCCTGTGGACAGGGATCGTACAGAACGAAGATATGGGGCTATTAGAGGCATCCGGGAAGATCCTGTTTTTTCCGACGTGAGTCTGCGGGGTTCTGGAGAGGGATTGGGACATACGAAATACTATAGAATCTCCCTGGCTGTTGCAGGCAGGGAGTCTCCGTCGGAGAAATGATTCATGAAGCCCTGACGAAATGGCTGTGGATGCAAAAAAGTGCACAAAACCGGTGCAGTTTTACCCAAAATTTTACAATTCGGCAGGATTGTCCCCGGATTGCCGAATTTCGGGGTAAATCGGGATTTCCTAAAACCTTAACAGACGCTTTTGGGAGGCAAAACTCTGCCCGGATCATACCATGGTATGGGGAAATGAAAAGAAGGGCTGTTTTGGGTGGAAAAAAATTCGGGAATTGCTGTTGGTGAATGATGCAAAAAACAAGCACAGATCCTTTCCCCGGGAAATCAGCAAAAGCGGAAACACCGGCCGGTTTTAATCCCCCATTGGTTGGGTAAGACGGAATATCCCTTCGATCCCGTCAAAATCCGAATCAAATGAATAAATGCGGGAAATATCCATGTCTTTCATGCATGCGACGGTGAGCGCATCGACAAGGGACAACCGGGGGTATCTTTCAAAGCAGGCTTTTCCTGCGGAAAACTGGTCGTCGGTTACCCGGACAATCGTAATATTTTCTGCCGCTTCCAGCGCCCGGAGCGTTTCTATGGCTGCGGCATGACCCGCTTTCTGGTGAAGGAAATTGAGGACTTCTGCAAGGATGAAATCAGTGATAATGGCACGGTCTGAGCCGCTATCGATTTCACTGATGATGGGGGCAGCCTGTATATGCCACTGGTCGCTCCGGTAAAATGCGCCAATGAGAACTACGGAATCAACGAACGCATCCATTTAATGCATTCCAGTAAGATTGTGCGTTTTTACTGAGTCCGTCGTTTCTCCGCTGAATTTTCCCACAAGCGAGGCCAGGTTCCCTTTTTTCTTTTTGATGACCACTGCGACCAGGCGGTCACCTTCGTAGGTCCAGCGTATCCGGTCGCCTTCACGGATGCGGAGGCTATCTTTTATTTTTTGCGGGATATCGAGATGATCGCTCTTGCTGACAACGGTCTCCAGCGTTTCCGTCATAGGTACCAGTTGTTATTTATCCCGGATTATTTAAACGTGGGGGCTCCCCGGCCCGGGGGTAATCCGTATCCGGGGGCGAATTTTGGGAGCGGATTCTTGGCACAGGAATAGGAAAAGAAGGGCGGTTTTGGGTGCCGGGCCGGAGTTTATGAAATGTCGTTTTCACTTTCACGGTGCGGAGAGGCAGGTTTATGGTGAGGGAGGGTGAAGGGTTGATCGTTGAATAATAATATCGAGATAATTGAGAGAATTAAACGGGGATTGTGATACATTTGAGTGAATCATCTATCGAAGTCCATTTTCCAAAGCTCAATCATTTCTGGATGGATGCCGGGTTACTCGGCCTTTACCGGATTTCACAGAAAGAGCAATCCGCAGAGTCCGGCGTGGAGATAGCCCTTAATGATACCGGTGTTTCTTTCAAAGGATCGGAAAAAAACGTCCAGTCATTTCTACAAAAAACCTACGACCGGTTGCTCAGGGATTATTACAATACTTCTTCACAAACCCAGATTGAAAAAAAAGAGGGATTCTATTACGATACAAAAAAGGATCAATTTGTCCGGTTTCCCAAAGTAAAATCCATGGGAATTGCCGGGTTAATTTTCAACAAGGCCCCGCGTCCCACGAAGGGGGAAATAAAATATGACAAATCTCAAACAAAAAAAGGAATCCTTCCCCCGGATCATCTGTATCTCCAGGACCGTTTGGAATCATTTCTTTCTGAAAATAAAATAAAAATCGGTTCCTCCAGTCTGTTGATTGATGGCCCTAACGCAATTCAGCCAAAAGTTGATATTCGGATCAAAACCGGCAAATTAAAAGGAAATTGTTTCCTGTGTGGCGAACCCTCATCGTCCTTGAGTGAAATAGGGGGAACAGTTTTTCCAATGATCACGGGATCTGCGGGGGTTCTTTCATTTAATACGCAAGGAGGTAGCCCGGAAAAAGTCTGCTGGAAATGTGATTTTATCGGAAAATTTGTTCCGGTAACGGGTTTTTACAGCATGAATAAGGACACATACCATATTTATTTCCCATATTCTGCAAGTCTTGAAAAAATGAACGATGTGTTCAGAAGTCTGGAAACCAGTAAAATCAATGATCCCTCGTTCCTCCGGAATTTTGAGAACCGTCTTGGCGGATATTTCCAGAAACCTTACGAGCAGTTTTTCACATTCCTGTATTCTCTCTATCGTGTAGTCATGACAAAAAAAGTCTCCGCAGCCACGGATGGTGAGGAGGAATACGAACTTGATTACGAAAAACTCTTCGAAGTAAACCTGAATAGAACGCCTCTTGATTTTGTTGTTATGTACACTGAATCTCTTGGGGATGCCCAGATGGGAAAGATGATCTGGTCTTTTCAGGAATCGGTATATGTTTTCCGGTTATTTGACTATCTTGAACGGAACAAACTCGATTTGAAAAGAATCATGACGTTACTTGTGGATTTCGATCAACCAAAAACTGAAAGCAAAACAATTCTTCGAAACCGGGTTTGTGAAAATATCCTGAAAAAAAAGAGCGTTGTCGATCAGATTGAGCAGCATGTATTCAGGATTAACAAATCCAAAACCCAGAACATCAGACCCTTGTATGATTTTGTAATTTTATATGAGAAAATTATCAGAGATGGCGGTAGTACCATGGAGCAGGAAACAATCGACATTGCAGTGAGTGTAGGAAAGACGATCGGAATGAGTATCGCCCCAAGCGGCAAGAAAGGCAAAGGAGATCTCTTCCGGTTGAGAAAAACCAGAAAACCTGAAGATTTTCTGAATGAGATCAATCGTATCCAGATGAAATATGGCACAAAAGTAAGCGCAGATTTGTATAACAAAGGTCAGAAAATGGAGGAAAACTTCACTGAATTTAAGCAGTTCTGTATGATCGCAGCATTGAACACATATAACGCAGGGAACCCGTCACCTGCCGAAACCAGCGGTAAAACAAAAGCGGAGGCATAATTATGAAATCAGCAAAGGCATTGACCTTAACATATCTTACACCAGTATCTTTTGCATCATTAAATGGATCCGACAAAGAAGCAGATAACATTTCGAGTATCAAGAAGATCAAAGTCGGAAAAGAGGAATATCCCTATGTATCCTCACAGGCTGTGCGAAGGGCATTGAGAAACCAGCTCGAAGTTTTGGGAAGGACACTCTCTGAAGGAGAAGCAGCAAAAATTGCAAAAGGTGCTGCCACCACCAAACAGGAACCCGCCAATTATATCGATGACGACCTCTTCGGATATATGGGGACCGAAGAAGCCGCGGAGGGGAAAAAAGGTAAAGCGACCAAGCGTACATCGGTTGTCCGTGTTTCGCCCCTTGTCGCTCTCAATCCTTACTTGGGCGATCTTGATTTTGGTACAAATTATATGGCGACCAAAGCCGGGGGAGATCCCAATATCTTTGAGACAGAGATCCATTCGGGACTTTATCGCGGATCGATTCTTATTGAACTGGATCGCGTCGGGTCCGGTGACGGATTCGATAAAGAGCTGAATAACAAGGAGAAAGCCCAGCGGGTAAAGGATCTGCTCAATGCGATTAAAAATTTGTGGGCCTCCGGACGCCAGACCAGGTTTTTGGCGGATATTGCACCGAAATTCGTAGCCGCTGCGATGCTGAAGACAAAAAATCCGATTTTTCTTGAGAGCATCCAGGTGGAGGGAAAGATTCTCAACACCGGTATGATCAAGGAAACCCTCAAGGATTACAATAAAGAAATCGTTGCATCAACAATCGGGATGCGTCAGGGATTTTTCGAGGGGCCTGTTGAAGGCGCGAAGTCCATTGGCGATGCCTTCAATGAAATGACAACATGGGTTGATGAATATTACTCCTGATTAAGAGAGTGAGCATGTTCTCTTTCTCAATCACGGCAAAAGCAATAACTGCATCTTTCAGAGTCCCCGAGACGCATACGTTTCACCAGACACTTCCACTTCCGCCGAAGACCGCTATTGTTGGCATGATCGGCGCGGCATTGGGAAAACGTCTGGATGAGGCGTACGTGTTTGTTGAGCAGAATGACATCCTTGTCAGCGTGTACGGCACTCATGAAGGTCTCATGAAAGATCTGTGGAATTACCGGAAACTAACGGGAAAAGAAAAATCTTTCACGCAGGAGGATATCAAGAACCGTCGCCAGTATAGTATTCTTATCCGTGAGTTCCTTTTCTCTAATGAGTTCACATTTTTCTTTGCTGCAGAAAAACCGGAACCTCTTCAACAATTAAAAACGGCATTTGGTTCTCCATATTACGCTCTTAGCGCCGGAAACAGTGATGATCTTCTCAAAATATGTACGATTTCCGATATCAGGGAAATTCAGCAGGAGAAAATATACCGGTTTAAAAACACAGTCCTCCCCGGGGATGTCTCACGATCCTATAAACATGACATTGATTTGAGATCGATACCGATTACTCAAACCCTCTATACTCCGCAGGTTTATCTCCTGCCGACAAAATTTGAGTTCACCGGAGAAGAACGTCGGGTCATCGAACGAAAACCGTTCACGTTCATCAGCACACCGGTTACACTATCAACTCCCCTTAATGGATATAGCATGGATGGCAAAGCGGTTGTCCTCCAATGACCCCGACCATCTTTTGGGCCAAACCCGATCAAACATACGAAGAGCACATCAGAGCTGCATACGCTGCGTGGAAAAATACGGTTTCTGCAAAACGGAATCTGATCCAACGACTCGGCAAACTGTATGGATTTAGTGAAGAACGTTTTTTAAAAAGTTCACTCCTTACAGTTGTTCTTCATGATATTGGTAAGAATATCGAACCATTCCAGCAGATGATGATCGCTAAACGAGAGGGAAAATGTTTTGATTACCGGGAAAACTACCGGCATGAATTAGAATCCTATTGTTTTGTTTTTCGGGGAGCGATGACATTAGCCTCCCAAGAGGGGGGATCGCTTATCGGGAAATTGCCTCTTGAAGCACTTGCAGTACTGGGACATCATAAGAGAATTGATCCCTCCCTTGATTCATTTCACCGGGAAAGTGTGAGCGTAAAACCCCCGATCTGTGAAGAGGGAATGAACCTCGCGCTTACCCTTGCCAGGCAGATCTTCCAGAGCGAAGGTTACCAGTTTCCAGAAATTTCGGTTCATGAATATGACCCGTATAAAGAAGTGAGTAAACTCATAGGTTATGAGGGGATTTTTACAAAAATTTATGATGGTGAACCGGATCACGAGGCTGTCCGTGCGACCTATTCCCTGTTAAAAGCAATCCTTCATTACTCCGATTGGCTGGGCTCTTCAGGTGAAGAATTGCCCTACTCGGTAAAACTTGATGCCGATCAATTGTTCAAGGAGATCGAACAACGGTGTGCCGCAAAACAGATTGCCTTTACTCGGTTACGGCCGTTCCAGCAACAGTGTGCCGACACGAAAGGGAACGTTATTGCGGTTGCTCCTACGGGAAGCGGAAAGACGGAGGCGGCACTTTTCTGGGCACTGAATAATATCCGCGAGATGCATGATGCAAAACTCATCTATCTTCTGCCGACAATGGTAACTGCCAACAGCATTTTCCTGAGACTTGAAGAGTACTTCGACAAAGAAAATGTAGGATTGTCACATTCAACGGCCACGTTCCTGCGCGAGAATGAAGAAGGAACATCTCAGGAAAGAACTGTTCTCTTTGACAAATCCTTTATTAAACCCGCCACTGTTGCAACAGTTGATCAATTACTGACAGCAGGATTTAATACCGGTAAATGGACCCTTATCGAGGCAAACGCCGCAAACAGTGTTGTAATTATCGATGAAATTCATTCGTATGATCCATGGACACTCGGGCTCATCATCGAATCTATAAAGCACTTCTCAAAACTGGGAACCCGGTTCATGCTGATGAGTGCAACAATGCCCCGCTACCTGATTGAAGTATTCACCCGCTCGCTTCCCGATGTTTCGGTAATCCGTGATGAAACGTTACTTTCTTCTTGTCGGAATCAGTATCTGACGTTTGACAAACATATCGATGATGCTATCGCGGAAATTGAAACGGAAGTTATGCAGGGCAAAAAAACCCTGGTTGTCGTAAACAATGTGGCGAAATGCCAGGAACTGTACAAAAAACTCGGACATCTCAACCCGCTTTGTTATCACTCAAAATTTACGTTTGAGGACCGGAGAACCAAGGAGGAGCATATCGATGATGCTCAACTGTTGATAGCAACGCAGGTTGTCGAGGTGTCTCTGGATATAGATTTCGATGTAATGTTTACCGAGTGCGCTCCCCCTGACGCTCTTATCCAGCGGGCCGGCCGGGTCAACAGGAGACGGGTCAAAACAGGCAGCAGGATACTTATTTTCCTGCCATCAAAAACATCTGAAAAAATATATGATCCCGATTCAACGGGCATACTGACGCGCTCATTTGAAAAATTTAAAAAATCTCACCCGGCTCTAACTGAATCAGATTTGATTTCTATTGTCGAAGAAATTTACATGGGGCGGGATATCGAACAATCTGAAATTTTTGTCGATGCAAGCAGGCAATACGCAGAGATTCAGGATACCCTTATGGAAATCTTTGATAATCCAAATAAATTCGAAGATCAGATCAAGACCCGCAAGGAAGATTACCTTCAGGTTCCGGTTATTCCTCTGCAATTCAGAGATCGGATCACATCTGCGGATTTCTCTCCTTCAAAGCGCCGTTTATACGAAGTGAAGATGCCATACTGGTATGTTCGGAAGCACAAAGAAATGCATGACGAGATCCTGTTCTGCAGAATGAATTACGATTCTGATATTGGTGCATCTTTTGCAGAGGACACAGAAGTTTCGAGTATGATCATATGATCCTCCACACCTTCACCCTGACCCTCGGCTCGACCCGTCCGATCCATGGCACGGCTCCCGAACTCCGGGGATTCTTTGCCACGAAGTTTACCGAGTACACAGAACTCCACCAGCACGACGCTGACAAATTCATCTACCGCTATCCGGTCGTGCAGTACAAGATGATCAAAAATGTCCCGACCGTGATCGGCATCAACGAAGGCGCAGAAGTCCTCAAAAAAATCTTCGATGAATACCAGGAGATCCGGCTGGGTGCCGAGACCTACCAGATCGTTGAACGCGGGATTTCAATACGGGACGAGGAGTTCGGGATCTCGGACACGATCCGCTCGTACGAGTTTACGACCCCGTGGCTCGCGCTCAACCAGGAAAATTACCGGAAATTCTACACCCTCAAGGGAAAAGAGGAGCGGGACGAGTTTGTCAGAAAAATCCTGATCGGCAACCTCATCTCCATGTCAAAATCGCTGGGGTACGAAGTTCCCGCGCCGATCAAATGCGACACGAACCTGCATTTCCAGAAAGACCGGCTCAAAAATACGAGTGTCATGACATTTGCCGGGAGGTTCCATGTCAATTTCCTGATCCCGGATTACCTTGGCATCGGCAAATCGGTTTCGCGGGGATTCGGCGCGGTAAAACAGATCACCCCCGGATAAAAAGGGGAGCATCATGCAGCTGGTCATCAACACACGGGGCGCATTCCTAAAAAAAGATAAGAACTGTTTTCTGGTGAAAAACGACGAGAAGATTGTTGAGGTCTCTGCCGACAAGATCGACAGCATCCTCATTACGACCTCTGCGACCATCACGACCGATGCCATCGAGTTTGCAGTCGAGAACAATATCGACATCATCTTCCTTGATTATCACGGCAACCCGTTCGGGCGCGTCTGGCATTCAAAGCTTGGGAGCACCACGCTGATCCGGCGCCGGCAACTCGAAGCAGAATCTGCTGACACCGGTTTCTATCTCGCCCGGGGCTGGATCGCGGAGAAGATCCAGAACCAGATCGATCTCCTAAAAGATCTCAAGAAGAACCGGCCCGACCAGAAAGACCAGCTCGAAATTGCGATTGCAAAGATCGAAGGACTACATGAAACGCTCCTTGCCCTTAGAGGATCGCTTGATGCCCGGCGCGGATCGATCATGGGTGTCGAAGGCATGGCATCAGGAGCATATTTCGATGCGATTGCCGGCATCATGCCCGAGCAGTGGAGGTTCAAAGGCCGGAGCCGGGACCCGGCAAAGGATGCGTTCAACTGCCTGCTCAACTACGGGTACGGCGTACTGTATTCCCGTGTCGAGCGCGCGTGCATTATCGCCGGCCTTGACCCGTACGTGGGGTTCCTGCACACCGACAACTACAACAAGCGCTCGTTTGTCTTCGATCTCATCGAGATATTCCGCGTCCATGCTGACCGGACCGTGATCAATCTCTTCTCCAAAAAGCAGGTTACGGCGGCACTCTTTGATCCGGTACCGGGGGGACTGTATCTCAACAAGGAGGGAAAGGCGGTTCTCATTGCAGCGCTCAACGAGATGTTCAACCGCGAGATCGAGTACCATGGCAGGAACGTGAAAATCCAGAACACGATCCCGATGGAATGCCATCGCATTGCAAACAGGCTGATCAAATCCGGGTAGGTGAATGAGATGACAATGGTCTGGGTGGTGTACGATATCGGAAAGAACCGGGCAAGGAGCCATGTTGCGCAGATCTGCCAGGACAAGGGGCTGTACCGCGTCCAGAAAAGTGTGTTTTTGGGCAACCTGAATGCGAACGAGCGGGATTCGCTTGCGCTGGAATGCGAGCAGGAGATCGATCCGAAAGTCGATTCGGTCTATGTGTTCCCAATGGATGACGACTCATTCAGGAAAGTAAAACTGCTCGGGCAGGCGTTCGACAAGAAACTGGTGAGCGATGAACTGCTCACGAAATTTTTCTGATACGTATGGCAGACAGCGAGACGATCATTACCATTTCCGATGTGCTTGAGTACCTGTTCTGTCCCCGGTTCATCTACTTCATGCACTGCCTCGATATCCCGCAGCACGAAGAAGCCCGGTTCAAGGTGATGAAAGGGCGGGAGGTGCATGAAAAGAAACTGATTACAAATCCTGATTACCTGCGCAAGAAACTGGGTGTCGTAAAGAAGGAGATGAACGTATTTGTTGCGTCAAAGCAGCATCATATCAAGGGCATCGTTGACGAAGTTCTCATTCTTGATGACGGTACGGCCGCCCCCTTCGAGTACAAGTATGCGGAGTTCAAAGACACGATCTTCCAGACTTACAAGTACCAGCTGGTACTTCATGCAATCATGATCCGGGAAAATTACAACCTCGATGTGAACCGGGCATTTATCTGTTTTACCCGGAGCAATAACCACATCGAGAAGATCGATTTGACAACCCGCGATTTTGAGAAGGGCGTAGAGATAGTTAACGAGATTCTGGAGATTATCGACAAAGGATTTTATCCGACCAAGAGCAAATACAAATCCAAGTGCATCGACTGCTGTTACGGCACAATCTGCACCTGATTCTTATCTTTAAATAGGAATCAATACTTTTGCATGAAGAATTTCATGCGGAAAATCTGAGCATTTTACGTGAGATACAGCCGAAAAGGGCCGAAATCGGGCGGCCTTCGAGAAATTCATCCAAGAGAACAAGGATTGAAACTGTTGAATTAAAAGATAAAGATACTCTTGCAGTTTTCTTCGAGAAATTCATCCAAGAGAACAAGGATTGAAACTACCGGCTTTGGGGCAGATGAACAGTTCCGGCTCTCTTCGAGAAATTCATCCAAGAGAACAAGGATTGAAACATTCATATTCAAGTGGTTGTGTGTCATTCAACATTCTTCGAGAAATTCATCCAAGAGAACAAGGATTGAAACTGGATAGTTCCCCCCCATCTGTGGCAACATCTTTCTTCGAGAAATTCATCCAAGAGAACAAGGATTGAAACTGACAGCACAGTACTACCCGGCGGCCGGTCCGCTGGACTTCGAGAAATTCATCCAAGAGAACAAGGATTGAAACCCCGGCCGGATGAGCGGGCGGTTGCCAACCTCTCTGCTTCGAGAAATTCATCCAAGAGAACAAGGATTGAAACTTTTAACGAATTATTCCGGATATCAAAGAACCAGACTTCGAGAAATTCATCCAAGAGAACAAGGATTGAAACTGCTGGTTGCGGGCCCGGCCACTCCATCAAGGTAAGCTTCGAGAAATTCATCCAAGAGAACAAGGATTGAAACCAAGCGTCCATGATCAGCACCCCGCCCTCATCCCTTCGAGAAATTCATCCAAGAGAACAAGGATTGAAACTTAGGACGTGGCCCGGGTTTCACCATCGGACTCACCTTCGAGAAATTCATCCAAGAGAACAAGGATTGAAACCCGGCGCCAGAGCGATCCTTTGGGCGGCTATCAATGCTTCGAGAAATTCATCCAAGAGAACAAGGATTGAAACTCCTTCCGTATGACAACGGCACCGCCGTGTTTCACGCTTCGAGAAATTCATCCAAGAGAACAAGGATTGAAACAGGGCACGTTCACGATCAACAGCGTCTCGCAGATCTCTTCGAGAAATTCATCCAAGAGAACAAGGATTGAAACCAGGTCGCACACCCGGTTGGGCGTTCCCCGCGCTCTTCGAGAAATTCATCCAAGAGAACAAGGATTGAAACTTCGGAAATATCCGGGCATGGATTTGGAACGGGCCAAGCCTTCGAGAAATTCATCCAAGAGAACAAGGATTGAAACCAAGATCAAGCCGTTCCTTGATGAGACGATCCGGCTCATCTTCGAGAAATTCATCCAAGAGAACAAGGATTGAAACAGGTCCAGGTATCTGATGTGATGACACCCGATGTCCGGCTTCGAGAAATTCATCCAAGAGAACAAGGATTGAAACTCCCGGAACAGCCATTAATCCGAACACCTTCGCGGAACTTCGAGAAATTCATCCAAGAGAACAAGGATTGAAACACCGGTTCATGGAACTGATGCGGCAGAAAGGATTACTTCGAGAAATTCATCCAAGAGAACAAGGATTGAAACCGATGTGGTTGTCGTTCTGGTGCCGGCTTGCCGTGGCTTCGAGAAATTCATCCAAGAGAACAAGGATTGAAACTTGTACTCTGTGTGTCTTCGGGTGGCGTGTGCGCAGCTTCGAGAAATTCATCCAAGAGAACAAGGATTGAAACCCGAACGCACATCGGAGCGTGCGCGGCCCTGCGATGCTTCGAGAAATTCATCCAAGAGAACAAGGATTGAAACTTAAATCTTCCTGTTTTGTGTTTGTAGGTACCTACTTCGAGAAATTCATCCAAGAGAACAAGGATTGAAACCTGCCCGGGTACCCGGCACACTCCCTCTGAAATCCTTCGAGAAATTCATCCAAGAGAACAAGGATTGAAACAGACAGGAGATTATACCGGTGTAAAAGTCACGCGAAAGACTTCGAGAAATTCATCCAAGAGAACAAGGATTGAAACCAAACCGGAATTGAAAAACCAGAGTTATACAGGGGCTTCGAGAAATTCATCCAAGAGAACAAGGATTGAAACAATACGGCGTCTTCATCGGCGATAACAAGTAATTGCTTCGAGAAATTCATCCAAGAGAACAAGGATTGAAACGGGTATTACGGGGGGTACGTCCAGGGGTTTGGCACTTCGAGAAATTCATCCAAGAGAACAAGGATTGAAACGGTAACAATCCCCGCAATATACCGGAAGTTCTATCTTCGAGAAATTCATCCAAGAGAACAAGGATTGAAACCCTGTCAGTTTGCCTGGATAATATCCGGCGCCTGCTGCTTCGAGAAATTCATCCAAGAGAACAAGGATTGAAACAAAAAGACGGCGAGGTCTGGATGCCCTGTAAGGACTTCGAGAAATTCATCCAAGAGAACAAGGATTGAAACCGCAACATGGGCCATAATCGGCACTCAGATTCCTCTTCGAGAAATTCATCCAAGAGAACAAGGATTGAAACTGCAAAGATTTGTGCAACTCCCATGCATGCCCGAGGCTTCGAGAAATTCATCCAAGAGAACAAGGATTGAAACCTCGCCGAATTACCGCTATTCAAATTGCAGCTCTTCTTCGAGAAATTCATCCAAGAGAACAAGGATTGAAACTCCGTGCTTCCATGGGATACGGCTCAACTGTCGCCCTTCGAGAAATTCATCCAAGAGAACAAGGATTGAAACTGTACTGGAAAATAAAGGACAGATCGCCTCGGGAACCTTCGAGAAATTCATCCAAGAGAACAAGGATTGAAACTCTCGAAATGACACGGCAACAGAAAATGGCGAGATCTTCGAGAAATTCATCCAAGAGAACAAGGATTGAAACGTCTCCTTTCCGTAACATTAAACGCGATATCCCGCACTTCGAGAAATTCATCCAAGAGAACAAGGATTGAAACTGGTAAGGAAGGCCGATATTCCAAGATGCAAATTCTTCGAGAAATTCATCCAAGAGAACAAGGATTGAAACCACCAGTATGTTCCGGTACTGCGATACGGTGCCCCACTTCGAGAAATTCATCCAAGAGAACAAGGATTGAAACGATAATAGGTGTGCGACACAATACAAATCCATTGCCCTTCGAGAAATTCATCCAAGAGAACAAGGATTGAAACTCGCACTATTGGGGCTGTAATTATGGCGTCGTCACTTCGAGAAATTCATCCAAGAGAACAAGGATTGAAACTTGAGATTTACAACTCGGGCAAGCCTGACTTTTCCCTTCGAGAAATTCATCCAAGAGAACAAGGATTGAAACTTAAGATCCTCTCTCTCTTTTTTTCAGGCCATAAACTTCGAGAAATTCATCCAAGAGAACAAGGATTGAAACTACTATTTGACCTCACATATGATCCGATTTCAGAAACTTCGAGAAATTCATCCAAGAGAACAAGGATTGAAACAATATTCGTGCCGTTCAAATACGGGAAGATATGGCCTTCGAGAAATTCATCCAAGAGAACAAGGATTGAAACCCTTCAAGTGCGAGCCGGGATTCCAGATTATCCGTTCGCTTCGAGAAATTCATCCAAGAGAACAAGGATTGAAACTGGAACTTAGCGCACCGGGTCAATCTCGCACCTCTCCTTCGAGAAATTCATCCAAGAGAACAAGGATTGAAACTCCCGGATATCGTCTCGTATGTCGATGGGCTCTTTCTTCGAGAAATTCATCCAAGAGAACAAGGATTGAAACTCGTCTCCTTTGCCCCGGTATACCGTGACGTATTCACTTCGAGAAATTCATCCAAGAGAACAAGGATTGAAACTTACCGACGAATGGCGGCCGATCACAACGATCGCCTTCGAGAAATTCATCCAAGAGAACAAGGATTGAAACCTGCCATCTCTTCCGGGGTTTTCCCATGTGATTTTCTTCGAGAAATTCATCCAAGAGAACAAGGATTGAAACACAATCGAGGCGGCTTCCCGCGAAGAGGCACAAAACTTCGAGAAATTCATCCAAGAGAACAAGGATTGAAACACTTGTCTGGGAAGGAATCTATTGCCATACGAACTTCGAGAAATTCATCCAAGAGAACAAGGATTGAAACCTGCTGATAAAATATCATCAAACGGCCACATTACCTTCGAGAAATTCATCCAAGAGAACAAGGATTGAAACTCAGCCAGCCCAACGCTTCCGGATTCGCTCCGTTCATGCTTCGAGAAATTCATCCAAGAGAACAAGGATTGAAACACGTGTTTTTCGACATATTCTTTTTTGATACCCAACTTCGAGAAATTCATCCAAGAGAACAAGGATTGAAACCCCGGAAATCGGCACGGTAGACCCGGGCCCGGGTAACTTCGAGAAATTCATCCAAGAGAACAAGGATTGAAACAGAAGCGAATGGGTTTCGGCTTCAATGTGCTGCGCTTCGAGAAATTCATCCAAGAGAACAAGGATTGAAACTCGATTTCTTTTTTGAGAGTTTTTTTTGGGCCTGCTTCGAGAAATTCATCCAAGAGAACAAGGATTGAAACCCGCAAGGAACTAAGGGAATCTAATAACGCTGAACACGACTTCGAGAAATTCATCCAAGAGAACAAGGATTGAAACATGGCGGTCTGGAGTGTTCAAATTGCCCTCACCGCCTTCGAGAAATTCATCCAAGAGAACAAGGATTGAAACTTTTGAAATTATCGACAAACAAAAGGGATGGTTAACCTTCGAGAAATTCATCCAAGAGAACAAGGATTGAAACAGGAGTTACTAGGTGGCGGGACTTCGGCGGGGTATGACTTCGAGAAATTCATCCAAGAGAACAAGGATTGAAACCCAAAAGCGGCGGGATAATCTCATCAGTGAAATGCTTCGAGAAATTCATCCAAGAGAACAAGGATTGAAACTACGAGTTGTAGCCCCCGAAGTAGTTACTTTGCGTTCTTCGAGAAATTCATCCATGAGAACAAGGATTGAAACTTTGCCAGGTAGATGAGCATATCTACCAGCATACCCTTCGAGAAATTCATCCATGAGAACAAGGATTGAAACAAATTAAGCCTTGATTTTTCGCGTTCTTCCGGTCTTCTTCGAGAAATTCATCCATGAGAACAAGGATTGAAACAGTCACGTGCAGATGTAGAAGCAAAAATGAAGGACTTCGAGAAATTCATCCATGAGAACAAGGATTGAAACATGATCCGGGCGACACGCGCGTCAGACATCAGCTCCTTCGAGAAATTCATCCATGAGAACAAGGATTGAAACCTTCCATCATGTACTCCTCAGGAATTGATCGTCCTCTTCGAGAAATTCATCCATGAGAACAAAGATTGAAACCCCTCGTTGTTGATTTCATCAATGACCCTCTCTTATAAACGCCCCCTGGCGAGACGGGTGTGGCCGTACCACCCGCCGGGCGTGAGGAACAGGGGGCGCGTGCTCGCTCTTGTTACATAAGCGAGGGTGAAAACTCCAAAACGAATTCGATTTACAACGAAAGATTTTGCAAAGATAAAAATCCCAAAGAAAAGTTCTCTCCCTCTTTACCGCTCAATCAGCCGGATATGCTCCACGGTCTTTCTCTCCAGCTCGCCCTCGCCCTGCAGCCGTGAAACATCTGCAATTGCTTCAAGCACATGGACAGACTCTTCCAGGAACGAGAGGATATCGGCAGGGAACACCTCGATCCCGTACTCGTCCGAAAGATAAGCAGCGATCTGGCGGTGGTCGAGGCCGTTCTCGCGCAGCTCGATCACTTTTTTGGCAAATTTCTTTTCGGGGCAGCCGCACAAGGGAGAGTTCTTGCACTTGCACCGCAGGAAATCATCGAAGAACCGGAGGAGCTGGTCGCGGATAGCAAAATCAAGCGCGTCAAAATTGAATCGTGAGGTGATGGTCTCAAGCATCACCGGGGAAAAGGCGAACTCGGGGACCCGGTAGCCGCAAAGCCGTTCGATCTTTTTTGCGTGGCGGAACCGGGCCCGGTCGGCGATCAATCGTCTTCTCCGGTCGACTCGTCAAAGTTCTTTAACGAGCCCATCGCCTCGAACATCCGCTCGCACTCGATGAGCCACTCGTCAAAGAGGGTCGGGTTTTCGAGATCGTCTTTCACGTACTTCCCGCAGCACGCAGCACCATCGATCACGGCAGCGCCGATATTTGCGGCAGTCTCAAGCGCACCTTCCATATCCTTCTCGATCTGCCCCTTTCCTTTCTTCACGAGCGTCTTGATGTCCTTGTCAAATTCGCCGTTAAGGTACTTGCGGCAGGATGCAAAGAGGACGAG
>Ga0268357_101306_pt1 | contig 17903 bp, 11 predicted proteins | sample BioMet10_FD_192466 | JGI IMG/M metagenome (GOLD analysis project Ga0268357, IMG submission 192466) | Sewage microbial communities from Oakland, California, United States - Biofuel 10 (Illumina Assembly) | ecosystem: Engineered > Wastewater > Sewage > Unclassified | place: USA: California... | reverse complement strand
TAAATCTTTAGAAGTATGTCGAATACTAGGTCCATTAAAGGTAGCACTTTCCAGCATTACATTTACAGTTTGGTTCGTTACTTCAGTTGCCAAACCACCCATGACGCCGCCTAGGCCAATAGCTTCTTTAGGATCAGCAATAACAATCATATCAGGATTGAGGGTACGTACCTGCTCGTCCAAGGTAGTCAGTTTCTCGCCCTGTGCTGCCCGTCTTACTATCCAGGTATGGTCAGTTACTTTGTCATAATCATAAGCATGCATCGGTTGACCAAGCTCCAGCATAACATAGTTGGTAACATCAACTACATTGTTGATAGGACGCATACCTGCGGCACGCAGGTGATTTTGCATCCAATCGGGAGAAGGAGCAATTTTAATATTTTTAAGTAATCTCATGGCAAAACGACTGCACAAATCTTTGGCTTCAACTTTGATTGTAGCCATTTCTTGCAGATTGCCGCCGGCTTTTTCCGCAACCTGCATGGCAGGCATTTTCATTTTTTGATTCAGCAAGGCAGCTGCCTCACGAGCCAGTCCCAGCATATTAAAGCAATCGCCGCGATTGGAGGTCAAGTCTATATCCAAGACTACATCATCCAAACCCAGTACCGGTTTAATATCTACACCAATAGGTGTATTGGGAGGCAAAATATAAATACCATTACGTTGTTCAGGCAAAAGCAGCTTGGCATCAATGCCCAGCTCTTCAGCACTGCACAGCATACCAAAAGAATCCAGGCCACGCATTTTGGCAGCTTTCAGTTTCATGCCGTTGGGCAATCTGGAGCCAACTACAGCTACCGGTACCATATCATACTGGTGCACATTTTGAGCACCGGTCAAGATTTGTACCAGCTCCGGCTGCCCCAGATTCATCATGCAAATCCAAAGGTGATCAGAGTTAGGATGACGTTCTATGGTCTCTACCTTGCCGGTAATAACACCCTCAAGACCTTCTCCTAAAGTAATTACCCTTTCTACTTCCAAACCAACTCCTGTAAATTTATCGGCCAATTCGCGAGGAGTAACATTAATATCAACATATTCTTTTAACCAATTAATAGACGCTAACATTTTTTCTCCTCCTTATTTAAATTGACGGATAAACCGTAAGTCGTTTTCAAAGAACAAACGCAAATCATCAATGCCATACTTCAGCATGGCAATACGTTCAACACCCATACCAAAAGCAAAGCCACTCATCTTTTCAGGATCATAGCCGCTCATTTTTAGTACATTGGGATGAACCATGCCACTGCCCAGAATTTCCAGCCAACCGGAATTCTTGCATACCCGGCAGCCCTTGCCACCACAGATTACACAGCTAATATCCACCTCGGCAGAAGGTTCCGTAAAGGGGAAGAAACTGGGGCGCAGTCTGATTTTCACATCTGAGCCAAACATTTCCTTGCAAAACAGCTCCAAGGTACCTTTCAAATCTGCCAGGCCAATATTTTTGTCAATAACCAAACCCTCTACCTGATGGAACATAGGAGAGTGTGTGGCATCATAGTCATTACGATACACAGTACCGGGACAAATCATCCTGATGGGAGTGTTGGGCTCTCTGGATTGCATTGCTCTAGCCTGTACGCCGGAGGTCTGGGTTCTCAGCAAATACTCTTCGGTAATATAGAACGTGTCCTGCATATCTCTGGCAGGATGGTCCTTGGGCAAGTTCAAGGCCTCGAAATTGAAATAATCATTTTCAATTTCCGGTCCTTCCAGCACTTCAAAACCCATGCGCATGAAAATTTTCTTCATTTCCCGCAGAGTTAAGGTCACCGGATGCAGATGTCCACATTCTTTCTTTCTGCCCGGCAAAGTAATATCTATTTTTTCCTGAGCCAATTTTGTTTTTAAGTGTTCTTCTTCCAAAGAAGACAAACGTTCGTTAATTTTTTCTTCCAGGTTTACTCTGATTTCATTGACCAGCTTACCTACCTTAGGCCTTTCCTCAGCAGCCACAGAGCCAAGACTTCTCAATACTTCTGTCAAGGCACCCTTCTTCCCCAAATACTTAACCTTGAGGTCCTTTAAATCGTCCAGGTTTTTTACATTCTCAAAGTCACTGTGCAGCCTGTTCCGCAGTTCTTGCAACTTGTCCTCCATCTTTACGCCTCCTAAAAAAAATAAAACTTTCTCCCCTGCTAAGGGGCGAAAGTTTCGCGGTACCACCCTAATTTATACTCATAGACTTTAACGCAGCCAACGTCCGGCCTACTACTATTTCAGCCGCAATGCTCCCAAGTGAACTTCTGCTCTAACTAAAGTCGCGACTCTCAGCTCTGTCGCAATTTCTGTGCCTTACCTAGAACATACTCTCTTGTTCTTTGCATATATTAATATGTAACAGAGCGTATTATAACACATTTATTTTAATACTGTCAAAACAGGAAAACCTTACCTGAAATCAGGTCCCGCAAACAGGCAAATTCCTGCCGCCACCGCCACATTCAGAGACTCAGCTTTGCCAGTCATAGGTAAGAACACCTTTTTATCAGCCTTAGCCAATAAATCGGCACTGACGCCCTGGGCCTCGCTGCCCATTACCAAAACAGTGCGAGTCGGCCAGGCCGCTGTAAATAAATTCTCCGCACCTTCCAAGCAGGTAGCCCACAAAGGCAATTTCTTAGCACTGCACCATTGTGTTAATGTCTCTTTACTTACCTCAGTAAACACAGGCAAATGAAATAAGCTACCCATAGTAGACCGTACTACCTTCGGATTAAATAGCTCTGCAGTTTCTGCCAGCAAAACAACAGCCTTGGCACCTGCTGCGTCAGCAGTACGGATAATAGTGCCCACATTACCGGGATCCCTTACTCCATCCAATACCAGTACCAGCCCTTTATTCCAGGCAAAATCAGTCAGAGCAGGTTGTGCTTTTATCTTCACCACCGCACCAATACCCTGAGGATTTTCAGTGGAAGACAGCTTGGCCATAATGCTGTCCGTGACCTGATAAGAGTCAACTTTATCTCCGGCCAGTTGTTCCCAGACTTTTTTGTAGGGTGCAGTAAAAAACAATTTTTCTATACCCCAGTCAGCCTGTACGGCTTCTGCCACGGCGCGTTTGCCCTCCAAAAAGAAGGTCCCCGTTTCCTGGCGAAATTTTTTCAGTTTTAATTCAACTACCTTTTTTACCAAGGCATTCTGTACCGATGTAATTTCTCTCATTTTAAACCTGACTCCAATTTCAGCATGGTATCCTTAGGGCCAACAATTACCAGCACATCGTCTTTCTTAAAAATTTCCTGTGGATCAATATTTATTTTCGTAGTGCCATCAGCATGCTTTATGGCTACTACGTTAACTCCATAATTTTGACGAATATTTAGATCTATTAAGTTTTTGCCTATCATATTGGGGAAAACATTGGTTTCCATAAGACTTAGCCCGGCAGAAATCTCCACATAATCTAAAATATTGCTGTAGGCTAAATGGTATGATACTCTGCGTCCCATATCTCTTTCCGGATAAATAACTTGAGTGGCTCCCAGCTTTTCCAGCATTTTACCATGCAAAGGAGTGGTAGCTTTAGCCACTATAATAGGCAACCCGGCTTCCTTAAAAAGCATGGTGCACAAAAGACTGGCTTCCAAATCTCCCATACCAACAATGCCACCATCAAAGTTGCGGATGCCCAGTGCCTTCACTGTATTTTCATCCATTACATCACTCAAGACTACATGGGTCAATTCATCGCTAATACTTTGCACAGCCTCTTCTGAACTATCAATGCCTAAGACTTCATGGCCCAATTCTTTCAAATTAAGAGCCACGCTGCTACCAAATCGCCCCAAGCCCCACACTACGTATTGTCTTCTATCAGCCATAATGTCCTCCTACCCAATCATAATTTTTTCTTTAGGATGCCTAATACTATTGGGTTTATATTTACTGGTTAACGCCATGCCAAAAGTTAAAATTCCTACTCGTCCTGCGTACATGGTCAAGATAAGAACTATCTTACTAGGATCAGAAACATGTTGACTAAGTCCTGTAGATAATCCAACCGTAGCAAAGGCTGAAACCACCTCAAACAAAATATCCTGCAGAGAAGCCGGTTCGAAATTAGCTACCAAAAGCGTAGCTCCCACTACCCAGCTGATACCCATGGCAACAATGACGAAGGCTCTGCCGACATAGGCCTGATCAATCTGCCTATCAAAAATCACTATCTCGTGCTTATTTTGCAACAAATTCTTAACAGAAAGCACTGTCAAAGCAAAGGTTGTCGTTTTAATGCCACCGCCTGTAGAAGCAGGTGAAGCACCTATAAACATGAGAACTATAATAAACAACACACTAACCGGTCTAAGCTTGTCCAGCGGCAAAGTATTAAAGCCTGCAGTTCTGGGTGTTACCGCCTGGAAATAACTGGCCAACCACTTGGAGCCTGTTGCCAGGTCTGCCATGGTATTACCACTTTCTAAGCAAAAAATCACCACTGTACCTACTACTATTAGGGCAAGTGTAGTTACCAAAGAAAGCTTAGTATGTAAACGAAATTTAGAAAAGTTCCTGGTGTGTACAATATCTTCTATAACACCGAATCCGGCAGAACCCAAAATAATTAAGCTGGTAATAATCAGGTTAATCGGAATGTCGTTAACATAACCTGTAAGCGAATCAAAATTCCCCAACAAGTCAAAGCCTGCATTACAAAAAGCAGAAACCGCATGCCAGTAGCCATAATAAATACCGCGTAAACCAAATTCACCATAAAAACGCACAGCCAACAGCGTACCAAAAATAAACTCTATCAAGAGTGTCAGGCGGAAAATACGCAAGCACATTTTTACTACGCCGGTAATTTCCGACTCATTTAAAGATTCTTGTATTCTCAGCCGTTCCTGCAAATTAATTTTCTTGCCTACCGCTACACTAAACAAAGTTGCAAAAGTCATCAGGCCTAAGCCGCCCAATTGAATTAGCAGGATAATAACCATTTGCCCAAAAACAGTGAAATAATTACCGGTATCCTCTACCACCAAACCGGTCACACAGGATGCCGAGGTTGCCGTAAACAGGGCATTTAAAAAAGAAAGAGACTCCCCGTTTTGGCTGGCTATGGGCAACATCAACAGAATTGTTCCAAAGGCAATTAGCGCCACAAACGTTAAAGCAATCGTCTGATAAGTAGACGCACCTCTATTTTTCTGCAAAAAGCTTTCCATAACAGTAACTATCTCCTAACCGCAGGTAATCTCTCATTTTTAATTACTCGCAATTTATTGCCACTGGTTTTCAAAAACTGTACGGCCAGTGGCAAATAAACTGCGAATTTTATTTTGTTTAACGTACCATGTCTCTAGTAATATCCGCCAACGTAGCTGCCCCACACATTTCCATGGCATCAGCCAGCTCCGCGCCTATTTTTTCCGTATAGACTGCAATACCTTCCTTGCCACCACCATAGGCTGCTACTACATAGGGTCTGGCAATAAGTACCGCATCAGCTCCTAAGGCCAACGCTTTGAATACATCTATGCCGCTCCGAATGCCGCCGTCTACAAATATTTTCATGCTACCTTTCACGGCAGCAACTATTTCTTCCAGTACCTCAGCAGTAGCAGGGCTTTGGTCCAGAACACGACCACCGTGATTAGAAACCACAATGGCACTGGCTCCTGCTTCCCTGGCCTTCAAGGCCCCCTTCACACTCATAATACCCTTCACAATAAAAGGCCTGCCTGCCAATTGAATAATTTCCTTCATTTCTTCTACAGATTTGCTGCCGGCAGGAGGAACAATCTTCTTCAAGAAAGGCAGCCCTGCTGCATCAATATCCATGGCCACGGCGAAAGCATTGGAAGCTTTTACCAAAACCATCTTTTCTTCAATCTGAGCCTTATTCCAAGGCTTAACGGTAGGAACACCCAAGCCGTCATTTTCCGCCACAGCCTTAGTAGCATCCTTCATAACAGTGGGATCCGCCCCATCACCGGTAAAAGCAGCAATACCTGCCTCTGCACAGCCCGGAACCAGAATAGCATTGTATGTCAAATCATTGTATTTATCACTGTAATGCTGCGTAACTGCGCCTACAGGACCGGCAAAGAAAGGATATTTAAACTTCTTGCCAAATAATTCTAAGGAAGTATCAACAGGTTTCTTAGGGCACAGGGTGTCCATAACTACCCTTATTTCCTGCCATTTTTCATAATTGCGAATGGCCGTATCCCCAACACCTTTAGCGCCGGGCCCGGGAATCATATTTTTGCAAGCTATACCATTGCAAATCGGACAAGCTTTACATTTTCCCATACATTGTCTTGCGTTTTCCAAAACTTCTTTAAAGTCCATACTTTTGCACTCCCCTTAGGAAATATTAAATGCAGGTAGATTATAACACACCTACTAAAAATCTGCTATAAACCTTACTCTTCCATTTTAACAAAAGCAAATTTATCCACATCAAACAAGCCTTCATCCGTAAGCTTGATATGGGGAATAACTGGCAAAGCCATAAAACTCAGGGTCATAAGAGGGTCTACTTGCTGACTTACACCCAGTACGCTGTGGGCCAAATGATGGACATTTTCCAGTTCCTTCTGTACCTGGTCAGCCCCCTTCTCACTCATAAGTCCGGCAATAGGCAAAGGCAGGGATATTACTACCTTACCATTTAAGACAATAGCAATGCCGCCCTCTATTTTAATCAATTCTTGCACAGCCTGGTCCATGTCTACGTTACTAACGCCTGCCACAATAATGTTATGAGAATCATGAGCAACAGACACTGCAATGGCGCCTTGTTTTAAACCAAAATTTTTCAAAAGGCCTAAACCTACCGTGCCTAAACCATGGTGCCTTTCTACAACAGCCAGCTTGATCAGGTCCTGTTGTGGATTGAAGACAAAATCCCCCTCTGCATCCAGCTTAACAGTTGCCTCGCCTTGCAGGGTGACTATCTCACCGGGAATAATATCAATGGTACGAACCTTATTAGTTGTTAAATGTAACTGCAATTTATCCACGCTGTAATTAGCCACATGCATAGAATTACGTACCGAAGCAATAGGCGTTTTGGGCAAATAAGGCAAATACTTACCATCTCTGGCTACTTGTTTACCCTTAAACCACACCGAAACAGGTATATCAAAGGATTGCAAATCCGGCCACAAAGTAAAATCAGCTCTCTTACCGGGAGCAAGAGCGCCCCTGTCAGTCAGGCCATAGCATTCCGCAGCATTTAGCGTAGCCATAGTAATAGCCTGCACCGGTGTCAGTCCTTCTTCAATACAGAATCTTACCCCGCCGTTAATATATCCCCTGACCAGCACATCCTGGGGATGAATATCGTCAGAGCAGAGCAGACATCTTCGGAAGTTACTAATGTTAACACCTTTCACCAGAGTCCGTAAATTGCGTCCCGCCGAACCATTTCTCAGCTGTACATACATGCCCATGGTAATGCGCTCCAGCATTTCCCGCACAGTGCTACATTCGTGATCCGTATGTATACCTGCTGCACTATAGGCCGCCAGTCCTGCTCCCGCCAGACAAGGAGAATGTCCATCAATTACCATCTTCCTTTTGCTTGTCACCTGAATTTTTTCCAGCGTAGTTTTTTCTCCTTGCACTACCCCCGGATAATTCATCACTTCACCTAGACCTAAAATACCTTGCTGAGGCAATAAAGCAGCAATATCTCCAGCTGTGATATTAGCGCCACTGTGCTCAAAAGGTGTAGAGGGAACACAGGAAGGAACCATAAATTTTATATCCAGAGCGGTATTTTGGGCGGCAGCCAGCATATATTTAATACCGGCAACCCCGCACACGTTAGCTATTTCATGAGGATCTGCAATTACTGTGCCTGTACCCAGTGGTACCACCATTCTGGCAAATTCCTCCGGACTTAAATAAGAGGATTCGATATGAACATGCCCCTCAATAAAACTAGGCGTAACATACATACCTTTAGCATCATACTCTTCTACTCCGGAATAATTTTCCCCCACTCCGGCAATCTTATCTTTATAGATAGCAATATCACCTTTTTTTATCTCTTGACTATACACATCTACCCATTGGCAATTCTTAATAAGCAAATCCGCTTTCTTTTGTTGTGCTGCTACCGCAATGAGTTCTTGTAATTCATTTAGCTCCATAATACGCTCCTTTTGAAACATTTTTTGCCTATCTTATTATACCATTTTTCCAGCTCAGAAAAAAAATTACAATTTTTTCTTTATTTATCTTTAGATTGTGCTAAAATGTACAGTATAGGTTAAATTCCTACAATATATTGAGGGGGTATTTTCGTGGAGCAATTATTTGCCTGGATTAACAATGTTTTGAAGTTTGTTGGACCGTTGTCAGATTTCTTTTGGGATGTACCGACTAATGTGGCTGCGTACAAGGGTATTCCTCTGTTAGGTGACTTTTCTCTTGCCATTATTGTACTAGTTGGCTCCGGTTTTTATTTTAGTGCCAGACTAGGTTTTATTCAAGTCACTCATATGAAAGAAGCTATTAAACTTCTGGCAGAGCGTAAACACATTACCACCGGTATTTCACCTTTTGCAGCCTTTATGCTCAGTTCTGCCATGCGTGTAGGGCCCGGCAACATCTTAGGCGTAACCGGTGCTATTTCCGTAGGTGGTCCCGGTGCCATTTTCTGGATGTGGGTTTCTGCCTTCTTTGGTATGGCTACTGCCTTTGTAGAAAGTACCCTGGCTCAGCTTTTCAAAGAAAAAAATGGTGGCGAATTCGTAGGAGGACTTCCTTTCTATGGACGTAGCTTGATAGGCAACAGTGCCGCTGTCGGTGTTTTCCTTTCCGGTATGTACATCCTTTATGCTTTAGGCTGCTTACCTGCCCAAGGCTTTAACGTAGTTTCTTCTTTAACTGAAATGTTTAGTATTGCTACCGGTACCAAGGTCGCCACGCAATCCGGCGTCACTTATTTCTTCGCTGCCCTGGTGCTGATTTTCACCGGCGTTGTAGCCTTTGGTGGTGTAAAAAAAGTAGCAGCAGTAACCAATGCCATGGTTCCTATTATGGCTGTTGTTTATGTAGCAACTGTTATTGTTCTTATTGTCATTAACCTTGATTCCGTTCCTTATTTCTTCTCTGCCGTATTTAGTGGTGCTTTCAAACCGGAGGCTGTGTTCGGTGGCTTCTTTGGTACTGCTTTAGTACAAGGTGTAAAACGTGGCCTCATGTCCAACGAAGCTGGTCAGGGTACCATTACCATGTCAGCTGCCGCTGCTGAAGATGACCATCCATGTGAACAGGGTCTGCTGGCTGCTGCCGGTGTTTTCCTGGACACTCACATTATTTGCACCATGACCGGTTTCATTGTTATCATGGCCCACGCTTGGACTGCCGATCCCACGGTTTGGGCTAAGGCGGGTAAATTGCCTAAGTTCCTCATGAGCGTTACCACCTTGACTCCCGGTACCGCTTTCAACAGCATCGTAACCTTCTTATTGACCTTGTGCTTCTGCCTCTTCGCTTATACTTGTTTAATCGGCATGATTACCTTCCCGGAAATCGCCGCTAACCGTATCAGCAGAAACAAATCTTTTATTAATCTTGTTCGTTGGTTATGCCTTGCCGTTGCTGCCTTTGGTATTGCTGTAAATATTGCCGGCTATGATTTAGGCAACCTTTGGGCTTTCTCTGATTTAGCTAATATTTTGATTGTGTATGCCAACATTCCTCTGCTTTATATCGGCTTTAAGCATGTACTCAAAGCTACCAATGACTACAGAGAAACTAACGGCAGTAAATTCGTGGCAGCTAAGGTTCTCGACCCTGAAGTTGCTAAACTCTGCACCTGCTGGACAGAAGAAACTGCCGAACAACACCAAAAAGAATAACAAGCATAAGTAAACTAAAAGTACCCAATCTCACAAAAGAGATTGGGTACTTTTTTTAGGCACATATAGGTTTTTATTTAAAATTTCCATTCCAGTCCTGCAGTATAACGCCAATTACTTTTAACAGCACCACCTCCCATACTTACCCGGCCGATATCACCGTACCAGTCCAAATTATTCTTTATCTTGCCTTTATAACCTAAAGTAAAGTCCACCCAGGTGCCTTTTACATCACTATTAACAGCAATAGGTGCCAAACCATTAGATTCAAAAACAGTCCCGGTAGAGCCTGCAAACTCATGTCCTACCGCCACGTCAGCATGTATGATGCCCTTGCCCAGCTTGTGACCATAGCCTAGCCCCAGCTTACCATAAAAGCTATGGGCAGCTTCTTGATTTACATTAATGTTATCACTCGTTGTAAAGTTACTACCGTTTAAGCTATTATAACCGAGCTGTGCATAAGGTTCCCAATAAGAATTACCATGTACTTCTTTATGGAGACCGTACTTAACGCTGGCAGCTAAGCCCCATTGACGATAATCGCCTTTAGATTGGTAATCATTCATAGGCATAGTAAAATCATTACTTAATCTGCCTCCCTGGAGCATAATATCCAGGAAATTGCCTTTATGATTTTGCCACCCGCCATACATTCCCAGTGTATAGGCTTTAGACGTGCCTGTTCCGGTAACATAAGCATTATCTCCGTCCGTATATCCGAAAGCTCCGCCTACATGCCATACATCTCCTTGCGCAGTAGCAATTGCTTTATCAATACCGACTGTAGCTGTATAAGTACTATTATCTATACCATCCACAGTTAACTTGTTTCTCTCTATATTTGCCCAAAGGCCTGAGCCTTCAGCTTGTTGTCTTAAGGAATATAAACGTTTGTCCATAGCATTATTAGCTATCCTCCATTGCGCTAAATCTACATTACTTGAGCTTTCGATACTCTTAGCAGTATCACTTGCTCCTGCAATCTTAAGACCATTTAAATCCCACCAACCATTTTCATATACCAGATTCGGATCATAGGTATAAGCACCAATTTGTCCTTCTTTACCAGTTAGTCCAAAATTGGAAGGAGCCTCGATTAAATGAGTTGAACCATTGATGTTTTTGCCCAAATTTGCATTGGCATCAAATTTTATCTGGGCCGTATTAGCAGTACTGTCAGTAGCACTGTTGACAATCAATTGATCAGAAACCTTGTTAGTTAGATCACTATTGAAAACATAGTTCGCTGACCCAGAGACATTATTGATAGTCAGCTTGTTACCCGGTGCAGAATAGTTTCCTTTAGCATCTTCCGTGCCCAGGTTTACAGTTCCGCCTGTACTAGTTATTGCCAAAGTATCAATCTGATAATTTCCCGCCGTACCCTTGGCACTAAGGGAAATGTCACCACCATCTAAGGCCGTATTGCCTTTTATATTGGAGTTTTGCTCAATAAGCAGATCTCCGCCTTTTACAGTAGTATCTGTACTGGTACCATCAGTAGCAATAGTAGCAGTTCCACCTGCTGCAATAACGGTACCCGTAGCTGCGCCACCTGCTTCTACAACCTGGTTGCCGCCGCTCACAGTAGTGCTTTCTGCCTGACCGCCCTGTTGTACCGTCTGAGTTCCATTATAAACAGTAGTTCCGGAAGCAATACCCTGACTTGCTATATTCTGCGCACCATAATAAAGAGCTGTATCTTTAGCTACGCCGCCCGCTTGTACAGTTTGAGTACCCTCATAAATTTTCGTCCCGGTAGCTGTGCCTTCAACTACCTGACTGCCACCCTCCAGAACGGCGCTTGCTGCTGCGCCACCAGACTCCACGGTTTGAGTTCCTTCATAAATTTTAGTTTCGGTAGCTGTACCATCAACTATCTGGTTACCGCCCTCCAGATCGGTGCTTACTGCTGCGCCACCAGACTCTACGGTTTGAGTTCCCCCGTAAACATTGGTATTTTGAGCCGTACCTTTATCTTCTACTATCTGGCTACCGCCCAAAATAACGGTATTATCTGTGGAACCACCTGCCTGTACGGTCTGAGTTCCCGCATAAATATCTGTGCCTACAGCCAAGCCTTGGTTCCCTACCGCCTGATTGCCACCATGAAGTTCAGTTTCTATTGCTGTACCACCGCTGACAACGCTTTGCTCGCCACCGGCATTAACTAGGGCATTATAATCAGTACCACCAACAGTTTGACTACCACCTTCATTAATATTAGTATTTTTGGTTACGCCGCCTAGTTCAGAAATCTGGCTGCCACCGGAGGACAAACTAGCCGCATCAGCTTCACCACCGGCCTTAATTGTTTGTTCCCCACCTACTATATCCGTCTCTGTAGCCTGGCCAGCATTTTCTACAGTTTGTTGTCCGCCACTAAGAACCGTACTGTCCACATCCTTACCATCTACTGTTTGACTACCACCTGCGGAAACATTAGTAGCTGTAGTAGTACCACCCAGTTCCGAAATCTGGCTACCACCACTGCCAACATTTGTTCCTATAGTTTCTCCGCCGCTGCTTACTATCTCGGTGCCATCCTTACCCAGATTGGTTCCTTCATCAACACCGCCACTACCAACATCCGCAGTACCGCCGGAAATTACTGTTGCAGAAACAGTTACACCGCCTTCATCTACAATCTGTGTACCACCGTTTTCTATTTTATTATCGTACCCGGTACCACCGTTGAAAATATGCTGGGTGCCGCCGGAATTAACATTATTATTAATCCCCAGGCCGCCGTTATTTATATTTTGCAAACCACTACTATTAATCGTATTGTTAGTTGCTGTACCACCGTCATTAATATTTTGTACACCGCCGGAATTAACGGTAGTGTTATATACTTCGCTGCCACTATTTACATTTTGGACGCCACCATCATTGATGGTATTTGTTCCTGCCGTACCTCCATTATTAACATTTTGTACACCGCCGTTATTAATCGTATTATGATCGGCAGTCACTCCGTTGTTAATATTTTGTTCGCTACCGCTATTAATTGTGGTGTAGTCAGCGGTGCCACCGGAGGCTATATTTTGCGCCCCACCATTTAATTCATTGTGGGAAGCCACACCACCCTGACCTACAGTCTGAATACCACCCAGGCTGATAATATTGCCGTAGGCGTAACCGCCCTCTTCAATATTTTGGCTGCCACCGCTGCTTACCGTGTTGTTCTCCGCCGAACCTCCTGATTTAACGTTTTGGATAGCTCCATCATTAATAAAGTTAATATTGGCAACACCGCCATCATTGACATTCTGTACTCCGCCCAAATTAATATGGACTCCTTTAGCCGTAGCCCCGCTATTAATATTCTGGACACCATCTGCATTCACGGTAGTATTCTTGGCTATAGCACCAGCATTAATATTTTGCGTACCACCGGTATAGATGGTATTACAATCAGCCAATGCTCCTGATGATAGGTTTTCAACTCCGTCTATTATATTATTGATACCCGTGCCACCGTCGTAAATATTTTGGACGGCACCGGCCGCTAGCGTAGTATTACTTACCAGAGCGCCTGCATAAACTTCTTGCAGACTACCGGAACAAAGAGTAGTGGAAACGGCTAAACCGCCTTCGTTAACCTTTTGCACACCGCTTTTATCAATTTGACCGCTTTGTGCTGTACCACCTTCGTTGACATTTTGAACTCCACCATCGTCAACGACGGTATACTCTGCTACACCACCACTGTTAACATTTGCTACACCACCGGAATTAACAGCAGTATAGCGAGCGCTACCACCCTTGTTAACATTCTGAATACCACCATTATTAAGTGCGCTTAATTCTGCCAGCCCACCTTCATTAATATTCTCTATGCCACCACTATTCACAGTAGTACCATATACCGATACACCGTTATTAACATTTTCTACTCCATTGGCATTAACAGTATCGAAGCTCACTACGGCACCGGCCTCTAAGTTCTGAGTACCGCCATTTAAAGTAGCGAGCATACTCACGCCACCACTTAAAACATTCTGGGTACCACCATTAATAGTGGTGTCCTGCACTCTTCCTCCGGACGCAACATCTTGTTCGGCACCTTCACCATTCAAAATTGTATTTTTGGCGGAACCACCGGAACTAACAGTCTGGACCGCAGCCCCCGACACTACTGTATCAGTAGCAACACCATTTACGTGCATAGTATTGCCTTGCGTTAAAGTAGTTCCCACTGCCTTTCCGCCTGGATCAATGAGCTGGACACCACCGGAAACAGTCGTAAAATCTGTGTTCTTAGACAGACCGCCGGAAGCAACTATCTGGTAGCCCAAGCGACCAATGTGCGTGTTTTCTGACACACCACCCTCTAGTACAACTTGTACGCCTCTATACAGAGTAGTATTGCCATAAAACCAGCCACCGGCAGTATTAGTATCAATTGCCGTACCACCTGCATAAACATATTGCTTGCCGCCTAGCACGATACTATTGGCAGAAGCGGTTGCTCCTGAATAAACATTTTCCACACAGCCCGAGCTATAGGTACAGTCTTCGGTTGTACCGCCACTTAAGACATTTTGAGTAGTATTCACATAGCTGGAGCCCGAAATAGTTACACCAGAAGTAACGTCTGCTGCCTCTGCCGTACCAAAAATTGCCCGGTCAACTACATCCAAGGCTCGATAACAAGCCGCTGTATAAGAATCAGCCTGTCCCTTGTGAACAGGTCTGGGAATTCCCGTCATTTGATGATTAATATTTTGCACCATAGGTGCAATGGAATTAACACAATTTAATCCCATTACCATACTTGCCATAATTCTAAGTTTTTTATCCTTTTGCACTTTCCCGCCTCCATATATTTTTTTAATCCTATAATTGTTTAGAATTTTTATAGGTCATATTGGTATTATAAAAGTGGCTGACAGTTTATGGAAATGATAGATATTAATCAGCATCATGAAAAATAATCATTACGCCCACTTGCTTATAAAAAGGGCCTGAGAGCCCTTCCCCGCTACACAAAAATGTCAAAATATTATTCACAATCTTGCTAAAGATAAGACACAAGATTATCACTAAGTGTGGGTAGAATAAAAGCATGAAATTTTTCTCTGTAGCATAATTTGAGAATTAGTAAAGGAGCGCATTCTCTTGTACTTAAAAGAATTGGAATATATTGAAAAAATTGCTGAACTAAAAAATTTAACCAAGGCTGCCGAAGCTTTAAATATTACTCAATCCACTTTAAGCCATGCCTTAAAAAGAATAGAGACTGAATTTAACACCAAGCTTTTTGACAGGACGCATACCTTTGTAGCTTTAACCCCGGCAGGTGAAATATTTTTAGGCAATGCTAAAAAGATATTACATCTTACTGCTGACACGAAATATAAATTAGAAGACCTGGAAAACTATCAAAAAGACACCCTAATAATTGGGGCAACTCCCTTAACCCACAAATTTTTTCTGCCCCAATATTTACCAAAATTAAAAGAGAAATACCCTTTCCTCAAGATTCAGCTACATTTGGGAAACGTAGACAAGCTACAGGAGCTTTTAAAAAACGGTACTTTGGATTGTGCCGCCATGCCCCGTGTAACCTCTGAAAAATTGGAAGCAAAAACTCTTTTTCGCAGCAGGCTGTTAGTTGCTATGCCTTTAAATAATCCGTTAGCTAGATATTATGCTTCTCGCAAAGGACACTATCCGGAAATATCCTTTGCCGCTTTAAAGAATGAGCATTTTATTACTATTGCGGCAGAGCATCCTATTAAAAAAACTTTTTACCGGCTTTGCGAAAAACAAGGCTTTACGCCTCATGTAGATATTGAAGTGAATTCCTTCTATGCTATGCTTTCCGTAGTAGCTTATGGTTTCGGCGTAGCACTCGTGCCGGAAATCCTTTTGGAGAACAATCCCCAATTAGCCAGAAGCATTGCTTTCTTTGGTATTGCAGAAGAACAAGACCCCCTTGAAATTTCTCTGGTTTATCCCAAAGATAAATATTTACCCAAGGCAGCCGCAGAATTGTTAACCGCCCTGCCCCATTAAACCCTCTTTCAGGCCACACCTCGACCTACAAAAAAACCTCTCTTTGCTTAGAGAGGTTTTTTTATGGTTCATATTGCGAACACGTGTTTGCTTTTTGAAGAAAAATGCGCTAAACTAAATATGCAAATAAAAAACAGCTAGTTTATTATTTTACTTTAAGGATGTTTTACCATGAAAGAGCAAGCTTATTTATGTATTGATCTAAAATCCTTTTACGCTTCCGTAGAATGCGTAGAGCGCGGTTTAGACCCTATGGCCACCAATTTGGTCGTGGCAGACCCTGAACGCTCCGACAAGACCATTTGCCTGGCCGTATCACCTTCCTTAAAGAAGCTGGGTGTACGCAATCGCTGTCGTGTCTTTGAAATTCCTAAAAATATTAAATATATTATGGCCGTACCTCGGATGCAAAAATATATTGATTATGCGGCTGCCATTTATGGCATTTATCTACGCTATCTAGCTAAAGAAGATATCCATGTCTATTCTATTGACGAAGCCTTTTTAGCCGTTACCCCCTATTTACCTTTATACAAAACTACGCCCGGGGAAATGGCCCTCTTTCTCATGGCAAAAATCACTGAAGAGTTAGGCGTACGCGCTACCTGCGGTATCGGCACCAATTTATATCTGGCTAAAATCGCCTTAGATATCCAAGCTAAGCACGCCCCTGATTTTATTGCTGCCCTGGATGAGGATCGCTATAAGAAAACCCTGTGGCAGCATATGCCCTTAACAGATTTCTGGCGAATTGGCTCCGGCATAGCCTCTCGCCTGGCCCATTACGGCATCTATACCATGGAGCAGATTGCCAAGGCTCCGGAAGACCTGCTCTATAAGCTTTTTGGCATAGATGCAGAGCTTTTAATTGACCATGCCTGGGGACGTGAATCTACCACCCTGGCTGACATCAAGGCCTACAAGCCCCAAAGCAGAAGCATCTCTCAAGGACAGGTACTCATGCGTGACTATAGCTTTACAGAAGGCAAAATCATCGTAAAAGAAATGCTGGAGCTTTTATGCCTGGATTTAGTGGACAAACAATTGGTAACAAGGACTATCACCTTATACGTAGGCTACAGTCATATTTATGCGTTGCCGGCAACCAAAGGTACCGCCCAACTGCCCTTTGCCACCAGCATGAACGATTTAATTATTCCTGCCGTCTTAAAAATTTACGACAAACTAGTTGAAAAGCGTATTCCCATCCGCCGCGTGGAACTGTGTTGCTGTAATGTCCGCCCTGACAAGGGCCTGTTAGAAATGGACTTGTTTACACCCAAAGAAGAGGCAGCTTTGGAACGCAACAAGGATTTACAAAAAACTGTACTGCGCATAAAAAAAAGATTCGGCAAAAATTCTCTGCTGAAGGCTCTTGATTTAGAAACAGCAGCTACTACCAGAGAACGCAATAAACAGATTGGAGGTCATAAAAGTGGTAGCGAAGCCTAAAAATAAAATGCCCAAAAGCCAAAGAGCCAAGCAATTTCTTCCCTTCGCTGCGGTACAGGGCCTGGATAAAGCACTAATAAAAAAAGAAGAGGAGGCATCAGCCTCCCCTTCGCACCCTAGCTCCCGCGCTACCAAACTACGTAGCCAGCTAAGATAAAATAAATAAGTATTGTTTCACATCCTGTGGTGTGGTCGACCCTGTTACAAATCCTGTGGTCGTTTTTAGTCTTTAGATTTACTGTGGTGTAGCTGTTGCTAGGCTGTGGTCAGGCTGTTACAAAATTGTGGTCAGCCTGTTGCAACACTGTGGTCGACCCTGTACCATATTCTGTGGTTTAAGATAATTTAGACAAATAAAAACCTCCTGCCTTATAATTAGTTTATCCCTAAACAAAATCATGAGGAGGAGGAAAGACAAAATGTCTTTAGACAAGTTTATCACACAAGTATTAAACATTAAAGAAGACGATTTGGGTGAAATTCTCCCTATCGAGCAGTCGGATGGTACCTTGGTCATTAAATTAAAGCTAAGGTACCATCCGACTTCCTGTCCGTTCTGCAAACAAAAAGCTAAGATTCATG
>Ga0268357_101291_pt1 | contig 18205 bp, 16 predicted proteins | sample BioMet10_FD_192466 | JGI IMG/M metagenome (GOLD analysis project Ga0268357, IMG submission 192466) | Sewage microbial communities from Oakland, California, United States - Biofuel 10 (Illumina Assembly) | ecosystem: Engineered > Wastewater > Sewage > Unclassified | place: USA: California... | reverse complement strand
TCAATGCCAGTTAGTAGTTATGCTGGCATTATATACGACTTCTCATGGACAAAGCAAGGGGCCAAAAATGGTTGCTCCTGGACAATGCCGCAGAGCAAATGGTGGACAAAAAAGGTTAGCAAAAACACTTAAAGTATATTTGTCAGTAAATTTATGATATAATATTTTTATATATTAAAATAAATTCAGGTAAATCATAACTTCTTTTATAGAGTTTGCTATAATTTTCAAAGTAACCTGACTTAGAAATTATCCTCATATCATACCATCATAAAGAAGCACCAGCCTTACTTATACTTCCATTCTCAGGAGGCCCTGTGTGAAAAAATATTATTGCTTAATGCTTAGCCGTTTCACCTTAATACTCACCTTTTTGACCTGGCTGCTGCCCGGTCTGGTTCTGGCCGGTCAAGCTCCGCGGACGCTTAAGGTGGGCTGGTGCGTCCTGCCCGGTTATCAGGAATATAACGACCAGCTGGATAAATCCGGCGGCAGCGGCGCTGATACGCCTGGCGTATATAGCGGGTACGCCTATGAATATCTAAAAAACATCTCTTATTATACCGGCTGGCAATATCAGTTTGTCGTCGTACCTAAAGATGAGCTGTTTAACGACCTGGAAAACGACCGGCTGGATCTGGTAGCCATGATTACCAAGACCCCGGAGCGCCAGGCCCGCTTCCTGTACCCGGATGCCAGCATGGGCAAAAGTGAGGTGGCCCTGCTCTGCCGGAAGGATGACGACCGTTTCTCTTACGGCGATTACCGGAGCTTAAACGGCATCAGGATAGGCGTAAACCGGTACAGCGTGCAGCCCCAGATATTAAAACAGTTCAGCCAGACCTATCATTTCACACCTCTTGAGGTCAACTACGACTCCTACGAGGATGCCATCTCCGCCCTGTCCGCCGGCAAGGTAGATGCGATCATTGCCAACCTGCCCTTTGTATCTCCGGACAACAAGATTCTTATCATCAGCTCCGGCATTGATTTTTACTTTATTACCAGCAAAAAACACCCGGAACTGGCCAATACACTTACCAGCACCATTCAACAGATTAAGTATCTGAAGCCTGACTTTGAGGAAACTTTGCTGCAAAAATATTTTCCGGAGGAAGCAAAGATTTCCCTGGCCTTCAGTAAAGATGAACAGGCTTATCTGGAGCAGGTGAAGTCTTCCGGCCAGCCCATCATAGTCCAGTTTGACCCGGCCTGGGAGCCTATCGAGTACAAAGATCCCGTTACCGGCCAGTTGCGAGGCGTCATGGCGGGTGTTTTTGCCCGGCTAAGTAAGGATACAGGCCTGAACTTTAAATTTGTCACCGACGAAACCTACGCTGAGGCAGTGCTTACCCTGGGCAAAGGGGCCGAACTGGCCTCCACCTTAAGTTATGATATGCAGTGGGCCCAGGAGCATAACGCCTATCTCACTCAGCCGGTCTTTAATGCGCCCATTCTGATGGTGACCAGCACCAACCAGGACAAATATAACCTGGTGGCCCTGCCGGAGGGCTATCATCTGACCCGGGCCGTTCAGAAACGGCTTAAAGATAACGCCTCTAACGACCCCGCCTGGTCAGCTGATATTAAATACCAGCTCTACGGCACCATGGATGAATGCGTTGAAGCCGTCAGAAGCGGCAAAGCCGGGCGTACCTACATTAACTCTTACGAACTGAACTATTATATGAATACTGGCAAACTGGCCAACCTTAACGTACAGAACGTGGTAGATTTCTCAGAGCCTACCAGCATCGGCGTGTCCAATACGGCCCCGCCTCAGCTTTTATCCATCATCGCCAAATCGCTGCGGCGTATCCCCCAGGGCGAACTTAACGATATTCTCATCAAGAATACCCAGATTCAGCAGAACCACAGCCTGACCTTCTCCGACTTTATCTATATGCACCCGGTGGGCAGCGCGGCCTCTGCGGCAGTTCTAGCCTTCCTGGCCGGCAGCACCATCTTCTTTTACTACAATAACCGCAAGACGGAACGCCAGCGTAAAGAGCTGCTGTTAGCCAATAATGCCAAGAACGAGTTCATGAACCGCATGAGCCATGATATGCGCACTCCTATGAACGCCATCCTCGGGCTTACGGAGATTGCCCGTTCCGAACACCCCTCCCCTGAGACAGAGGATTACCTGAGCAAGATCAACCACTCCAGCCAGTATCTGCTCCGGCTCATCGACAACATCCTGGATATCTCCAAGCTGGAAAAGGATAATTTCCAGCTGCATCCCGGAGTATTGACCTGGCAGGCCTTTACCGCCACCATCGACAGCACCATCGGAGTTCTGGCCCGGCAGGCCGGAGTTAAGCTTATCACCTGTTATACCGGCCAGCCGACGCCCATTTTTGTGGATGTGTTGCGCTTCAACCAAATTTTTATCAGCCTACTGGACAATGCAATTAAATATACACCTTCCGGCCGGGAAGTGTGGTTTGAATTCCACTGCGGCGCCATTCAGAACGGGCGAATGCATCTGACCGTGCTGGTCAAAGACAGCGGCATCGGCATCGCTCCGAAATTTCTCCCCCACATCTTTGAGCCCTTTTCCCAAGACAAACAACCGGAACGGCATATCGAACAGGGCAGCGGCTTAGGCCTGGCGATTGTTAAACGTATCGTAGACCTGTTCCAGGGCACCATCACTGCGACCAGCGAGGAAGGCTGCGGCACTACCTTTACCGTGGAACTGGATGTCTCTGTTGCCACCTCTAAGCAGCTGCAGAAAGCCGCCGCCGCGAACCCGGAAGTAACGATGGCCCTTAAACCTTCTAAACCTTTAGCCGGCAAACGCCTCTTAGTGGCCGAGGACAACCTGATCAACCAGCAGGTTATCGCTAAGATTCTAAAGAGCGGCGGCATGACCTTTGACCTGGTTGGTAACGGCCGGGAATGCGTCACCAGGTTAGTCACCAGCCCGGAACATTATTACGACGGTATCCTGATGGATATCCGGATGCCAGTCTTAGGCGGACTGGAAGCAACCCAGGAAATTCGTCACCTCTCCCGGGGCGACCACATGCTGCCTATCATCGCCTTAACCGCCGATGCTTATGCCGATACCAGAAGCAAAGCCACGGAGGTCGGCATGGATGCCTTTATGACCAAACCGGTGTACCCTCAGGAGCTGTACCGGGTTCTGGAGAAAGTGCTGAAATGAGAAGATAACAACGGTGAACAGGAGAAGAATGCCCGCAGCGGGCTTGTACCGCCAAGCTGCAGCCTCTGCCTGGCGCACCACGTGCAAAAGCCTCGTAAGTTTTTTATAGCTTACGAGGCTTTTTTATGACTGTTTTAAGTGTACAACTTCCTATTGCAATTTACGACTTATTTGTAAATAACACAGGTGGGGCTACCGGTGTTCACGGTCTGACCGCTGAACTTCAGGCTGCCGTTCTTGGCATTAATGTCAAAGGACTTAATGGTATCGCTATCTTCGTTACCGACAATCAGCTGAGTCCCGTTGTAGTTAAAACACATGAACCGGGGTGTCTTGCCTTCGCAGGACACAAAACCGATGGTGCTCAGGAAACCATTCTTGGGGTTAACCTTAAAAGCAGCCAGGCTTTCATGAATACGGTTAGAAGCATAAACAAATTTGCCGGACGGATGAACCAAAGAAGCGCTGGCCTGGCCTTCCCCGGTATAAGTATCCGGTAGGCAGGGAGTAATCTGGCGCGGTGTAAGTTTCCCCTTAACATCGTCAAAATCAAACATAGTTACGTTATTGCCTTTTTCCGTTACCAGATAAGCATGCTTATTATCCGGACTCAAAGCAATATGACGGGGCTCAGAACCTTTTCTTACATCCACGATATCCGTGCGGGTCAGCTTACCGGTCTCGTCATCCACCTTCAGCACCCATACCCGCTCATAACCAATCTTACGGGCCTGGGTAGGAACCAAAAGAAACTGCTCCGTATTATCCAGCTGACATTGATGAGCGTGAGAAACGCCGCCAGGCTTAAGCCCTTCCAGATGTTCCACGCTGACAGCTTCACCCAGGCTGCCATCTTCATGAATGGGCAGGCTGGCCACGGCACCGCCCTGCAGCGTAGCCACAAACATGAACTTGTTGGTCTTGTTAGGAATGATAAAAACAGGATTTTTCCCCTGAGCCTTAACCTTATTTATAAAGGCCAGCCGGCCGTCTGCCCCAACCTTAAAAGCGCTCACGTCATTAAAATCGCCATGTACAGAATACAGGTACTGCTTAGTCTTGTCAAAAGCCAGATAAGAAGGATTATCCATGGTCTTGGTAATCTCTACCAGATTCCAGCCGCCTTTATTATCAATCTTGTACAGAGAGATGCCTTCCCCTCTGGCATTACGGGCTTTCGTGGTCCGGCAGCCCACATAAGCATAGGTCGGTTTTTGCACGCTGACCGTCTTATCAGTCTTAGCCGCAGCCTGAGCGCTAAAAGGCAGGCCCATCATCAGCACGGTTGTTAAAGCTATTCTTCCTAATCTACCCATTTTCATAAAAATTTCAGCTCCCCTTTTTGCAATTATCCACTACCTGCAAATTACCCTAAACAGTGCACTGTCTATCTTGGTTGACACAATATTAACATAGTTCATATAATTTTCATAATATTTAATTATAATATAACTATAACATTAGCTTATGTATGATAGTTTTACTCTACTCCAGGGAAAGAATCCACATACTTAATCGTGATGTCAGGAAAACTAGTCACAAACTGGACCGTAAAATCTTCTCCATACTCCACGAACTTCCATTCCCCTATATCGTCCGGAAAGGACTCCACTACCTTAACCCGCAGGTCTGGAAAAGAGTTGACAATCTTAACCTTGATATCCGCGCCGTAATTGACCACCCTGACCTTGCCGCACAGTTTGATGCCCTTGTAATAGCCAGCCTGATTAATCGCTGAGGCGGCACAGGCCCTGGAAATAGTACTTCCCGGAAGAACAGGAAGAACTTGAACCGTGCCGGCGTGCTGCTGAGTACTACCAGCAGCAAGGCTTAGAATGGTAATTAAGGCTAACAGACCGGCGCTACGCGCGAAGATTTTTTTCATGACACTGCCTCCTAGGTGTAAAATTTAGTATTTTTATTATAACATACAGATGTGACATAGCTCTATTTTTGATATCCTTCTAACCACCCCGATACCTTAAGACAAGGTAAGTACAACCTTTCATGGTGCGTAATAAAATGACCCTCTTAATCTTAGCTTTGGCTATCAGCCAGATACCAATTTGCCACTTAAATTCAAAAAATAAAACCCGTCCTTACCGCACTAACTGCGTCTAAGGACGGGTTTACTATTTTACTTATTTCTATTTGGATGGGTTTTGATTACTATAGAAAGATTCCGTAACATTAGCTTCTGTAACATCTTCTCCTAAAATATTAACCACAGTCCGATGATAAGTATGTTCCAAATGATTCTGCATAGCACTGCGAGCAAGTTTTGAATCACGTTTTTGCAAGGCTTTAAGCACTCCTTCATGTTCCTTAAAGACTTTTTTAGCATCTGATTTTCTAGAAAAAGCGCTCTGCGTCTCAACCCGAAGAAAATGATCCCGCAGTTTTTTAATTGTTTCCATCAACCAAGTATTGCCAGTAGCTTCAAAGATAATATTATGAAAGTCATAATCCAGCTTATACATAAGCCTTGTATCACCGCTGTCAATAGCAGCTACCATATCATTATACTTCGCCTCAAGGCGTTGAAGTTGCTCGTCCGTAATCCTCTTAGCGGCTAACTCCGCCCCAAACATTTCAATATCCCTGCGCATCTCAATAATATCCATGGCTTCTTTTTTAGTTAACTCCACAACTTTAAATCCACGGCCGCGAACAAAAACCACAAAGCCCTCGCTTTGCAGCTCAATTAAAGCTTCTCGCACCGGAGTCCGGCTAATTCCCAGTTCTGAACATAAATCATCTTGAGAATAAACCACGTTCAGCCTTAACCTTCTATATAAAATTGCGTCCTTAATCAGCCTATAGGCCTGATCTTTAAGACTGGCAGTCTTAAGCGGTCCCTTATTAGTGAAATAAGAGCTATGCTGCTCTTCAGCCATGTATATTGCCCCCATTAAAAAATTCGCCTTTGAATAATTTAACTTATTAATATATTATATCTGAAAATGAAGATATTTACAATCAAAATAGCTAATCGACAAGACGACAGATGACCCAAAGATCATCTGCCGTCTTCCTTAACGTATACAGGTTTTAAAACCTATGTCGGTTAAACCTTTTCTACCATTTATTCCAGCACTTACGTATTAGCTTAAGCAACTTTAACTAAATAATCTCGGTAAGAACAAAGTTAACTCCGGAATATAGGTAACCAGCATCAAAACTACGATTAAAACAGCTAACATAGGCACTAGATCATGCATCTGTTCTTTAAGCGAAATATTAGCGATAGAACCGGAAACAAATAGGCAAACTCCTAAAGGCGGAGTACACATACCGATGGTAAGATTAACCGCTATAATCAGGCCAAAATGAACCAAATCAACGCCCATACTCTGTGCCAATGGCACGAACAACGGAGCGAAGATAACGATGGCACTGGTTGTATCAATAAAGGTACCGGCAATCAAAAGAATGATATTGATAACCAGAAGCAGCATATATTTGTTATCAATAGTACTCTCCAGATACTCTGTTACAGCCTGAGGCACCTGATTAACAGTAATAACCCAAGTAAACAGGGACGCGCAAGCTACCACGATTAACACCTGACCGCTTCCTTTGGCACTATTGACCAAAGCTTCCCAGAAAGTCTTCCAAGTCAGTTCATGATAAATAAATACACTTACCACCAGGGCATAAAACACTGCTATAGCACCTGATTCAGTAGGGGTAAAAACACCGCTCATGATACCACCGATGATAATAATAGGCATGAACAAAGCCAAAATAGTGTCCTTGCCAGCAGAAAATATCTCCTTGATAGAAGCTGCTTTTTCTCTACCTACATAATGCCGCTTCTTACCAATAAAATAACAGTAAATCATCAAACCAAAACCCATTAATATACCCGGAATAACCCCGCCGATAAACAAGGCTCCGACACTAACATTAGCCAGCGTACCGTATACCAACAGCGGAATAGAAGGCGGTATGATTGGTCCTATGGAACCACCGCAGGCCAAAAGAGGAGCGCTAAATGTGTATTCATACCCCTTTTCCTTCATCAAAGGAATCATAATCCCGCCGATAGCCGCGGTAGCGGCAATGGCAGAACCGGTAATTCCGGCAAAAAACATACAGGCCAGAATACTAACCATAGCCAGCCCGCTAGGAAAATGACCCATCAGCGTATCAGCAAAATCTACCAGGCGCTTTGACATACCGCCCCGGAACATTAATTCTCCCGAAAGCATAAAGAGGGGAATGGCAATCAAGGCGATACTATCCACCCCAGCAAACATACGCTGTACTACTACCATCAGATTCATTTCGCCCAGCCATAAATTAGCTAATGATACCAGACCTAAAGCAAAACAGATAGGAAAACCCAGCAGGAAGATAATAAACAGCCAAAAAATAATTAGCATGTTCCTTCACCGCCCTTCTTATCAGAAAGCTTTTGAATCTGTTTAACTATATTTTGAACCACATAAAAAGCCATAAAAGCTCCCGAAAGCGGTACACCTATGTAGTAAATAGTCATAGGCAACATTAAATAAGAAGAAGTTTGTTTCATACCGGTGGTAGCAAACTGCAACCCAAAAACCAACAAAAAGATAAAAAAGCCAAACAAAACAATATTAATGAAGATTTCGACTATAGCCCTTAATTTATTGCTCAGCAAGGATAAGCCCACATCAATATTTAAATGAGCGTTTTCCCGCACACAATAGGCGGCACCAAAGTAAATCATATAGGTAAACGCTAAGCGGATAACATCCTGCGACCAGGGAAGCGGTGCTTTCAGCACATACCGAAAAACCACGGCTGCAAAGGTTACCACAAAGATTACAAAAGAAGATGCACCTAAGATAAAACGCAAAAGCATGGTTAAATACTTATCAATAAACTTAAAAACAACCATCCTGGCACCTCGCACTTCAAATATAGAAACGGAGGGAAGAAGTCTTCCCCCGTTTCAAAAAGGAAGAAGAACAAAATATTCCTAAACAAAGTTTCTGACAATACGGCTAAAACCTTATTGTCTATGCCTTCGGCATATCAGCGATTGCTTTCTTCACCATTTCCACCAGTTTCGGATCAACCAGTTTAGTTACTTCCGGCTGTTTATACAAATCAGCAGTAGCTTTCTTGAAAGAATCAATATCTACCGTAGATACCTGTAAGCCTTTAGCTTTCATGTCAGACAGCATTTTTTCTTCCTTGCCATTGATATCTTTGCGCTGTGCATCCCGAGCATAAATAGCAGCTTCTTGTACTGCCTTCTTATATTCATCTGGCAGACTGTCATAGAATTTTTTGTTCATAATGGTACTGCCAGAAGCATAAGTATGACCGTCCAGACTCATATATTTCTGCACTTCATAAAATTTAGAGCTAGCAATGGAACCGATAGGATTTTCCTGACCGTCAACCATCCCCTGCTGCAATGCTGTATACAGTTCAGAGAAAGGCACCGGAGTAGCCGTAGCATTTAAAGATTTCAACAAGGCAAACCAAATAGGAGCTTCCTGTACACGAATCTTAAGACCTTCCATATCTGCAGCCTTAGTAATGGGTTTCTTATTATTGGTAAAATGTCTAAACCCAAGCTCTGCAAAACTCAGATGCACTACGCCCTTAGCCTCAAATTTAGGTTCCAGGTATTTTTGCAAGGTGTCATCCAGCACATAATAAGCTTCTTTCTTATTGGCAAACAGATAAGGAATGGACATGATCTGGGTTTCCGGAACCCAGGATGGCAGCGTACCGTCGGAAGTAACACAGCACATCTCCACTGTACCCATCATCGTAGCCTCAGCCATTTCACGTTCATTACCCAAGGCATTGTTAGGATAAATCTGGACGGTCATCTTGCCATTGGTTAACTTTTCCAGTTTTTCCTTAAAATATTTTCCGTAAATAGTGTATTGATGTTCATTATTACCGGTAGAACCAAACTTGATCTTGTAAGTACCTTTAGCTCCGCCGGCTGCTTCTTTTTTATCGCCGGATTTACCGCCGCAACCTGCAACTAGAGCTAAGCAAAGCATCATAACAACCGCTACTAATACTTTTACCTTTTTACTCATGATCAACGCTCCTCCTCACTAATAATATGGACATTATACCCAAACGCCAAACTGCGTTTTAGAACAGGGTCTTTCATCTCGCAACGGAAGTTACTGCCAAAAACAAAGCCATCCTTAACAGGGACTGTACCCGAGAAAATTACGCTCCGCTCAACTGGTCCGATACGCTTATGCAATTGTTCCAAAATAGTCTCTACCGGCAGGATATCTTTAACTCCGCCATCTTGGTAGATTACTTCCTTACCGTTTACCGTCTGGTAAGAAGCCAAAGCAATCTCATCCCAATGATCCTTAACCTCTTCATAATCCCAAACTTCTCCGGCAATAGGTTTAGGGCAGACCTGTTTAGCTTTAGGTACGCTCTTACCCTCTAACTTACGGTCGGTATGGTCACTGCCTAAACCGATATAAATCTTTTCACCTTGAGTGATAATTATATACTCTACCTCACCGCAGGTATCATTGCTAACAAAATGAATATCAGCGTCCTGGGTTAAAAGCATGTTGGACATCTGAAACACAGTTGGAATAAGTTTCGGAGCAGGCACTCCAAAACGTTCCTCCAACTCCTTGATATGCTCCTTGGTCTTGGCAATATTTCTGCCGGCATACCCGATTGCATACAACTCATCATAAACGATATCCAAATCCTTGACAGCCTTACCTTGATGCAGTTTAAAACGCATGGTACTCATTGTTTTCGCTCCTTTTTAGTTAAGTTTATATAGTTCTGGACGACGATCGTTGTACACGTTAATACTGGTTCTGATACCTTCAATTACCGAGAAATCTAACTCTCCGGTGATGATTTCTTCCTTCTCTCCCGCCGCAGCAATAGTCTCTCCCCAAGGATCCAGAATTCTGGAAGAGCCGCCGTAAATCGTAGTTCCGGCCGTACCGCAAGAGTTGCAGCAAACTACGAACATTTGATTTTCAATAGCCCGGGCCGTATTCAGAGTAGTCCAGTGGAAACGCCGCTTAGCCGGCCATTGAGCAGGTACAAACAATACGTCTATTTTCTGCAGCGCCAGCATTCTTACCAATTCCAGGAAACGGATATCATAGCAAATGATGATGCCGCATTTATGCCCGTCCAACTCAAAAGTTACTACCCGGTTTCCTTTTTCGTAGAACTTATCCTCTCCCATAGGAGTAAAAACATGAATCTTGTCGTAATCCGCCAAACAGTTTCCAGACCGGTCAAAAATATAGGCTGTATTATAAACCTTATTATCTTCCCTTAAATTAGATATAGAACCAGCAATAATATTTACATTCAGCTCTTTAGCCAAGCCTCCACATAATGCTTTTACTTTAGCGCCTTCCCTGTCGCACAGGGCTGGCAAATTCTGCTCAGGGAAAAATCCTGTGTTCCAAGTTTCCGGCAACAAAATCACATCCGGCTTAGCAGATGCCGCCCGGCGGACTAGTTCTTCCGCATGTTTAAAGTTATAAGTTGGGTCGGCAAACTTCATATCCATCTGAATGACGCTTACTTTCATGTTCTTTCCTCCTATGATTTTAGTAGGTCCAATATTTACGACTAAAAAACTGGTCTTAAGTTTATTTACAGTTTGAATATGTGATATGTAATATGTAATATATTTCTCTGTAATTGAATTATATCTAACAACCTTTTAAAAGTCAATACAATTGTGAACTATCTTTGATATAACTTTTCCATCTATATGACCAAAACCCGTTCTTACCGCACTAACTGCGTCTAAGAACGGGTTTTGCTATTAATTATTCATTTAAAGTTATTATAGACTTTCTTAAGCTGCCCTGCGTTCCCCCTACTCCTTCTCACCTATCAGCTTCACAATCTCCCGCACCAGCTCCTTAGCGTTTAAAGGCTTGGTCAGGTGACTGTTCATCCCTGCTTCCAGCGAAGCCTTGATATCGCTGGTATAGGCATTGGCCGACAAGGCGATAATCGGTACCTGAGCCGCATCAGCCCTGCTCAAACTGCGGATAGTGCGGGCAGCCTCATAGCCGTTTAACACCGGCATCCGGATATCCATGAGGATAGCGTCATACCAGCCTTCCTGTGAAACCTCAAAAGCAGTGACGCCCTTCTTACCATTTAAAGCGCAATCCACCTGGGCTCCGTAGCTGACCAGAATATGTTTGGCTATCTCGGTGTTCATCAGGTTATCCTCGCACATGAGGATACGCCGGCCCAGCAAAGCACCCGCCTTAAGCTGAATTTGCGAATTAGCAGCCGCCGGTCCCGGATCTAGCTTCACCCGTTTAAAATCCAGGTACAGGGTTACCTGCGTACCCTGTCCTAATTCACTCTCGATTTCTATCCGCCCGTGCATAAGCTCCACCAGGTGCTTGACGATGGACAGCCCCAGGCCGCTGCCGCCGATATGTACGGTAGCCTCCGACCGTTCCTGAGACAGGGGCTCGAAGACCTTGGGCAAAAACTCCCGACTTATCCCGCAGCCGGTATCCCGGATGATAATCCGGTCATGAATCCAAACCGGGTCGGCCTGGTTTATATTTTCTATAATAAAATCAATGCGGCCGCCTTCCGGGGTAAATTTAATAGCGTTGCTTAACAAGTTGACCAGAATCTGGTTCACCCGGACCAAATCAAGCAGAACGTCAGCCATCTGGGCCCGCTTATTATCAAAATTCAGCGTCAGCTTCTTTTCATTGATAAGGGGCGTAATGGAAGAGAGGATGGATTTAACCACCTCCGCGCAAGGCATAGCCTCCAGCCGCAGTTTAATGGTGCCGGTCTCAATCTTCTGCAGGTCCAGGGCATCGTTAATCAAGCTCAGCAGCAGCCTCCCGGCCTGGCCTATCTTATGCAGATAATCATCCTTGGCAGCGATATCACCGGCTTCCAGAGCCATATCCCGGTAACCCAGGATAGCGTTCAAAGGCGTACGCATATCATGGCTCATGTTGGACAAAAACTCGCTCTTTAACTCACTGGCCCTTTCCTTCTCCAAGATGATTTGCTGCAGACGCTGTGCCTGTACTTCCTCCTGGCGGACCATCTCGGTAATGTCAGAGCGGGCCACCACGATGTTTTCCCGGTCCCTATCCAGATAATAGTAGGACAGCCTCTTCTTACAGTTTTTACCGGTAGAAATTCTGGTACTGTAATTATAAAAATATTCGCCGTGCAGGCTAAGCTCCTTCAGCACCTTGGCCAAAGACATCCCCTGCAGGCATTTTTCCTTATCCTCCTCAGAGACACCTTCCAGGTTATCCAACCGGCGCAGCAGATTCTTGGTATACCCCAGACTGCTTTCCGGCACGTAACCGGTCACCTGGTCCCTCATGGTGAAATAGAGCACGGACTCAGTGTCCACGTTAACCAGACCAATATATTCGTACTCCCGGGTGGTCAAAAGCTCCAGCACTTCTTCGGAGTGCTTGATTTTCTCAGTGTTAACCGAATAAGCGATGGCCTCCACGTCTCCGGAATAAGGATTATGCAAAATTTTGGCGTAGGAAGTAACCCAAATGGCCCGCCCTTTGGCGTTAAGCCGTTTATAAGTCAGAGAAACCCGGTCCCGGCCTTTTTGATAGCGCTCCAGCATTTTATCCCGGTTGAAGTGTTCCAGGAAGTTCAGCCGGTCCGTTTTCCCGGGTATGATACCGGCCATACGCTCAATGACCTCATCCACCGTAGCTCCCTGCACCAAGTTCAAGGTATACTGGGAAGTACCATGACTGTTCTGGCAGACATTGGTGGTCAGGTTCATCCGGAAAGCGCACAAAGCCACTGGATTAACCTCCAAGAGCTCCTGCAGGGTGTTCTCAAAGAGCAGCTCCTGCTGTTTCTGCCGGGTCACATCCCGCACATAAAAAGCGGCAGACTTATGTCCAGTGCTGTAGGTGGCAAAAACAGTAAAATGCAGCCACTTCTGGAATTTTTCGATGTAGATATCATCTTCAAAATGCCCGTCGCTTTCAGCCAGATGCTTTAGTGGACACCAGGAACATTCGTCACGATCCTCAAAAAGAGCCTCGTGGCAACGCATCTCCGGACACAGCAAATCCCCGGTCAAATCATGGGCCGCCTGATTGCGGTATAAAAACATATGGGTATCCCGGTCGATGATGTAGATATAGGCATCAGCATAATCCAGGAGGCCCGCAAGGACATCCACGTTATGAGATAACATCAAACTCTTCCTTTCAAACTCTTTATTTTATTCCTCAATAGTCACCTTGGTGCCCACCTTTACCACGGATTTTAATTTTAGCAGGTTCTCGTTCTGTAAACGGATGCAGCCTTCTGAAGCCCGGGTACCGATGGAATTCGGATCATGGGTGCCATGGATACCGATGCCGCCCCATTTGCCGCCGCTGAGCTTATCCGTATTCAGACTGAGGAACCAGGGACCGTAGGCCCCCTTAATCTCGCCCTTGCCATCTTTGAAATCGTGGGTCCAGGCAGAAGCGTTATCAATCTCATCCACCTCAAAGGTGCCGTCAGGCGTCTTCATGTCGCCGCTGACCATCTTCTGGCCGGCGTTCTTACCCAGAGCTACGCCCCAGACCGCCACCGGCTGCCCCTTGTCCAGAAGGTACAGCTTGTACTCGCCCTTTTTAATCAAGATAGAATAATCGTGGGGAGCCGGAGTTTCTCTAATACTGCCATCCACGGAAGCCATGCTTCCCGCCTGAACGCTGCCGGCCCCTGCCTGAGCACCGTTAACCACCGGCTTAGCTGCCGCACCCTTAACCCCATTTTCTGAGGTTCCGCTACCTGCCGCAACCGTAGTCAGAGGGCCCCCCGCCGAATCGCCCCGGGCTGCCGAGGCCGTATAAAACTTATAGCCGCCAAACCCGACCACACAGATAATTAAAAGCAAAAGTATCTTAAAAAGCCGGTGCTTAAACCGCCGGTCCTGTTCCCGCTTGCGTTCCGCCCGCTCTTTCTTAAACTGTTCATAATTCTTAAGGTCCATCTGAACCTCCACCCTTTCACAAATTTATAATAATTATTATATCATACTTTAGGAACAAATTATATTATTAAGCAAAAAAAAGCCGCTTCCTGACGGGAAGCGGTACAAAAGAATAGGAATAAATAATCAAAACAGGGTATAAAAGGGTTAAAGAGGATATTAACTAGAAAAGAGGGAATTTAATATCCTTTTTTAATTGTAAACGGAAAATGCAAATTAGACAATATCTTATTTAATCAAATATATATCTGTTTTCGTCAAGTTTAATATTAAAACTCCAGACAATACTTAAAAAAACGTGCTGCCCGGGAGAATATCCTTGGGCAGGGTGATCCCGCCGTTAATAATAGTTATAGTAGTCGGTCCGTTGTCCCAGGTTTGAGTCACCTGGGATACGCCTACCTGATAGCTCTGGCCGATATTTTGGACAACAGCCCTGGTAATATAGTCTTCGGGTGCGCCGCTAAAGATGGTATAACCATCTGACGGGTTGGCACCGAAGGAATTGCTAACACCAGTGATAGCATCGCTGTAATTGCGGTCCTGGCTGACGGAGCTAATCTTACCGGTACCGGTCAGGCTGTAGTTGCTTGCACCTGTACCGGTCAAAGTAAGACCGCTAAATGTAATGGTCTTGTAGTCGCCGGCATTCTTATCATTATATACGCCACTGCCAGCGGACAAACTCAACTTATCGCTATCCGCTACGATGCCATCCAAGGTGTAATTCGTTCCTAAGGCTTGGCTGACTGTCGTAGTACCATCGTATCCTTTGGTAAAAACATTGGCGCCAGTAAGTGTAGCCGTCAGTGTCTTGGGAGCGATGGTAAAGGTATGGTTGCCACTATCTACCAAATCATAACCCTGCTGATCAGAATAAAAATTAAAGGAATAAGAACCAACCTTAGTGCCAACACCGCCGTGAGCGTAAATACGGCTGGTATCTATACCAGTCTGATCAAAGCTAAGCTTACTTACGTCCACCGTCTGCTCCTGGCTGTTGTACTCGGCAGTAACGCCTGCAACAGTACCAACTGTAACCACGCCCTTAAAAAAGCTGGTCAAGAGCGGGGTTGTGTATCCTTCGTAAATACGCCAGGTTGTACCGCCATTGCTACCAGTGGAAACTGCATCTTTACCGGTCAAACTGCTGTACGTAGCCGCCTGTTTCATCTCTGCCAGTGTCTTAGCTGTACCAACACCACTAGAATTTCTCGTGTTGATAGCATTTCCTGCCGCATCCGTGGTAGCATACCAAGCGTTACTTATCTGGCTGCTACTAGTATAAGATCCCACTACACCGCCTGCATTTTTTGTGCCACTCACCGTTCCGGTATTGTACACATTCGTGATAGTTCCGCCATCGTTTCCCCCCACCACGCCGCCTACATAATCATCGCCTGTAATACTGCCGCCTACAAGGCCTACGTTTTTGATGGTGCCCGTAGAATAGCCAAACAGACCTATATAGTCATACACGCTTTTAGCTATATGCAAACCGTAAATGATGTGATTTGCTCCGTCGAAAGTACCGGTAAAGGGATAACTAATCAGCCCATACGAATTATGCCCCACCTGACTAAAACCGTCTCCAGCATTCCAGTCCTCGGTTTCGCTGGCATCGATATCACCGGCCAGCAGATGAACCAAACAAAATGCCATTGGGGTTGATCAGATAAATAGTACCGCCGCCCGACAAAGTGCCGTCAATCTCCGACTTGGACACACCCCGCACCAGGTTCAGGTAGTTATTGGTATCAAACTGGACCTTTTCCCCGTTGGCAATGGAGAATGATTTCCAGTTCATGACGTTGTGGCTAGAGCTACTGCTGATACCCATTGTTTTTGTCACACTGGTATCAATGGTTGCACCACCAACATTCGTATGTGTCGCATCCTGCACCGGCAGAGCATGGGCCACCGGCACCAGCCCGAACATTCCTACCGTAAGTGTGGCCAAGATATACCTGGTTAACTGCTTTTAGTGCTAATTTTTCATCACGGTTCAGCTCCTTCACTTCATCCTTACACGTATACACTCTTATTTTAAACTAAAATTCTCCTCAAGAGAGTCAAACTTTTACCTGCAAAACTCGGGTTATAATGAATAATTATGATTTTAAGTTAACTTGGTGCATAATCTTGAAAGACAAAGTTTAGTAATGCCTTAGCTGCAATTATCGTATCTTCCCAAGCTATGCCTGAAGCGTAATCATACTTCTTTTGATAATTAGACCAAAGTTGTTGCATTTCAGGGCTATCTTTTATTTCTTGTAAGATTGTTAAGCCATCAGCAAGAATGAACTGTGAAGAACGGTTTCTGCAGGTAGCAAGGAATGCGGCTTTAAACGAGACTTGAGAAAGAGGAGAAGTATTTATGCTTTGAAGAATATAAATATCGTAAAGATCTCTAAGACGGGTATTTGCAGTGCCGCGGCTTAGAACAGTTTCTAACTTTTCAGCTAATACAGTTTCTAAATTATATGACCAGATTGGAATAGTTCTGTTTTCAAACATCAATTTGAAATTATAAGATACTTCCTTTGGGGTGATTGCATCACCGGTAGAAATATCTATTTTTAAAGGGGTCCTTGTGTTTTCCAATGTAGCGGTTAAAGAGGCTCTTACTCCGCTGTATTCAGCATCATCCATGATTACACTTACATCTTTGATGGTAAAAGAGACACCATCTTCAATGGGAACGACAATAATTTTAGAAATAATTTCTTTTGCGGTAACTACAGACAAAGGAAGATTTTTAACTGTGGTATCAATGTCTAAGGTTGCGCGGGTGTCTAACCCAACAATAGAAGCTATAAGCATACCACCTTTTAGAATGAAATTATCTTTGTATTCTGAGACAGCAATACGTTCTAGAAAGCGTTCCATGATATAGTTGCGCATAATGATTTGTGAACGAGTACTATTGCCCTTGGCTTGCTTCTTGATTAATTCTTTAAGCTTGTTAGCATTTAATCTCATTACAATAATACCTCCAAATATCTTCTTAAAATTTTATCTACGTGTAATTCCTTGGCATAGCGCATGAGTAAAGGAATATTTTTAGATTTTGACTTTGTATATGTTTTAAGTGCAGCTTGCAAATCTTGAATTTCAATATTCTTTCTGCTGCGTAATATATCACAAATTGTGCGTTCAGCATTGTAGCATTTAAGTTTATGACCATTAGGAGATTGAACTTCAGTTAATCCTAGTTCGAACAGTTCTTTTTTGATGGAATAAACTTTAACACCAAGCGCTGAAAGGGAAGAGTAGTTATAACTAGTTTTTACGGTGGCAGTATATTGCAAAGGCTCTCGTTCAGCTAAGTCCAATAGGTATAAAGCTGTTTCATGGGAGTAAATAATGCCATTAAAACGTAATTGCATAATATATAACTCATCTGGCCAGGAACCTTTTGCTACATAGATACCTTTAGCGACTCTTTCCAACGAGTTGTTTCTTACGTAGTCAGCTAAATAAGTTTTAGAAATACCGTGCTTGATAACATTATCTGTGCATAGAATACCGTTGTTATCTTTTTGAAGTTTTAAGAGCAGTTTAGTTTTAAGCATTATCTCACCTTACTTTCATGCTTAAATTATAATTCATTTAAGCGTAAAAGTAAAGTAAGGCATTTTAGGAGGTGATCCAGATTTTAGAAGTTTTTAGCAAGATTTTGAGGTTCAGGGATAAACCTGTAACCAATTCTACGGTAGGAAATGCCTTTAGCCTCTTCTTGGGCAGCAGTACTTCTGGTAAAATGGTTACGGAACGCAGTTCCATGCAGATGACAGCTGTTTACTCTTGCGTAAGAATCCTGGCAGAAGCGGTAGCAGGGCTGCCCTTACATTTATATAAGTACAACTAGTTATAATGCTGGTGGTTTAAGGTAAAAGACTAAAACGCATAATACTCCTATACATGAAAAGTAAGCACCAAATAAGATGACGTATTTTCATTCCCCTTCCAAACGATTAAAATATGGACGTAGAGAGTGGTAAGCAATAATCTCACGGAAGGAGAAATCAGTTCTTGAG
>Ga0268357_101289_pt1 | contig 18211 bp, 14 predicted proteins | sample BioMet10_FD_192466 | JGI IMG/M metagenome (GOLD analysis project Ga0268357, IMG submission 192466) | Sewage microbial communities from Oakland, California, United States - Biofuel 10 (Illumina Assembly) | ecosystem: Engineered > Wastewater > Sewage > Unclassified | place: USA: California... | reverse complement strand
CCAGGCCGCCTCCCTCACCGCCGATTCCCGCAAATAACCACCGCACACGCCACAAACGCAAAGGGCGGCCAGCAGGCCGCCCTTTTTTGTTGGCGTAGGGGGGGCGTCTTAGATCTGGATGACCTTGTCGGCCAGATGCAGGCTGGTGACCACGTCGAGCATGTTCGTGGTTTCGCCGACGCGCTTTTTCTCCAGCAGGCCGTAGAAGTTCAGGCAGGTGCCGCAGACGAGCACCGACACGCCCGAGTCCGCCAGCTCCAGGATCTTCTCCAGGCAGGGATGGCCTTCGCAGGCCAGGCGCACGCCGCCGTTGACCAGCACCAGCCGCCACAGCGCGGGCCCGAGTTCGGGCAGGGTGGACAGGAAGTTGAACATCAGCTTGCCGCCCAGATCGTCGTCGCCGCGGCCCAGCGTCTCGGCGGTGAGGAAGACCACGGTCTTGCCGGCTTCCCCGGCCGGGGCGCAGGAGCAGACGGCGTTCGTCGCCTGGGCGGGCGGCACCTCGCCCGTGCGCACGGCGCGGATGGCGATGCGGTCGGGGGCCTCCTCCACGCTGACGGCGAAGCCCTGGCTTTCGAGCAGGCGGCTGACGTTCTCCTTGGCCGCCGGGTCATCCACCAGGACCTCCAGTTCATCCGGAGCCTGTTTGGCCAGAATTTCGAGGGTGCGCATGACCGGGCTCGGGCAGGCCAAGCCGCGGCAATCCAGTGTGGCGGGCGAGGACATGGCGTCTCCTTGTAGGCGTTGCGCCCGGCGTCTCCGGGCGTCCTGCGCCTGCTATAGGCCCGGACTCGCGGATGCGTCAAATACGCAGCATCTATCCTGCAATCGTCCGCGCTCACGGTTCGAGCGTCTTGCATCCTTGGGCCGCCTCCGGCATTATGGACACGCTGGGAAAGGACCAAAGGACGGCGAAACCGTCCGGGGAGGCGCGACATGAACGGCAAGATCACCGTGTTCGGGGCGGGCAACGTGGGCGGGGCCGTCACCCGCCGGCTCATCGAGCGCAAGCTGTGCAAGAAGGTCGTGGTGGTGGACAAGATTCCGGGCAAGGCCGAGGGCATCGCCCTGGACATCCTGGAGGCCAGCCCCATCGACCTCCTGGAGCCCGTGTGCCTCTCCGGCGAGGACCTGGAGCAGACGCGCGACTCCGAGGTGGTCATCATCACCGCCGGGGCCACGCGCAAGGAGGGCATGAGCCGCGACGACCTGCTGCGGATCAACGCGGGCATCGTGGGCGACTGCGTGGCGCGGGCCGCGCGCTACAGCCCCTACGCCTTCTACATCATCGTCAGCAACCCGCTCAACGTCATGTGCCACGTGGCCATGCGCGCCGGGCAGATCCCCATGACGCGCATCAGCGGCATGGCCGGCATCCTCGACGCCAGCCGCTTCCAGTATTTCATCGCCAAGGAGCTGAACGTCTCCGTGGAGAACGTCCACGCCATGGTCCTGGGCGAGCACGGCGAGGACATGGTGCCCGTGCCGCGCTACTCCACCGTGGCCGGCATCCCGATCACCGAGCTGCTGCCCCAGGAGCGCATCGAGGCCCTGGTCAGCCGCGTGCGCGACGGCGGGGCCGAGATCATCCGGCTCATGCACACCAGCGCCTTCTACGCCCCGGCCTCGGCCGTGACGCAGATGGTGGCCGCGGTGGTCATGAACAAGCACAAGATCCTCACCTGCGCGGCCTACCTCACCGGCGAGTACGGCATCCGGGATACCTTCGTGGGCGTGCCGGTGAAGCTCGGGGCCAACGGCGTGGAGGAGGTCATGAGCATCGAGCTTACCGACGCCGAGCGCGAGAAGCTCGCCGCCAGCGCGGCCAAGATCCGCCAGCAGGTGGATTCCCTGGCGGGTTAGCGGGACCCGCGGGTCCTTGACTTGGCGTCCGGAACGCGGTGAGGATGGGGCCGGGCGGGCGCTTCCCGCCGCCCCGCAACCCCAAGGAGGACGCCATGAGAAGGCCTTCATTCCTGCCGGCGGCGCGGGCCGCCGTCCTTTGGGCCGCGCTCGCGCTGGCCTTCGCAGTCCCGGCCCTGGCCGCGGCTCCGCAGGCGCACGTCCAGGCGCCCGGCTACTCCCGCTTCCAGCTCGGCCGGTTCGAGATCACCGCGCTCTTCGACGGCGTCAGCGAACTGGACACGCAGCTCCTGCGCGGGGTCAGCCCGGTGGATCTCGGCCGGATGCTCGGGCGCGCCTTCGTGGACAATCCCAAGATGCGCACGGCCGTCAACGCCTACCTCGTGAACACCGGCAAGGAGCTGGTGCTCATCGATGCGGGCATGGGGCCGCACCGGGGCCCGGCCCTGGGGCATCTCGTGGAGAACCTCAAGGCCGCGGGCGTGCCCCCGGATCAGGTGGACGTGGTGCTCCTGACCCACCTGCACCCCGACCACGTGGGCGGCCTCACCGACGCCGAGGGCAAGCCCGTCTTCCCCAGGGCCTGGGTCCTGGCCGCCGCGGAGGAGGCCGGCTACTGGCTTTCGGACCAGGCCATGGCCGCCGCGCCGGAACGCGCCAAGCAGGGCGGGGCCTTCGCGGCGAAGATGATCGCGCCGTACAAGGCCGCGGGCAACTGGGGGACCTTCGCCCAGGGCGCGGAGGTCGTGCCGGGCATCCGCTCCGTGGCGGCCTTCGGCCACACTCCCGGCCACACGGCCTACCTCCTGGAGTCCGAGGGGCAAAAGCTGCTCGTCTGGGGCGACGTGGTGCACGCCCACGCCGTGCAGTTCGCGCGGCCCGGCGTGGCCATCGACTTCGACAGCGACCCCAAGGCGGCCGTGGCCATGCGCCGCGGCATGTTCAAGTACGCGGCCGAGGAGCGCTGCCTCGTGGCCGGCATGCACCTGCCGTTTCCGGGCCTGGGGCACGTGCGCGAGGACGGCGGCGGGGCCTACGCCTGGGTCCCCCTGGAGTTCGCGCCGCTGCCGCCGGCCGCCAAGTAGGGCGCTTGCTTCCGGACCGCGCCGGGCATAGCATCCGCCGCACACTCCCAACACGCCCAGGAGGCACTTCGCATGAGCACACAGCAGAGCATGCCGCGCATCGGCTGGATCGGCACCGGGGTCATGGGTCTGTCCATGTGCGGCCACCTCATGGCCGCGGGCTGCCCGGCCACGGTGTTCACCCGCACCAAGGCCAAGGCCGAGCCGCTTCTGACCAAGGGCGCGGCCTGGGCCGAGAGCCCGCGCGCCGTGGCCGAGGCCTCGGACGTGGTCTTCAGCATCGTGGGCTTCCCGCCGGACGTGCGCCAGGTCTACTTCGGGCCGGAGGGCGTGCTCGCCGGCCTGGGGAGGAACGCCGTGGCCGTGGACATGACCACCACCAGCCCCACGCTGGCCGTGGAGATCTATAACGCCGCCAAGGCTGCCGGCGCGCAGGCCCTGGACGCCCCGGTGTCCGGCGGCGACGTGGGCGCGCGCAACGCCACCCTGTCGATCATGGTCGGCGGCGAGGCCGCGGCCTTCGAGCGCGTGAAGCCGCTGTTCGAGCGCATGGGCCGGATCATCCTGCACCAGGGCGGCGCCGGCGCCGGCCAGCACACCAAGATGTGCAACCAGATCGTCATCGCCGGGACCATGATCGGCGTGTGCGAGAGCCTGCTCTACGCCGTGCGCGCCGGGCTCGACCCCCAGGCCATGCTCGGGGCCATCAGCAAGGGCGCGGCCGGTTGCTGGAGCCTGGACAATCTGGCCCCGCGCGTGCTCAAGGGCGACTTCGCGCCGGGGTTCATGATTGACCACTTCGTCAAGGACATGGGCATCGCCCTGGAGGAGGCCGGACGCATGGGCCTCAGGCTGCCCGGCCTGGAGCTGGTGCGCGGGCTTTACGCCGAGGCCCAGAAGGCGGGTCTGGGCAGGAACGGCACCCAGGCGCTGTACTTGGCCCTGCAGAAGCTGGCGTAGAAGACTGCGCGCGCAGACGCGAAAGCACGCCCGGTCCGCGTTCCTCCGGGGGGACGGGGACCGGGTTTTTGCGCCCCGCCGTGTTGACCTCCCCGGAAAACCTACGTAGGATAATCCGTTCTCCCCGCATTCCGCCCGAGACATGCCCGCGCCGGCGCGCGTGCCCCAGGGAGGCTTCGTGAAACGTCCGCTTGTCCTGTCGCTTGCCGTCGTCGCCGCGTGCGCGCTCCTCGCCGCCGCGGCGCTGCTCTGGCTGCGTCCGGGCAAAACCCCGGCGCTGCCGGCCTCCGGCGTGCTGCGCATCGGCTACGCCGTGGAGGCCCCGCACGCCTTCCTCGCGTCCGGGGGCGAGGTCTCGGGCCAGTCGCCGGAGCTGGCCAAGCTCGTGGCCCAGCGTCTGGGCGCGCGCGAGGTGCAGTGGCGTCTGACCGAGTTCGGCGAACTGATCCCGGAGCTGGAGGCGGGCCGCATCGACGTCATCGCCGCGGGGATGTTCATCACCCCGGAGCGGGCGCGGCGCGTGGCCTTTTCCGAGCCGATCTTCCACGTGAGCCAGGCCCTGCTCGTGGCCAGGGGCAATCCGCGCGGGCTGCACGCCTACCGGGACGCCGCCGGCCGGCCCGGGGTGCGCATCGCCGCGCTCAGCGGCTCCGTGGAGGCGGAACTGCTGCGCCGCCTGGGCCTGGGCGAGGCGCAAATCCTCCTGGTTCCAGGGGCGGACACCGGGCGTGACGCCGTTGCGGGCGGTCTGGCCGACGGCCTGGCCCTGTCCTCGCCGACGCTGGAGTGGATGGCCATGAGCGACCGGCTGAAGCAGACCGAGATCGCCCGGCCCTTCACGCAGCCCGATCCGGCGTTGCTCGGCCGCTACGGATACGGGGCCTTCGCCTTCCGCAAGGGCGATCGGGCGCTGCTCGCGGCCTGGAACGCGGCGCAGAAGGAAATCTTGCGCGGGCCGGAATACGCCCGGATCATGGAGCGCTTCGGCTTTGCGCCGCAGGAGCACCCCGGCGAGGCCAGCGCGGAAGAGGTCGCGCGTCCATGATCCGCGAGCGGTTGCGCAGGCTGCTGCGGCAGCGGCGGGTGGAGGTCTGGGCGACCATCGCGCTGTCGCTGCTCGTGTGCGGGGTCATGGCCTTGCTGCACGACCGGCAGGACCTTCAGCTGCGGCGGGCGGTGCAGCGTCTGGAGACCCTGCGCGAGGCCAGGATCGAGTTGTCCAAGGGCTTTCTCGCCGTGAGCTTGGCCGGTTCTCCGGACACGCCCTTCCGGCGGGAGGAGGGGCTGGTGCTCATCTCCCAGGCCCTGGACTCCTATTCCCGCGCCGCCCGGGAGAACGGCCTGGGCGACGGGGCGCAGGCCGAGGCCTTCCGCCGGGGCGTGGAGGGCTTCGAGGCCAGCCTGGCCGGCTGGAATCCGGCGACCTCGCCGCCGGAGCGGACCATCGCCCTGCGCATCGCCTACCACAGCCTGGAGGTCCAGGCCGAGCGCCTCGACGCGGACACGCGGCGGGCTCTGCATTTCCTCGCCGCTAGGCTCAACGACGAGTATTACGCCGTGCTGGCCGTCGCCGCCGCCCTGCTCGCGCTGCTCAGCGCCCACGTCTACTTCGCCGGTCAGGCGCGCATGCGCTCCGAGGCCGAGCGCGACGCCATCGCCGGCCGCCACGCCATCACCCTGCGCAGCATCGGCGACGCCGTGATCGTCACGGACCGCTCCGGCGGCGTGGAGTTCCTCAACCATGCGGCCGAGGGGCTCACCGGCTGGTCCCAGGCGGAGGCCTTGGGCCGGCCCCTGGTCGAGGTCTTCGCCATCTCGGGCGAGATGGACGGCGCGCCCCTGGAGAATCCGGTGGCCCGCGTCCTGCGCGACGGCGTCACCGTGGGCCTGAGCAACGACACCCTGCTCATCGCCCGCGACGGGACCCGGCGGCCCATCGCCGACAGCGCCGCGCCCATCCGCGACGACCAGGGCCGCATCGTCGGCGTGGTCCTGGTTTTCCGCGACCAGACGGCCGAAAAGCGCTACCAGAAGGCCCTGCTGGACAGCGAGGTGCACTACCGCACCCTGGCCGACAACGGCCAGGCCCTGATCTGGATGAGCGGCCTGGACCGCGGCTGCAACTATTTCAACAAGCCCTGGCTGCGCTTCACCGGCAGGAGCCTGGAGCAGGAGCTGGGCTTCGGCTGGCTCGAGGGACTGCACCCCGACGACCGCGAGCATTGCCTGGCCGCCTACGCCGAGGCCTTCGAGCGCCGCGAGCCGTTCAGCGTGGAGTACCGCCTGCGCCGCGCCGACGGCGCCTACCGCTGGATCGTGGACCTGGGCACCCCGCGCTTCGACAGCGCCGGCCGCTTCGAGGGCTACTTCGGCCAATGCCTGGACATCACGGAGGCCAAGCAGGCCGAGACCGAACTCGCCAAGGCCAAGCTGGCCGCCGAGGCCGCCAACCGCGCCAAGAGCGAGTTCCTGGCCAACATGAGCCACGAGATCCGCACGCCCCTCAACGGCGTGCTCGGCATGCTCCAGCTGTTGCAGCAGGGCGCGGACGAGCGCGAGCGCCGCGAGTACACCGGCATGGCCATGGACGCCGGCAAGCGGCTGCTGAACCTGCTCAACGACATCCTGGAGTTTTCCCGGCTGGAGGCCGGCGGCGAGGCCCCGCGGGAGGACCTCTGCCACCTGGGCGCGATCTTCGCCGAGGTGGGCGAAATTCTCGGCTTCCTGGCCAGGCAGAAGGGCCTGGAGCTCGCCTGGGAGCTTGATTCCTCGGTGCCGGGGGAGATCCTCGGCGACGCCGCCCGCCTGCGCCAGGTGCTGTTCAACCTCGTGGGCAACGCCGTGAAGTTCACCGCCAAGGGCTCGGTGCGGGTCACGGCCTGGGCCGGCGGCGCGGCGGAGCGGCCGCGTTCCCGGCGGCTGCACCTGGAGGTGGCCGATACCGGCATCGGCATCGCCGACGCGCAGGCGGGCCTGATCTTCGAGCGCTTCACCCAGTCCGACGGCTCCCGCACCCGCCGCTACGAGGGGGCCGGCCTCGGCCTGGCCATCGTCCGGCGCATCGTCACGCTCCTGGGCGGCGGCATCTGCGTGGACAGCCGCCTGGGCGAGGGCACGACCATGCACGTGGAGCTGCCCCTGCGCCTGCCCGATCCGGCCGCCGCGGGAGCCGGTCCGGCTGCGGCCGACGCGGAGCCCCCGGCCGGTGCGCCGGCCGGCCGCCCCCTGCACGTGCTCGTGGCCGAGGACGACGCCATCAACCAGCTCTCCCTGCGCGCCATGCTGCGCCAGCTCGGCCATACCTGCGTCACCGCGGGCGACGGCCGGCAGGCCGTGGAGGCCCTGCGGCGGGAGGCCTTCGACTGCGTGCTCATGGACATCCAGATGCCCGAGCTCGACGGCGTGGCGGCCACGCGGCTCATTCGCGCCATGAGCGACCCGCCCGGCCGCGCCGGCGTGCCGATCATCGCCCTGACGGCCTACGCCCTGCCCGGCGACCGCGAGAAATTCCTCGCCGCGGGCATGGATGGCTACCTGTCCAAGCCGCTGCAGATGGAGGATCTCGCCCGGACCCTGGACGCCCTGCCGCGCGCGGAGCGGGACGCCGCCGTGCGGAACGGTTGACGCCGCTTCGCCGGCGGGCATATGCTGGACGCGCCTTTCCCTCGCGCCGGAGCGGGGGCAGACCGGAGCGAGGCCCGTGTTCACCAAGAAACCGCTTGTGAAGCTCAACATCCGCCGCCGCATCCTCCTGGGGATGCTGCTCTCGGTGCTCGCCGTCGGGCTGCTGGGCACCTTCGCCTACCATTCCCTCGCCGAGATCGAGCGCAAGATGGGCTTCGTCGAGGTCATCGACGACCTGGGCAACACGATCCTCGAGATCCGCCGCTACGAGAAGAACTTCATGCTCTATGGCCGCCGCGAGGACTTCGAGGAGAGCCGCGGCTATGCGGACAAGGCCGGCACGATCCTCGCCGGGCTGGAGGGCAGCGCCGCGGAGTTCGGCCTGTCCCAGGAGCACACCCGGCTCAAGGCCACCCTGGCCGAGTACCGCGGCCTGTCCGAGGCCATGGAGCGCACCCTGGGCAGCGGCCGGGAGGCGGACCGCCAGGGCGACGACGCCCTGCGCGACACCGGCAAGACCATGGTCGACCTGTCCCAGCGCCTGGTGGCCCACGAGCGGGCGCGCATGCTGACCATCGTGCATTCCCTCAAGCGCCAGCTGCTGTTCTCCGTGGCGGCCTTCCTGGCCCTGGCCGGCGGCTTTTTGTACGTCCTCGGCCGCAAGACCATCCTGGCCATGCGCGACATCGAGAACGCCACGCGCGAGATCGCCCGCGGCCGCTTCGTGCGGCTGGCCGCCCCGGACACCGACGACGAGGCCCGCCGCGTCATCGTCGCCTTCAACCACATGACCGCCGAGCTGCAGAAGCGCCAGGACCAGCTCGTGCGCGAGAAGAAGCTCGCCTCCATTGGCGTGCTCACCAGCGGCGTGGCCCACCAGCTGAACAACCCGCTCAACAACATCTCCACCTCCTGCCAGATCCTCATGGAGGAGGGGCCCGAGGCCGACCCGGCCTTCGCCGCGCGGCTTTTGCGCAACATCGACGGCGAGGTGGCCCGCGCCCGCGACATCGTCAAGGGCCTGCTGGAGTTCTCCCGGGCCAAGGACTTCGAGCGCAAGCCCACCCGCCTGGCCGAGGTGGTGGAGCGCTCGGTGCGGCTGGTGTCCAGCCAGGTGCCCGCCGGGGTGGAGATCGTCCGCGACGTGCCCGCCGACCTCGTGGCGCCCATGGACGCCCAGCGCATGCAGGAGGTCTTCATCAACCTGTTCATCAACGCCCTGCAGGCCATCCGCGAGCCCGGGGGCCGCATCGCCGTGAGCGCCGCGGCCGACGCGGAGCGCGGCCAGGCCGTGATCACCGTCTCCGACACCGGCGCGGGCATCGCGCCCGAGGATCTGGCCCACATCTTCGACCCCTTCTTCACCACCAAGGAGGTGGGCAAGGGCACCGGGCTGGGCCTGTCCATCGTCTTCGGCATCGTCGAGCAGCACCAGGGCGAGATCGTCGTGGACAGCGCCCCCGGACGCGGGGCCAGCTTCATCCTGCGCCTGCCGCTGGCCCTGCCGGCGGTGGCCGAAACGTCCGACGCAGGCGGGGAGGGCCCCGCCGGAGAGTCGGCATGAGCGCCGGCCGCGTGCTCGTGGTGGACGACGAGGAGATCGCCCGCGAAAATCTGGCCCACGCGCTGGCCCGCGCCGGCTTCGAGGCCCAGGCCGTGGCCGGCTCCCGCGAGGCCCTGGCCGAGCTTTCCCGCGCGTCCTACGACGTGCTCCTGACCGACCTGCGCCTGGGCGAGGGCAGCGAACTCGACGGCATCGGCCTGCTGGAGCGCGCGCGCAAGCTGCATCCGGAGCTGGAGGCCGTGGTCATGACCGGCTACGCCACCATCCCCGGCGCGGTGGACGCCATGAACCGCGGGGCCTACTCCTACCTGGCCAAGCCGCTCAACCTCGACGAGGTGCGCGCCCTGGCCGCCAAGGCCGTGGAGAAGAGCCGCCTGCGTCGCGAGGTCCAGGATCTGCGCCAGCGCCTGCGCGACCGCGAGGCCCCGCCCATGCTCGTGGGCAAGAGCCCGGCCATGGCCGCGCTGCTCAAGACCATCGCCCAGGTCGCGCCCACCGCCTCCACGGTGCTGCTGCTCGGCGAAACCGGCACCGGCAAGGAACTCGCGGCCCGGGCCATCCATCTGGCCAGCCCGCGCGCCGCCAGGCGCTTTCTGGCCGTGAACTGCGGGGCCTTCAACGAGGAGCTGCTGGCCAGCGAGCTTTTCGGCCACGAGAAGGGCGCCTACACCGGGGCCATGGAGCGCAAGGCCGGGCTCTTCGAGGCCGCCGAGGGCGGCACGCTGTTCCTGGACGAGGTGGGCGAGATGACCCCGGCCATGCAGGTGCGGCTGCTGCGCGTGCTCCAGGAGCGCAAGCTCATGCGCGTGGGCGGCACGGCCGACATCCCGGTGGACGTGCGCGTCATCGCCGCCACCAACAAGGACCTCGCCGCCGAGGCCGAGGCCGGCACCTTCCGGCTGGATTTGTTCTACCGCCTCAACGTCATCACCCTGCGCCTGCCGGCCCTGGCCGAGCGGCGTGAGGACATCCCGCTGCTCGCGCGGCACTTCCTGCTGAAATACTCGGAGCTTTTGGGCCGCGAGGTGCGCGAGCTCTCGCCCGGGGCCCTGGACGTGCTCTTGCGCTATCCCTTCCCGGGCAACATCCGCGAGCTGGAGAACCTCATGGAGCGCGCGGTGGTGCTGGCCGAGGGCTCCGTGGTCGAGCCGCGCCACCTGCCGCCGGACCTCCAGCCCGACGCGCCCGGACTCGGGGCCTCGCGCCAGGGCGGTCTGGCCACCCTGGAGGAGAACGAGCGCCAGCACATCCTCTGGGTCCTGGAGCAGACCGGCGGCAACAAGTCCCGCGCCGCCGAGATCCTCGGCATCGACCGCGCCTCGCTGTGGCGCAAGCTCAAACGTTTCGGCGTGGGCTAGGCGGGAAGCCAGAGGGGGCCTGCGCGGCCCCCTCTGGACACCCCCCGCGCCCCCTTTCAGGGGGGCGAGTATGTCCCGTGGCAGGCTCCCTGTCTCGCCCTGGGGACATCATAAAAGCCAACGGGCCGTCCCGGCAGGATGCCGGGACGGCCCGTTGGCGTATGGTCGCCCCGAAGGGGCCGCAGGGGGGCCGGGGGCCAGGGGCGGAGCCCCTGTGTGCGCGCCGCTTGACGTCGTTGTTTCTTCTGATATCCACGAGCCATACGTACAGCCGGCGGCCGCCTGCCGCGCCTGTTCGCGTCCGTCCGCAAAACGCCGTACGCCAGCTGGAGGAAATGTCATGCGCCATGCCGCAGCGGCCGTCTTCGCACTGAGCCTTGTCCTGCTTTTGGCTCACGGACGCGCTCTCGCCGAGCCGTCCGCTCCCTCGGCCATTTCCAGCGACATCGCCGCCGGTACGGAGTTTGGCAAGCTCATGACCCAGGGGCGGGCGGACGAGGCCGCAGAGATCTGGCGGCAGCGCATCCTCGTGGCCGGGCCCTCGCTGCACCGCCAGAGCAGCTACTGCTCCGCGCTGAGCTATGCGTATGACTTCAGCCAGCTGCGCGGATGCTTGGCCACGCTGGTCGGCATGCTGGAAGCCCCGCCAAAGGCGCACGACGGGGTTGAGGCGACGCTTGAGGCCATCCAGCGGAACGCCGCGCCCATGACTGTGTTCATGGGCTATTTTCGGCTGGGCGATGCGCAGGCCGGGATACGCTGGGCGCGGGCCTATACGGATGCGCAGAAGGCCCTGGGATTGAAGAACCGGGACGCCAACGCCCTGCGCAGCGCCACCGTCGGCATGTTGTACTTGGCCCAGGGCTATGGGCAGCGGGGAGAATTCGCCAAGTTCGACGCGCTGTTGGCCGAGCTGGCCGAGGTCGAGAAGAGCCGTGCGGCCATGGGCGGCACGGATCAGGGCGGTGTCGAACTCGGCGTCCGCGTGAGCATCGCGCTGGCGCGCAGGGACTACCGCGCGGCCCTGGCCATCGAGGACCGACAGCAACAGATAATCCAGGAGCTGCTCAAGAAGAGCAGCCTCGGGCTGGAAAGCGAGTGGGGCAGGACCACCATGGCGAACCTCCAGCTGCATCAGCTGCCGCTGCTGCTCAAGCTGGGCGAGTACGCCCGAGCCAGGCCGATGCTCGCGGGCCTGGAGGCGAGGCCTCAGCTCAGCGGCCCCACGAGCATGTACGGCTGGAGGCTCTCCTATTATCGCGCCGTGCTGGACGAGGCGGACGGCAAGATTCCGAGCGCCATGGAAAGCTACCGCGAGTCCCTGCGGCGCATCGAGGGCGCGCGCCGCTTCGCTGTCGGCGAGGAGGACAGGATTCGCGCGGCGGCCGACAAGCAGGACGTGTACGCGGATTTCGTGCGGCTGCTGGTTCGCGAGGGCAGGGCCGCCGAGGCGCTGGAGACCGCCGAGCGCGGCAAGTCGCGCGCCTTGGCGGACCTGCTGGCCACGCGGCAGACATTTGGGAGCAAGCGCAGGGGCGGCGCGCAACAGGCCAACGCGGCCCTGGACGCCTGGCGCAAGGCCGAGGTGGCCTCGGTCGGCATGGCGGCGGGAAGTGCTGCCGAGGCGGACGGCCGGAGCCGCGCCGTGGTGGCGGACATGCGCGAGCGCATCCGGCGTGAGAGCCCGGAGGTGGCCTCGCTTCTCGGCTTCGAGTCGCTGACCGCCGGGCAAATCCAGGCGCAGCTGGCGGCGGACGAGACCCTTGTGGAATATTACGGCGGCGATGACGCGTTCTACGCCTTTGTGGTGGACCGGGCGCAGGTGCGCGCCGTGGCCCTCGACCCCAAGGCGCTGGCGCAGGTGGAGCCCTTCAGGCAGAGCATCCAGAGCCAGGGCAAGGACACGGTCGAGCGCGCCGCCGCCCTGTATGACGCGCTCATCCGGCCGCTGGGGCTGCCGCAGACGGGCCGCCTGATCATCGTGCCCCACGCCAGCCTCCACTACCTGCCGTTCGCGGCGCTGCACGATGGCGGCCACTATCTCGTGGACCGTTTTGAGCTGCGCATGGCGCCAAGCGCGTCGGTGCTGGCGCAACTGGCGGCCAAGAAACCGCCCGCCGCAGGCGGCCAGCTCGTGTTCGGCAACCCGGACCTGGGCCGGAGCGACTACGATCTGCCCGGAGCGGAGGAGGAGGCGCGCAAGATCGCCGGAATGCGCAAGGCCAGGCTGGTGCTGCGCGCCGAGGCCAGCCGCGAGGCGCTGGAAGCCCTCGCCCCGGACTACCCGTACATCCACCTCGCCACGCACGGGACCTTCGACGCCCGCGCGCCGCGCTCCTCGGGCCTGCTGCTGGCCAACAAGCCGGGCGCGGCCGCGCCCACGGATGGCATCCTGACCGTGGACGACATCTACCAGCTCGACCTCGACGCCGATCTGGTCACCCTGAGCGCCTGCGAGACGGCGCTCTCCTCGGTGCAGACCGGGGACGACGTCGTCGGGCTCACGCGCGGCTTCTTCTTCGCCGGTGCGCGCAGCATCGTCTCCAGCCTGTGGCAGGTGGACGACGCGTCCACGGAACAGCTGATGGTCGAGTTCTACCGGGACCTGCCGACCATGAGCAAGGCAGCGGCGCTGCGCCGGGCCCAGCAGGCCGTGCGGAAGCGCTTTGAACATCCGTTCTTCTGGGCCGCGTTCCAGGTGGCCGGCTACGACGCCGCCACGCCGCCTGCGGCCGGGCGCGCATCTCCGGCCGCGCCGCGCAAGCGCTAGCAACGGGCGCGCCGGATTCCGGGCCGCAGACTCCGCCGCCGGTCCGCAGACTTTAAGCCGTTGCCGTTGCGCCGCTGCGGAAATCATGTATGCTGAAGTTCCCCCCCTGTCGGCGCTCGTTGCGAAGCCTCAGCGCGATCGCGCCGCCGCCCGTTACGCAATCCTTTGAGGCCAGTATGGAGGACGATATGCTCAAACAACGACAACTGCTGCCGGCCATTGCAGTGCTGGCCATGTTCGCGGCTTCTCCGGCGCAGGCGCAGACTGCGGCCCAGACCACCGACCAGACGCGCGTAATGGACCAGACCCGGACCATGGACCAAGCCAGAACCATGGATCAGACCAGAACAATGGATCAGACCAGAACCATGGATCAGACTGGGGACATGGACCAGACGAGGACCATGGAACAGATGCGCACCAGGATGACCACCCAGGAGCGTACGCAGACCCATGACCGGACCATGTCCGGCTCCGGTACCGGCTCCGGTACCGGCTCCGGCTCCGGCGGCGGAGGAGGAGGTGGTGGTGGAGGAGGTGGTGGTGGCGGCGGCGGCCGAGGCCGCTAGGCCCAAAGCGGCCGACGCTTCCCGCTCCACCTCGTTCAGTGCGAAAAAGCGGCCCGCCTGGCGCATGCCGTGCAGGCCGCTTTTTCGTCAAATGAGGCGGCCGCAAGGCCGCATGCTCACGCAGGGTCCGGGGGCGCGGAGCCCCCGGCCGCCGGAGGCATAGCCCCCGCCACTACCGCGCGGCCGTCTTCTCCAGCACCACGTCCACGACCTCGCGCACGTCGGCGGCGAGGACGATGTCCACGCTCGCGCGCAGGTCCGGTTCCAGCGCCTGCACCTCCGGGCCGTTGCCGGCGGGCAGCACCACGCGCCGCACGCCGCCGCGCTGCGCCGCGAGGACCTTTTCGCGGATGCCCGCCACCGGGAGCAGCAGGCCGCCCAGGGACATCTCGCCCGTGAGCGCCACGCCCGGCCGGGCCGGCCGCCCGGTCAGCAGCGAAAGCAGGGCCATGAGGATGGTCACGCCGGCGGAGGGGCCGTCCTTGGGAATGGCCCCGGCCGGGATGTGGATGTGCAGATCCGTGGCGGCGAAGAAGTCCGGGTCCAGGCCGAAGGCCTCGGCGTTGCCGCGGATGTACGAGAGCGCCGTCTGGGCCGATTCCTTGAGGACCTCGCCGAGGGAGCCGGTGAGCATGAGCTTGCCCGCGCCCTTCATCCGCGCGGCCTCCACGAGCACGATCTCCCCGCCGGCGTCGCTCCAGACCAGACCGTTGACCACGCCGGGCCGTCCGGAGGCGCGGGCGCTCTCGTGGGCGAAGCGCCGCGGGCCGAGGAGTTCGGCCACGAGGGCGGCGTCGACGCGCTCCGGATAGCCGCCGCCGGCGGCCGCGCCGTCTTCCCCCGCCGCGGACTTGAGGGCCATGCGCGCCAGCTTGCGGCAGACCCCGCCGATCTCGCGGTCCAGGCTGCGCACGCCGGCCTCGCGCGTGTAGTCGCGCACGATGGCCCGCACGGCCTCGGGCGCGAAGGCCGGGAAGGGGTGGGTGAGGCCGTGCTCCGCGCACTGGCGCGGTATGAGGTGCCGGAGGGCGATCGCCTCCTTTTCGGCCTCGGTGTAGCCGGGAAACTGGACCACCTCCAGGCGGTCGCGCAGGGGCGCGTCCAGGCGGCCCAGGTCGTTGGCCGTGGCGATGAACATGACCTGCGAAAGATCGAAGGGCGCGTCCACGTAGAGGTCCATGAACTGCCGGTTCTGCTCCGGGTCCAGCACCTCCAGGAACACCGCGCCGGGATCGCCGCGGAAGTCCTGGCCCACCTTGTCGATCTCGTCGAGCATGAGCACGGGGTTGTTCACGCCGAGCCGGCGGATGGCCTGGATGATCTTGCCCGGCATGGCCCCGACGTAGGTGCGGCGGTGGCCGCGCAGCTCGGCCTCGTCGCGCATGCCGGCCATGGACATGCGCTGGAACTTGCGGCCCAGGGCCTCGGCGATGGCCATGCCGATGCTCGTCTTGCCCGTGCCCGGAGGGCCGGTGAAGCAGAGCACCGGGCCGCGCGCCGGGGCCAGGGTCTTCTTCTGGCCGAGGGTTTCGCGCACGCTCTTGCGCAGCTCGTCCAGGCTGATGGGCTTGGTCAGGTAGTGGGCCGCGCCGGTGCGCATGGCCTGCACGGCGGAGGTCACCGTGGCGTAGCCGGTGACGATGATGATCTGCGTGCCGGTCGAAAGCCGGCCGGCCTCGGCCAGCAGGGCCATGCCGTCCATCTTGTCCATCTTGAGGTCGCTGACGATGAGGTCGAACCGCCAGGCGCGCACCAGCTCCAGGGCCTCCAGGCCGTTGGCCGCGGTGCGCACGGCGTAGCCTTCCTTCTTGAGCACGTGGGCCAGGTTCTCGCGGGCGATCTCCTCGTCGTCCACCACCAGGACGTGGGGCGGCGCGCTGGCGGCCAGGGTCCGGCCGGCCAGGTGCTCCAGCACGCGCTCCTTGACGTGGGCCAGGCCGGAATGCCGCTCCCCGAGCACGCGCTCCACGCGCGCGAAGTCCAGGCAGTCCTCGGTGGCCGCGGTCCAGGGCAGGCCGCTCAGGCAGTCGATGTAGTTCAACCCGATGGCGTACTCGGCCACGGAGGGGTCGGTCTTGTCCAGGCGGGCCAGCTCCTTGGCCACGATGGCCGCCACGTGGTCCGGCAGGGCCGCGGCCTTGACCTGGCCGCGCAACTCGTCGAGCCCCTTGGACCCGCCTCTGTCCTCTTCTTCCGGCCGGTGAAAAAAGATCATGCCCGCTTTCCTCCTGGAGTCCCGGCGCCGCCGCGCCCGGTTTCAGTCATGGCGGCCACCCTACGCCCGGTTTTTTGTTTCTGTCAAAGCGCAGCCGCTTTGTCCGGCTGGTCGGCGTTGCATTCTGCAACAATGCGGCGTTTTGCTGTTGCAGGCCGGGTGTCCCTGTCATTTCGCCATGTTGCCGCATTTTCACCATGCCCGGTGTTGCGGATTGCAACGCCCAGGCGGCCCGCCACGCTCCGGACAATCAGGAAACATTCCGTGAATACAACATGTTGCCCAAAACGTGGCGCACGGTACGCCCTTTGAAACATTCGGGCCAAGAGAACGCAACAACGGAGGTCGCCATGAAAAGCCTGCGTGAGAACGTCGAGACCACCTTTGCCGCCGCCGCATTCGCCGAGCGCAATCTGGCCCGGGATGCGCGGGCCGTGTTCGCGGAAATCGCCGAGGTCCCGGCCGTTTCCGCCCGCCGCGACGACAAGTCCCGGCGTCCCCGTCCCAGCCTCAAGGCCTAAGGCCGCAGTTCCGGAGAACGCCATGCGCAAGCCCCCGCCCCCCAGCCGCGAGAATCCGGCCGCCCGCCGCAAGACCCCGGGGCTCTCCCTGAGCCTCGGCGGCGGCTGGCGCGAGGCCATGGAGACCTACGGCGAGGCCGTGGGCCTGGCCGAGGCCGGGGAGGGGGCCGCCGCCCGGGAGATTCTGGGCGAGTTCTTCGCCGAGCACCGCAAGATCCTGGTGCTGGACGGCGAGAGCGCACTTCCCGAGGCCATGACGGCGTACAGCGTCAATCTGGCCGAGCGCCTGGGCTTCGACCTGGTGCTGCTCAGCGTGCTTTCCGGTCCGCGGACCGAGGCCCAGGCCCGCGCGGCTGCGCGGCCGCTCATGGAGGAGGCCGCCCGGAGCGGCGTGGCCTGCGCGCAGTTGCTGCGCCGCGGCCGGGCCGACGAGGTCCTGAACGCCGTGAGCCTGGAGCTCCGGCGCGTGGAGTTCGTCATCACCCGCCGGCCCGAGTCCGAGCGTCGCGCCGCGGCGCTCCTCGTGCCCGAATTTTCCCTCAAATGCTGAGGCGCAGTCGGACAATCAACTTGAGATGGAGGAGAACATGGCTCAGGAACTCACCCGGAAACAGGCTCTCGCCAGAATGATCGGCTTCGGCGCGGCCAGCGCGGCCATCTACGGCGCCATCTTCCACTTCGCCAATCCGTTCACCGAGCTGTGCTCGCGCGGGGGCTTCTACGCGGCCATGCCCATCGCCGCGGTGTTCCTCGTGTCCTACGTGCATGGCGGCTTCGCCTCCAACCTGTGGAGCGCGCTGGGCATCAACGCCAAGCGTCCGGCCAAGACCGTCCAGGCCACCCAGACCAAGCGCCCCGAAGTGCGCGCCACCCTCAACGCCTAGGCCGCGCGCCGGAAAGGAGCAGAAGACAATGGACATCGCCCTCGACAGTCTGAAGTTCATCGACCTGACCACGTCCTCCGTGATCTTCCTGTTCATCGTCGGCTTCATCGGCGGGCTGGTGAGCGGGTTCATCGGCTCCGGCGGGGCCTTCGTGCTCACCCCGGGCATGATGAGCCTGGGCGTTTCCGGCACGGTGGCCGTGGCCAGCAACATGTGCCACAAGTTCCCCAAGGCCCTGGTGGGCGCGCTCAAGCGCTTCCGCTACGGCCAGGTGGACGTGAAGCTCGGCGTGGTCATGGCCGCCTCGGCCGGCGTCGGCGTGCAGGTGGGCATCAAAATCCAGAACATGATCCTCAACGCCTGGGGCCAGGCGGGCTCGAACCTCTACGTCAGCCTGTCCTTCGTGGCCGTGCTGGTCATTGTCGGCGGCTACGTCTTCTACGACGCCGTGAAGTCCTCCCGCGGCTCCGGCAAGGATCAGACGCCGGCCCTGGCCCTGCGGCTCCAGAAGATCAACCTCTGGCCCATGATCACCTTCAAGACCGCCGGCGTGCGCATCTCCCTGTGGTTCACCATTCCCGTGGGCTTCGCCACCGGCATGCTGGCCGCCACCATCGCCGTGGGCGGGTTCATCGGCGTGCCCGGCATGATCTACGTCATGGGCGTGGGCGGACTGGTCGCCTCGGCCTCGGAGCTGGTCATCGCCTTCATCATGGGCCTGTGCGGCACGGTCAACTGGGCCATGCACGGCATGGTGGACATCCGCCTGACCCTGATCATCCTGGCCGGCTCGCTGCT
>Ga0268357_101283_pt1 | contig 18309 bp, 18 predicted proteins | sample BioMet10_FD_192466 | JGI IMG/M metagenome (GOLD analysis project Ga0268357, IMG submission 192466) | Sewage microbial communities from Oakland, California, United States - Biofuel 10 (Illumina Assembly) | ecosystem: Engineered > Wastewater > Sewage > Unclassified | place: USA: California... | reverse complement strand
TTTTGATGAATCAGGTAGTCCAGCAGTGTTATGCATAAAATGTGATGGTAATATGATAATTAAAAGAGCTGAAGTTTGAACTTCAGCTGCAATCTAAAAAACTTGCCCTTTAGGGCGAATTTGTTCTCCTATAGGAAATTATAAAATTTAAGAATTGTGGATAACTTGTGGTAATATTTAAATATGAATATTAAAAAGATAACAGTTAAAGAAATATTGATAGACAAATATGCTGACTTCAAAAATAAATATTGGTATAGAGTTCCTGAAATCATGTGTGAGCATGTAGATGATTTAGTTACTAAAGTTCCTTAGAGATAAGAAGAAAATAACTGAAAAGAAAAAGACTTGGAAGGAAAGAATAATAGAGAATTTTGGTACAAATCCAATCCAGTGTTCAAGGTAATGATTTAGAGCGTGATTTATGATAGAAATCCAGATTTTGTAGCAAGACTTTTTTCAAAGTCAACGAAGGAATGAGGGTTTGAAGGGTGTGTTTTATTCCTTTGAGCGGTAAAAGGTTAAGGGAGTTTTTAATAGGGGTAAACAATTTGGCGGAAATGAGGGATTTTGCTATATTTTTTAATAATATATTTAAAAATAGAAAAGCATTAATTTTCTAAACTTTTTAACTCCGTTAATCATATATTGAAACATTTTAAATTTGATAATAAAATATAAGCTGGCTTATCAATTTAATATAATGTAAAACTGTGTTGATAAGGCCAGCTTTTAGGCTTGTTATTGATTTAAATATGGTATAGTTTTTTCTTTTATTTTTAGTACCGCTATTTTTAGTACCGCTTTAGTAATTAGTTATGCTATTGCATTAAATAGTTTATTAAATGCAAAGAAATAACACACAATTATTTATATAGCAACAAAACCTTAAATTTTCATAGCAATTTCGTAAGCATTCCAAACTGCACCCATCAAATTTGAAACAATATGTGCGTCTCCAATTAAGTGAACTGAGTTTCCTTGATCTTTAATTTGATCATATAGGGAATGATTACTGTTATATCCTACTGCAAGGATTACAGTGTCGGCATCAAGTTGTTCTTTTTTACAATCAATTTTAATTTCTACACCATTGTCATTTACTTCAGACAATAATGCATTTGTAAAAATTTCTACTCCATAATGTTTTAAATATGCTTTCAGCATTAAACTATTAGCAGGGAATATACCTTTAACTTTAATAATGTCATCTAATGCTTCAACAATCTTTACGGACTTTCCTTTTTTAGCTAAATCATAAGCAATCTCGCTACCAGTTAATCCGCCTCCGATTACCACTACATTTTGACCAATAGTTCTATATCCCATTAAACATTCAATAGCTGAAATAACCTTCTTATTATCTATTCCTGCTACAGGAAGTGTTTTTTCAGTTGATCCTGTAGCTATAAATATTTCATCAGCTTTCATAGAATTTAACATTTCTTTTGTAATTTCGGTATTCATATGTACCTTGACACCCAATTTTTCGAGTTGAAGTGGATACCACATTAAGAGTTGTTTATCCCTTTCTTTGAATTCATGGGCAGCTGCAGGAATAAATACACCGCCTAAGATATCACTTTTTTCATATAAATCAACATTATGGCCTCTTAGTGCGCTTACACGAGCGGCTTCCATACCACCTATGCCGCCACCTACGACAATCACATGTTTCTTAATCACAGCTGGATGTATTTCATATTCCTTTTCACTGCCAACAGCTGGATTCAAAGCGCAACTCATATCTTGATGAGAAACAACTCTTGCTGCACATCCATTGTGGCAGCCAATGCAAGGCATAATATCTTCTAAATCATCATTTGTTACTTTGTTTGCCCATTGGGGATCAGTTAATAATGGTCTTGCGAGTCCTAAAACATCAAAATGACCTTTTTCAATTTCAGAAGCTGCGAGTTCAGGTAAGTCCATCTTACCAGCAAGAATAATTGGGATATCTACATGTCTTTTAAATTCAATGGCATCATTTAAATTCAATGCGTTTGGTGCATATACTGGTGGATGAGGCATCCAGAATGAATCATATGTTCCGTTATCACAGTCGAGTGCATCGTAACCAGCGTCTTTTAAGATTTTACCCGCTTTTATGCTTTCTTCCATATCACGCCCAAATTCTTTAAATTCTTCCTCAGGAAGGGCTCCATCGTTATAGCCTTTCATATAACTACGGAAACTATAACGAATCAATACTGGGAAATTATTACCGCATTTTTTCTTGATTTCTTGAACAATTTCAGTTGCAAAGCGTAATCTATTTTCTAAACTTCCTCCAAAACGGTCGGTACGATGATTCATGTTTGCAATTGTAAACTGATCTAAAAGATAGCCTTCATGCATCGCATGAATTTCTACAGCATCAAACCCAGCCATTTTTGCAATTCTAGCAGCTTCTCCAAAGCCGTGAATATATTTTTCAATTTCTTCTGTAGTTAGTGGTCTGTGAATAACTGAAGGGTTCCAAACGTTTGGAATAGCTGAAGGGGCAATATCTTCTCCATAGTGAATTGCTGGAACCTTATTGCGTCCCATTCCTGCCGTCAATTGTAAAATTGAACGACAGTCATATTTTCTCATATTGTCAATTAAATACTTAGAATTTGCTACAAAGGATTCTTCATTGCCTGTAACATCACCTGCGCTGTCCTTAATTTTATCAAACATGCTCTGTACTTGAACAACACCAGTGACTATGCCACCAACACCGCCTTTTGCACGTTCAATAAAATAATCAGCACCAATACGAGTATAGCTCCCATCGTCATTAACATGCTTTGGTGTGTGTATACCCATAGCCATCATAAATATTCTGTTTTTTGCTGTCATTCCGCCAATTTTGATTGGTTGGAATAAACTTGAATACTTTTCATTCATAATAAACCTCCCAAATACGATTTTTTTATTAAGATTATTTGTTAATCTTATAACATATTATACAATGTGATATAATTATAGTAAATTTACAAAACATGGTTATTGTAAGGTGAAATAAATTTAAGGAGAGATAGATATGATGGAAAAAAACTCAAGAAAGTTATTTATGTCTTCAATTATAGAAATTCTTAAACATAAGCCTTTAGAGGAAATTACTGTAACAGAAATTGTGTATATAAGCGGTTTGTCACGTCAAAGTTTTTATGACAATTTTAGTGATAAGTTTGACTTAGTAAATAAAACTTTTTTTACTGATGCAGAAAAGTCTATGAGATTATTTTCAAATAAAGAAGTATCATGGAACTCAGTGATATTAACCTCTCTTGATACAATGAAAAGTAAAAAATCTTTTTATACTAATGTTTTAAAATATAAAGGACAAAATTCTCTTTCTGAATATTTTGCAGATTATATTATCAAAGTTCATTCAAAATTGATTTTCGCAGATATGTTAAATAATTCATCTAATGAAAAAGCTTTAGGCATCATTCAATTTCACGCCTACGGTACAGCATGGACTACAACAAATTGGGCTGTTTCTGGCATGAAAGCTCAACCTAAAGAAATGTCTGCGTTAATATATGAGTGTATGCCAAATTTGATGAGGCAATCGTATACAAATATATTTTAAAAAATTTTTTATTACTCCTCTTGACTGGCCTAAAAAATCTAAAAAAATTTTGAAGACGAGAGGGATATAGTTAACTATGCTGATTAAGAAATTATGTCATAAAAATGCATTAGGAACAAGGTGATATACTATGTGTCATTCTATCTCTGTTGAAAATGAGGAGGATGACCTTATCAAATAATATGTTTTTGATTCAGACTTTGATAGTTTTTAAGTTTACCCAGGGGGTAAAAAGTTTCTGAGATTTTGATATTATGTAATAAGTAGGTGTTGTGTTCCCTCAGACAGGCTCTGGGGGAATTTTTATCCTAAACTTTATTTGTATTGTTTAATTTCTAAAATAGTATAATAATTATCTTAGAAGGAAATTTAAATTCATGATGGATTTTTGGAGGCGTGGAATGAAAGAAAACTTAATTATTCTGTTGGCACCTGATTCATTTAAGGAAAGTATGACTGCAAAGGAAGTCTGTGAGTCAATGGAAAGAGGAATAAAAAAAGCAAATGAGAGTATTACATGTATACATGTTCCTATGGCTGATGGCGGAGAAGGAACCATGCAGTCTTTAGTGGATGCTACTTTCGGGAAAAGGTATTCTTTAAAAGTTGTAGGACCTCTTGGAAATGAAGTGGAAGCAGAATATGGAATTCTTGGTGATGGAGAAACAGGAATATTAGAAATGGCTAGTGCAAGTGGGTTGCATTTAGTACCAGTAGAAAAAAGAGATCCGTTAATTACTACAACTTATGGTACTGGTCAATTAATAAAAGCTTGCTTGGATTTTGGTGTCAAGAAGTTAATAATTGGAATTGGAGGAAGTGCAACTAATGATGGCGGTGTAGGTGTAGTTCAAGCTTTAGGTGGAAAGCTAATGGATAAGGAAGGAGTTGAGATTGGCTTTGGTTGAGGGGAACTTAGAAAACTGGCAGCTATTGATTTAACAAATTTTGATTCTCGTTTAAAAGAAGTTATGGTAGAAGTAGCCTGCGATGTAACAAATCCTCTGTGTGGAGAAAAAGGAGCTTCAAATGTTTTCGGACCACAAAAAGGTGCTACTTCTGCAATGATGAGAATTTTGGACCAAGGTTTAATGAATTATGCAAAAATAATAAAGATGGAAATAGGTATTGACGTGCTGAATATTCCAGGAGCCGGCGCAGCTGGAGGACTAGGTGCTGGACTTTTGGCCTTTTTAAATGGTACGCTGAAAAATGGGATTGAAATAGTAATACAATATACTGGATTAGAAGAAAAAATAAAATGTGCCGATATGGTTTGGACAGGTGAAGGAAGTATAGACTGTCAGACTCAATATGGCAAAACACCTTTAGGTGTGGCAGCAATTGCAAGAAAATATAATAAACCCGTGATAGCACTGGCTGGAAGGGTTGGAGATGACATAGACATTTTATATGATAAAGGAATAAATTCAATATTTTGTATTATGAAAGAGCTGACTACCATAGAAGAAGCCTTAGAAAAAGGAAAAGAAAACATAGAAAAAACTTCTGAAAATATAATTAGATTGATGAATGTAGTATAGTGTATATTCTATTGGAATGAATATCATAAATAATTACAAAAGGAGAGTTACACTATGAAAACAAAGAGGACAAATGGTTATGATAAACCTTTTGTCTTCTCACTTTTTCAACGATAGTTTTTTAAATTCCCCAAAGAGAAAAATTAATTATTCTGTTCTTTTTCCTGTGAATCTTTAACTATAGGTTCGTTCTTTAAATTAGACTTTCTGCAATCTAAGGTATTATGGGTTATAAATTTGGTAACCATGTTTTCTGGGGCATTCATAATAAAATTGTGAAGATAAATTCTACCGCTTTTGGTATTTGCAACAGCATAATGTTCTCCACTCTGCATATAATAAACCCAGGAATGGAAGCTGTTTATTACTCTGTCTAAGTCCGCACTGTCGATTAGAACTTTACCGTTTTTCCTGCCATATTTATCTCTAAGTATGATGTAAATGCCATTTGAATCTATAACTTCGTAGTCATTAACTACTGCATTTTGGTCATATATTTTTATATTGCATCTTCTATTATCAAGGGTATCGCCATTAAGATGCCTAATAGGAGTTCTAGTGTTTGTATTTAGGATAAATGAATGTAAAGTTTGCTTTTCCTTAAGCTTTTTACCATTTACAGTGATGAAGCTTAGAGTTTGAACCAAGTAGTTATTAAAATCCTTATGCCATTCTGCAAACCAGGTTCCTTTATCTAATACAGTTTTTAAATCTGCCGCATCTATTTTGGTATCAATAGTTGAGCCATCTTTTTTGCTTAATTTAATATATGCAATATTTCCTTTAATTTCATAATCGTTGATTATTGCTCTAAATTTACTTTTAATAACACGCACCTCTTTCTTTTATTACATTATGACAAAATCTACACTATATTTTTGCCAGCATCTTTTATTATATCATACATAATCTATATATATAGAAATAAAAAATAAAAACCTGCAAGAAAATTAATTCCTGCAGGTTGGATATTTAAGGTTATTAACCTCTGAATCCTCTGTTGTTGTTCTGTTGCTTTTTAGCTCTTCTGCAATCAGGACATCTCTGTGGTTCATTTTCGAATCCTTTTTCTTTGTAGAAAGCTTGTTCTCCTTCAGTGAAAACAAATTCTTTTCCACAATCTTTACATACTAAATTCTTATCTGCCATTTTACATTCCTCCTTTTAAAAATATTAAGACTTAAACAATGATTTACGCCATACTCCTAAAAGTGAATGTTTTAATCATATTAAATCCTTGTTATTGTTGGATACAATACCAACCCATTAAGAATAACACAAAAAATATATATATGCAAGCTTATTTTGAAACATATTCCCAAATTCTTTAGAATGGCATACATTAAATTACTAACTTCGTTGTGAATATCAAAAAGTAAAGAAATTCTTCTATTAGGAAAGTTTTACTTGATTTTTTTAATCCTGCTGTGTTAGAATTACCATAACAATTTTATATAGTCGGGTGAAAGTGGCAGAACAAATATGCATTTAAACTGTCATTGGACGAACCTCTGGAGAGATTCTAAGGAGCACCGAAGGGGAAAACCAAGATTTTTGGTGAAGCTCTCAGGTAAAAGGACAGAGTATTAAACTTTTATTCTAAAGTATTGTTTTTCTGAGGCTAATTTTATATTTAGTCTTTTTTGTTTTTTTGGATCAATTAAATGTATAGGGAGGTCAAAACATTGTTTTATAAAAGTACCAGAGGAAAAGGAAAAGTTGTTAAGGCATCAGAAGCTATTGTCAGAGGAATAGCAGAGGATGGAGGATTATATGTACCGGAGGAGTTTCCCAAAATTACGAAATCCTTTGAAGAACTTGGGGAGATGACATATCAGGAGCTTGCATTATATATTATGAAAATGTATTTTGATGATTTTGATGAGGAAGTGCTTAAAGAATCTATAGATAAGGCTTATGACGATAAATTTGAAAACACCAATATAGCGCCATTAAATTATAAGAATGGAGTGCATTTTCTAGAACTTTATCATGGAAAAACCTTGGCCTTTAAGGATATGGCACTTAGCATATTACCTTATCTTTTAACGACAGCAGCAAAAAAAATAGGTATAACAAAAGAAATAGTAATACTTACAGCTACCTCAGGGGATACTGGAAAGGCTGCTTTAGAAGGATTTGACAGCGTAAAAGGAACGAAGATTATTGTATTTTACCCTAAGCATGGTGTAAGTGAGATTCAAAGAATGCAAATGACTACACAAGAAGGAAAAAACACTTTTGTAGTTGGTATTGAAGGGAATTTTGATGATGCTCAAAGTGGAGTTAAAGAAATATTTGGCGATGTAGCATTTAATCAATTTTTAAATAAAAATGGATATATGTTTTCTTCAGCAAACTCTATAAATATTGGCAGGCTTGTACCTCAAGTAGTGTATTATGTTTATACTTATGTAAATTTGTTAAAAGATAAGAAAATTAAAAGCGGAGAGAGCATTAATGTAGTTGTTCCTACTGGAAATTTTGGCAATATATTAGCTGCTTATTATGCTAAAATCATGGGAATTCCTATAGCTAGGCTCATATGCGCTTCTAATGAAAACAACGTACTTACGGATTTTATAAATACCGGTGTTTATGACAGAATAAGAAAGTTTTTTGTAACTAATTCTCCTTCTATGGATATTTTAATATCCAGTAATCTAGAAAGGTTTTTATATGAGATAAGTGGCAGGAATGAAGAAATTATTTTCTCATTGATGGAGCAACTAAAAGATGGAGGAAAATACGAAATAAATGAGACTATGAAGGAAAATTTGAAGGTTCTATATGGAGGATTTTCCAATGAAACAGAAACTCTTAATGCAGTTAAGGAGGTTTATGAAACTTCTAACTATGTCATAGATACTCATACTGCTGTAGCCTATAATGTTTATAAACAATATAAGAAAAGCACAGGTGACGAAAGAGCAGCAGTAATAGCATCCACTGCAAGTCCATTTAAATTTCCAAGAAGCATAAATGAAGCTTTAAAATTTGCTGACAGCAGTGCTTCAGAATTTGAAATGTTAGAGGAGCTTTCAGACAAACTGAATATTAAAATACCTAAGGGTATTGTAGGGTTAGACAAAAAAGAAGTTTGTCACAAAGTAACTTGTAATAAACATGAAATGAGAGAAGTAATCAAAGAATTCTTAGAAATTTAAGTAATGGTAAATAATATGGGAGGTTAAAATGGATACTTTAATCGTAGCTAAATTTGGGGGAAGTTCACTGGCAAATAGTGAACAGTTTAAAAAAGTAAAAAGTATAGTTTGTGATAATGAAAAAAGAAAGTATGTTATTCCATCGGCACCAGGAAAAAGGTTTGATAAGGATTGTAAAATTACGGATCTCCTATATTTATGCCATGCTCATGCTGAAAATGGCATATCCTTTGATGATGTATTTAAACATATAGAAGAAAGATATTTGACTTTAGCTTTGGAATTAGAAGTAAAAGTAGATATAAAAGAACAGCTTGAGGGAATAAAAGAGAAAATTAGAGAAGGGGCTTCCGCAGAGTACACTGCCAGCCGTGGTGAATATCTAAATGGATTAATTCTTGCGGATTATTTAGGCTACGAATTCATAGATGCAGCTGAGGTTATAAGATTTAAAAATTACGGTAGATTAGATTTGGAAACTACAAAAAATGCTCTGGAAGGAAGAATGGCAGGAGTAGAAAAAGCTGTTATTCCGGGTTTCTATGGGGCAACTATAGATGGAACTATAAAAACTTTTTCAAGAGGAGGTTCCGATATAACGGGAGCAATAATTGCCAGGTGTGTGGATGCTGAACTCTATGAAAATTGGACAGATGTTTCAGGCTTTTTAATGGCTGACCCAAACATAGTGGACAATCCCAAACCAATAGAAGTAGTAACCTATAAGGAACTTAGAGAGCTTTCTTATATGGGAGCAAAGGTTCTCCATGAGGAGAGTATATTCCCAATTAGAGATGCAGGTATCCCAATAAATATAAAGAACACTAACAGACCTAAGGATAAAGGAACGTTTATTGTAGATGATGATCAACCTTTAAGTTATAGTGGAACTATTACAGGGATAGCAGGTAAAAAACACTTTACAGTTATATCTGTACAAAAAATGCTTATGAATCTGGAACAAGGTTTTGGAAGAAAGTTACTTTCTATATTAGAAAGTAATGGAGTAGCTTGTGAGAATATGCCTTCTAGTATAGATTCAATTTCTCTAGTAATAGAGGATGTTCAATTAAAAGATAAGTTAGATGATATATTAGAAGAGATAAAAAGACAGTGCAATCCCGATTCTTTGGAAGTTTACCCTAATATGGCACTTATTACTACTGTGGGCAGAGGAATGAATAGAACCATAGGCATATCATCAAAATTATTCAGTGGTCTTTCAGAGGGAAAGGTAAATATTAGAATGATAAATCAGGGTTCCAGTGAAATAAATATAATTGTTGGTGTTGAAAATGATGATTTTGAAAAAGCAGTAAAATCTATATACAAATCTTTTACAAGTTAATTCACATAGGGGAGGAAAACTGATGAAAAAAGTTAGAATTGCGTTATTAGGTTTAGGAAATGTAGGCAAGGGTGTTTGGAATATATTAAAATCTAATAGAGAGGCTATAGCCCAAAGGTCTGGCTATGATATAGAAATAGCGAAAATATTAGTAAGAGACGTAAATAAAGACAGGGGAGTAGTTGTCCCTAAAGAGCTTTTAACTACAAGCGCAGAGGAAATATTTAATGACGATAGTATAAAAATTATAGTTGAAGTTATGGGTGGAATGGAGCCTACTAAAGAATATGTATTAGAAGCAATAAGAAAGAATAAGAATGTGGTAACTGCGAATAAGATGCTTATCGCAACTCATGGAAAGGAAATTTTTAAAGCAGTTGAAGAGCAGGGGGTAAGTATAAATTTTGAAGCCAGTGTGGCTGGTGGAATTCCTATAATTAATGGAATAAATGAGAGCTTAACTGCTAACAAAATAGAAGAGGTTGCAGGTATAATCAATGGAACTACAAATTATATACTTACTAAAATGACATTAGAAGGCATGGGTTTTGAAGATGCACTTAAAGAAGCGCAGGAAAAAGGTTATGCAGAAGCAGATCCAACTTCTGATGTAGAGGGTTATGATGCAGTTTATAAACTAGCTATTTTGGCTACTTTAGCTTTTGAGACTGAAGTTGATATTGATGATATATATGTAGAAGGTATAACTAAAATTAAAGCAATAGATATAGAATATGCTAAAGAAATGGGATATGTTATAAAGCTGTTGGCTATAGCTAAAGAAGTGGATGAAAAATTAGAATTAAGAGTTCATCCTACAATGATTCCATTAATTCATCCTTTAGCGAATGTTAATGATTCCTTTAATTCTATTTTTATAAAAGGAAATGCTGTAGGAGATTTAATGCTCTATGGAAGAGGAGCAGGAGAACTTCCAACAGGCAGTGCCGTAGTTGGTGATATAATATCTGTTTTAAGAAGTGAAAGAGAAGGTTCAAATATTTCATTCAGCCATTATATACATAAGCAGGTTTCGTCAATGGACGATGTGAAAGCTGAGTACTATTTAAGAATATCAGTAAAAGATTTTCCAGGGGTATTAGGCAAAATTGCTACTATACTTGGTAAAAATGAGGTAAGTATTCTGTCCTTTATACAAAAACCAACAAAAAAAGAATTTTCCACTATTGTAATTGTTACACATAAAACTTTGGAGGGTAATGTTAATAAATCCTTAAAAGAGATAAAGGAATTGCAAGAAGTAAATAAAATAGAAAATGTAATTAGAATTGAGAATTTGGATTAATAATTCAAAGTAAGTAGTCCTTCATCCTAATAAGTATAGTCAAATATATTTATTAGGATGAAGGATTTTTTTAGTTTAAAATAATTGGCAAGTAAAACAATTACAAGTGCTCATAAACATTATGGCTATGTGTGACACCTTATATGTTCGTTCATGTCAGTTGCGTCCCTTTATGTACTATACAACAGGCGTGGGAGCAATGGCATCAAGCAGAAGATTTTCAATATCTGCTTTTAAAATGGTAACAGCTGTTGCCATCTCACCTTTTTCCATATAATCAACTAAAGCCAAGTGCAAATCCATGGTGGCGTAATGCTTTTTCTGTACAAAATATATAGTCTGGATATTCAAAGCATCTTCCAATAGCTTATAGGCATAATGGTTGCCATAAACTGAGAACAACTTCAGATGAAACTGGATGTTAACACGCCAGCGGTCCATAAAATCATTGGTCGAGCAGTTGGCGAAGTCTTCACAGATGGCCCTCAGTTCTTTAGTCCAAGATTTATCGATGTAGATAGAATAACTTTCTAAAAAGGAACTTTCAAGAGCGGAACGAAATTTGATGACTTCCAATAACTGTTGTCTATTTGGCTGAAAAATTTTATACCCCTGTCTCGGCATGCTAGACAGGATATGAGTTCCAGTCAGCTGGGTAAGTGCTTCACGTATTGGTGCACGACTAACATTGTATTTTTCCATCAAAAATTTTTCGGTCAGTATGGTATTTGCTGGATATAATCCATTGATGATATCAGAAAATAAAGCATCATAAACTTGATTCTTTAATGTGTTTGAAGTTTTTTCACCCATAAAACATCTCCTTAATTATATATCCGCCAAGATATTATACATTGAAAAAAAAAGTAAGTCAATATGAAAGGAATTGGATTGATAAATAGTAAGTGAAATTATTATATCTAGTCATATCACGAAACAATAAATATCATTTATATTTGGATTTAATTTCAATATTTACACAATACATCTATGCAAATCAATAATATATTGTAATTTTTTAAAAAAGCATTGATTATTACAATTTTACGTGATATGATTAGTACAATACTCGAGTATATAATTATATATATAAAAGCAATAATATCTACCAATTTAAACGTTTTTGTAGTCATATTAAAGTTTAACTGACATCTAACGCATATTGGTACAGCGCTCCACTGACTGGTGGGTTTGTTACAGCTATGGAGATGAATTGAAAGCAGCAGCGGAAGAAATGAGACGGTATGGACAAACATTATGAAACAATTGACTCTATCTGCGAAAACGGTTACGATTTTGCAGATTACGCAAAAAAAGTGATTAAAATTCAGCAAAAAATATTTAAATTAAAGATAAAAGGAGAAAAAGAATATGATTGACAATAAGATTAGTATAATAGGCGACCCAATAGCAGACATGTTGAGAGGAGCAATCGGACATCGTGCAACCTGGACTGGTTTAACATATACCAAGGCCAGAGAAGCAGGAAAAGCAGACGAAGCAGAAAAATTCATCCGTGAAGCAGTTGCAGAAACCGCCAAGGTCCAAGGTGCTGGAGTCAAATCCAAATGCCAGGATCCAGAAAACGTTACATGCTTTGCAGAGACGTTCCTAACTTCGAATTTCGTAAAGACTTTTGAAATTGAATTTAATACCAAAACCGAAGACAGAGTGGATCTAGAATTCCATCATTGCCCATTACTGAAAGCATGGCAGGATTTAGGCTTTGATGATGCAACCTGCGAGAAATTATGCGATATAGCTATGGACGGTGACAGAGGAATTGCCAAGGCCATGGGATTTGAATTCCACTTGGGGGATACCATTGCTAACGGATGCAAGACCTGTCAGATGACTTATTTCAAAAAAGGTAAGTAACTAAGCAGTGCTAAAAGGAGAACTAATTCTGGCTATGGGGCTAAGGCTTCCTGTGCAGCAAAAATTTCCAGAGCAATAGATGCGGGCATTGTGGGCTATGAAATGGCAAAATGCAATCTAGTATTCCCATTCGGAGAAGGACTTGTGGAAAAGGATTACGAAAAGACAATCCAGAATATCGGCCGTATGTGACGTCAGGGCGTGAAATCCACTGATTTAGAAATTCTCAATATTATGATAGGAAATTAATTTTAAACATGACTGTTGACATAGTTGATAGTTTAACCCTTACTCAAATTTTAAAAAATGGCAAAAGAAACTTTGCACTAACTAAAAATACAAGGAGTGATAAAAATGGCAAAAGAATCAATAAGTATTAAAAAAGTAGTGCTTCTTGCCGGAGCATTGTGTGCGTATTGGATTGGATCTGGATTTGCAACAGGCCAAGAGGCTTTGCAATTTTTCGCAGTAAGTGGGTTAAAGGGTATTATTGCAGCATTAATTTTCATGGTATTATCGGCTTACTTTTCATACAGCTTATTTGGACTTGGCCAAGAAAAGAAATTTGCGAATCCATATGATGTTTTTGAATATTATTGCGGCAAAGTTGTAGGACAAGCTTATATATGGTATAGCATTTTATTAATATATGGAATATTTGTAGTTATGCTGGCAGGCGGAGGTGCAACAATTAATCAATACTATGGAATACCAACATATATAGGTACTGGGGCTATAGCTATTCTTGCATTAGGAACAGCATTGTTAGGAGTAGAAAAGCTTATCGACATAATTGGTGTTATAGGTCCTGTTAAAATTGTATTTTTGATAATAATAGGTATTTGTGCGATCATTACTCTTTTTGGGAAGCCGACTTTATTGTCGGAAGCAAACAGACTTATGCCAACATTAGGGTTCCCGGCTGCTTCTTCAAATTGGGCATGGTCAGGATTGCTATATGCCTGTCTTGCGCTTATAGTTAGCATACCATTTCAGGTTACTTGTGGAGCGTCTACTAAAAATGGAAAAGAAGCAAAAACTGCAGCTATTATTGGAGTGGTTGCTATGACTGCTGCTATTATTTTGCTTGTAATAGGTGAACTTGTTTATTACAAATTGATTATAGGTAAACAAGTCCCTACATTAGCGATTGCAAATTACATTTCTCCAGCTTTAGGTTTGATTTTTTCAGTATTAATAGTTATAAGTATCTATTCAGCAGTGGCTTCATTTCTTTTAATGGTTGTTAGAAAGTTTGCTGTTGATAAAACTAAAAAGTTTAATATCATTGCAATAGTGCTGACTGCTATCGGCATGTTCTTTGGGAATATACTTCCATTTGATAAATTGGTTAATATTTTATATCCTATTGCAGGATATTCAGCTCTTGTTTTCGCAGGCTTTATGGTTTATAAACAATTAAGTGAGAAGAATAGGAATACCCCAGAAGAAAAAAAGGAAGTAGCATAGTTGGGACCTGCCATTATGAATATCAGTGAAGAACTTAATTTGGCTTTTGAAATAACGAGTGTAGAAGCAAAGGGTAAAATTTCATCAAAACAATTATGAGTTATAAAAAATTATGTTAACTATAAACACAGGCCGTCAGACAACTTAGTCTGGCGGTTTTGTTACTGTATATTTTCATATGTAGTTTTATTTCATACTGATGAAGTCTCTCTCATCTAATATAGCCTTTAAAGTCACTATTTATTAAAGTGGGTTTTCTTTTACTTAAAGAGTTTAATGTTTAAAAAATATATTTTTGTAAAAAATACTAAATAGAAATATGAAAGGGGTGATTAAAATGGGAGATAAAAATCCGAAAAAAATGAAAAAGAAGAAAAAGTCAGTTGAGAAGGCTGTTGTTAATCCTACAACTTCAATTGTTACAACAAAATAAAAGAATGCCAAATTGTTAATGACCCAATAAACTTAAGATTATTATTCAATGTAATCATCTAAATAAAGATAAGACGGGATAATATTAAGATTTATAGGTTTTGACAATATTAATTAAGTGGTAACTTTTTTAAGTTACAATTAAGGTGGTACCACGGAAGTAATCTTTTGTCCTTTTAAGTATAGTTAATATATTTATAAGGATGAAGGATTTTTTTTATTTTCAATTTGGATGTAACCTATACTTAAAATGTGAAAACAAACAAAAAAGCAGGAGCGTTTAAGTAAAAATGCGCCTATAACAAATTAGATGCTGCAAACAGAAAATTCATGAAATTGGCATGGGAATTGCTATTATAATAAACAGAATAAACAGTTAAATTATTTGAAAACGTAACCGCAAATAAAAAAGAGTAATCTACTACTTTTCAAAGTAGATTAAAATATATTTTAAAAGAAAACAGGGAGGAATTAAAAAAGATGAATGACTTTTACAGTACACTATTGAACAGAATGCATGAAGGAATCAATCCAGAGGAGTATATTGTTGCTACATATTTAGTTGCAGCTAAAAGAAACGAAGATCCAATTATTAAAGCAGCTAGTATAGCTATTGAACAAACTACCGGATCTTGGGTAGATGTTCCAGAAGAAACACCAGAGTTAAGAGAAAAGTACGCAGGAAAAACAATTGCAGTTTATGAAGTTCCTGATAATGAAAATGAGGAAAACTTAGTTGAGGGAAAAAGATGGTATGTAATAAAAATCGCATATCCTTGCATAAATGTTGAAGATAATATACCACTGCTTTTATCCACAGTAGCAGGAAATATTTCGGCATTACCAGATCTTAAACTTTTAGACTTAGAGTTCCCAAAAAGCTTCATAGACAAATTCCAAGGCCCAAAGTTTGGAGTTGAAGGTGTGAGAAAAGTACTTGGAGCTTATGATAGACCGCTTTTGAATAACATGATTAAACCTTGTACCGGATATACTCCTGAAGTTGGAGCTAAACTGTTCTATGAAGCTGCAGTAGGCGGTGTAGATATTATTAAAGATGACGAATTAATTGGTGGAGATAGAGCATTTAATAGTATTGAAGACAGATGCAAAATGTATATGGCTGCAGCAGACAGAGCTGAAAAAATAAAAGGTGAAAAAACAATGTTCGCTTGCAATATTACTGATGAAGTTGGAAGACTTAAAGACAATGCACTAAAGGCAATAAAAGCAGGTACAAACTGTATCATGGTTGATGTTCCAGGAATAGGACTATCAGCACTTAAGGCATTAGCAGATGATCCAGAAATAAACGTACCAATATTAGCTCACGTTGGTGGCGGTGGAACTTGGTTCGCATCACCATATCAAGGATTAAGTTCAAATTTATTGTACAAATTGGTAAGATTATGCGGGGCAGACATTGTTGTAAACTCATCTCCATATGGTAAATTTGATATATTAAAAAGCAAATATATAAAGACTACAATATGTTTGTTGGGTAAATTCTATGATATAAAACCATCAATGCCGCTATACGGAGGTGGAGTAATACCAGGTTTAGTAAAACGAACAATGGAAGATGCAGGCTCAGATTGCATACTTGGTGTAGGTGCAGGAGTTCATGCCCATTCAATGGGACCAGCAGCTGGAGCAAAGGCAATGAGACTTGCTATTGACGCAGCAATGAACAATGTAGATTTAAGAAAAGTTGCTGAGGAACATGAAGAAGTTAAAGTAGCTGTTGATGCTTGGGGAATATATGGAGAAGATGTAAAAGGAAATTATCTAATTTAATTTAATTTGTAAATTAAAGCCTTGCAAAAGTTTATTTACAAATGCAAGAACATCAGCACACATGTTAGCTATTATCTTTCCACTTCAAAGTAAAGAATAACAGCCTAACCTGTGCTGACGTTCTAATAGCAGTATTATATCAAAAATATATGAAATTTAAAAGTATGTTGTAGGATAAATAATAAATATTAAGGGGAGATTTAAATATGAAAATTGTAGGGGTAACCTCGTGTATATCCGGAATAGCACATACATACATATCAGCAGAAGCGCTTCAACAGGCAGCAAAAGAATTAGGTCATCAGGTTAAGATAGAAACTAGAGGTTCTGTAGGCGCAGAAAACGTTTTAACGGCTAAAGAAATTAAAGAAGCAGATGTAGTTATAATTGCAGCAGATTTAGGAGTCCCTAAAGAAAGATTTAAGGGAAAGCCTGTATTTGAAGTGGGCACACATGAGGTTGTAAAGAATCCAATCGCAATAATCCAAAGAGCAGAAAAGTTCGCTAAAGCTTATGTACCAGGAGAAGATGCTTTAGAAGAATCCAAGATTGAAGCCGTAAGTGAAGTGTCAAACAAGCCAGGCAGAAAATCTATAGGTGACACAGAAGTATACAAGCACCTTATGAATGGTATATCATTTATGATACCATTTATAGTAGCCGGTGGAATTATTATAGCATTATCCTTTGCAGCCAGCCAAACAGCTATGTCAGAAAAAGGAACTTTTGCAGCTCAGCTTTATCAGCTTGGTGCAGGTTCAGCATTTGCACTTATGCTGCCAATATTATCTGGGTATATTGCTTTCTCAATCGCCGATAGACCAGGTCTTTGTGCTGGTATGGTTGGCGGTATGCTGGCATCATCAGGTGGCAGTGGTTTTATTGGTGGTATTATAGCAGGTTTTCTTGCTGGTTATTCTGTAAAATTTTTAAAGAAAGCAATACCCCTTCGCGGTGGCTTACAGGCAATGATGCCTATATTAGTATTACCATTATTTTCAACACTTTTTGTGGGACTAGTAATGATATTTGTTGTTGGTGCTCCTATTGCAGCTTTAAATGGAGCATTAACTGGTTGGCTAAATTCACTATCTGGTGTTAATGCAGTTCTATTGGGCTTCATAGTAGCCGCTATGATTGCCGTGGATTTAGGCGGGGTATTCTGCAGGGTTGGTTACGCTTTTGCAGTTGCAACGTTGGCAACAGGTCAACCATCAATAGTAATGGCAGCAGCTATGGCAGGTGGGTTGGTACCATCAACAGCTATGGCATTAGCAACAGTGCTGGCACCGCATAAGTTTACAGTTGATGAGAGAGAAGCGGGAAAAGGCTGTTGGGTGCTTGGAGCTTCCTTTATAGTAGAAGGTTGTATACCATTTGCAGCCAGAGACCCTAAAGTTGTCATACCTGCAGTTACTATAGGTGCAGGTATAACTGGAGCATTATCAGCATTCTTCGGATGTACTCAATCAGTACCTCATGGGGGTATTTGGGTATTACCGATACCTGGAGCTATAGGACATATACCTTTTTACCTGTTGTCGGTACTAATTGGTGTAAGTGTTACCACAGTAATACTAATAATATTTAAGAAAAATGTAACGGCTAAGAATAAAAAAAACGATAGTGCTTCAGCAGCATAAAAATTGAATTTAATAAGGGGCTGTCGCACTAAAAAATTAGTGTGACAGCTTTTTCGCTAAAAAATAAATCTCCCACTCGGAAGAGTGGAAGACTTATGGTAAAATCAATATATGCCTAAATACATTAATTTACATAAAAAT
>Ga0268357_101263_pt1 | contig 18830 bp, 16 predicted proteins | sample BioMet10_FD_192466 | JGI IMG/M metagenome (GOLD analysis project Ga0268357, IMG submission 192466) | Sewage microbial communities from Oakland, California, United States - Biofuel 10 (Illumina Assembly) | ecosystem: Engineered > Wastewater > Sewage > Unclassified | place: USA: California... | reverse complement strand
GCATATGGTACTTCTCCTGTTCTAATTTTTTGGTAGCACAAAAATGATAACAGGTACCATATGCTTTTTCAATTGTTTTCTGAGTTTAAACGATTTTTTTCTTCACACAAACTGATGAAGAGCCAAATTTTTTGATATTTTCAATCTGGATTTAGATTTAATGCCTGATATTATTACTCCTTTTGAAAAATTAGGTGGATTAAAAAAGTCGGTTGCGGCAGCCATTGGAATTCCTGAAGGTATACCGGTGGCAATTGGAGCGGCAGATACGGCTGCATCCAGCCTGGCTATGGGTATTCGTAAACATGGTGATGTTTTTCAAAGTATGGGTACTTCAGAAGTGGCTGTATTTTGTTTGAATAATCCTAATTTTAGTCCGTCTTTTATGAATCGCAGCCATGTTATACCAGGCTTATGGCTTTCTAACGGAGCTATGAGTATGGCAGGCGGCAGTATAAGATGGATATTGGAAAATATTTTTACAGATGTGAAATCAGAGGCAGAACTTGAACAGATGGCTCAAGCTTCAGCCCCAGGCGCCAACGGCGTAATATATCTTCCTTATATTTGCGGAGAACGTAGTCCCATGTTTGATTCTAAAGCTGAAGGAGTGTTTTTTGGACTGACTAGCACAACCAGAAGAGAAGATATGGCACGTGCGGTTTATGAAGGTATCGCCTTTGCAATGCAGCAAATTTATAAAATGGGTACAAATCGTTGGGAGGTTCGTCCTAAGCAGATTATCTGCATAGGAGGAGCTACTAAAAGTAAGTTATCGCTTCAGTTACGGGCCAATATGCAAAATGTGAAAATCTTTACGGTGGACAATGCTAATGCAGCTACCTTTGGCGCCGGCATGATGGGTGCGTTAGCTGGCGGATTATATGAAGGAATAGCGGCCTTGCCCATTATTGATAACTATAAGTCTTGTATAAAACCAGATCCGGAAGTAGTCCAATTCTATATTAAGTATCAGGAAATTTATCAGCAGCTATATCCGTGTTTAAAGGAATGTATGCATAAACTCTATGATTTGGAGCACGGAGATTTATAAATCTGAAAATAATTTACAGAAATTAAATAAAAAGCTTGAAAATAGTTTTCACATATGCTATACTTAGGTCAACCAAAAAAATCCCCTTCAGGATTTACCTGGTTGTATATATTTAATAAAGGAGACGTGAGAGTTATGGCAATGTTAGGTAAAGCAATTCGTATGGGTAGGTTAGTTAATTCCAAGAGTGACAAGATGATGGCCATTACGGTAGATCATTCTCTTTCCAGAGGCATTTTAACTGGTTTAATTCCTATTCAGGATACTATTGATAAGATTGTAGCTGGTGGTCCGGACGCAATCACGATGACGAAGGGAATTGCCGAGCTTTGCTGGCCGAAACATGCCGGCAGCGATGTTTCTCTGCTTCTGAAATGCTCCAATTACGCTCCCTGTCATAAGACTTATGATGTAGTCTTTGGCGATGCTGAAGAAGGCGTGAGGATGGGTGCTGACGGTGTATCCATCGGCGCAATCATGTTAGGAGAACATCAGGCTCAGCAGGTTCGTGAAATTGGTAATTTATCCAAGCAGTGCATGTCTTTGGGAATGCCTTTAATCGGTCATATGTATCCCAAAGGAGAGTTTGTTAAGAAAGAAGACATGACCAAATGGGAAAACATTGCTTATTGTGTAAGGGCTGGCGCCGAATTAGGCGTTGATATTATCAAGACCACTTACACCGGCGATGTTGAATCCATGGCTAAGGTTGTAGCGGCTTGTCCTTCCCGGGTAGCAATTCAGGGCGGTGATGCCTGCAAGACTTTGGAAGACTACATTAATATGACCTATGATGCTATCAATAAAGCTAATGTTGGCGGCGTTGTGTTTGGCAGGTTTGTTTGGAGCTATCCGGACATTACGGCCCTGGTAAAATCTTTGAGGAGCATTATTCACGACAAAGCTACCCCTCAACAGGCACTGGAAATGTTACACGATCTGGAAAGCGATAATAAGAAAAAATAATCTGGTTGGTCGCCATAAGTTATGATTTAGTGCTATGTGGGGAAATTTGTGATACAATTAAATATCATGCTTTAATCCACATAGCATGAAATTATAACAAGAGGTGTACTAAAATGGCTAATCAGGCATTGTTAGAGTCAATTAAGGAAAAAAGCAACAAATTTACAGGTTCTGAAAAGAAAATTGCAGATTATATCCTGGTGCATTATAACGAAGTTATGGACTGCACCATTACTGAACTGGCTGAAAGGGTTAACACCTCAGATGCTTCAATCGTAAGGTTCTGTAAAGTGTTTGGCTGCAAGGGTTATCAAAGTTTTAAAATCAGGCTGGCCAGAGATGTTATGCCCGGTTATAAACAGCTGAACATTGAATTGGAAGAAAATGATACGGCTAAAGCTATTTGTCAGAAAATTTTTAATATGGAGATAGCCGCTCTCTATGAAACTTTGGAAATATTAAATGTAGATAAATTAGAGCAGTTGGCTAAGCGGATAAACAAGGCTGGTAAAGTGGAAGTCTTCGGCGCCGGTGGCAGTTCTATCGTAGCTCAGGATATTATGCATAAGTTTACCAGGGTCGGTATAGAGTGCATTTTTGTCAGCGATGTGGATATTCAAGCCATTACCGCTTCTTTTCTCAAGAAGGGTGACGTAGTTATCGGAATTTCACATACTGGCAGCACGAAAAGTACCTTGAACTGTTTGAGCATAGCCAAGAAAAATGGAGCTTTTGTAGCCCTGCTGACTACCCAGGCTAAATCTCCCATGGCGCGTTGCGCTGATTTGGTCATACCGGTATCCAGCAAGGAAACTTTACTTAAATCAGAGTCTACCAGTGCCAGAATTACGGATTTAGTAGTTATGGATGCTGTTTTAGCCATTGTAGTGGCAGAGGATTATAAGAAATATAGTTTGGGAATCGGTAAAGCCAGGAACGCAACTTCAGATAATAAATTCTAGGCTGTTTTGGCTAGCCGATATTTGGGAGGTTAAATAATGAAAGCAGTAAGGCTGTTAGGACCTAATGATTTTAAAACTCAGGAAATTGCCAAACCTGAGATTTCGGACGACGAGATTTTGCTGAAAATGAAAAGTACGGCTATCTGTGGTACGGATATGCGTATCTTAACCGGTAAAAAAACTCGCGGGGTTCGTTATCCGTCTACTATAGGGCATGAGATTTGCGGGATTATTGATCAGGTAGGCAAAAATGTTCAGGGTTATACCGCAGGCGAAAAGGTTGCCGTTGCCAACGTAATTCCTTGTCATAGTTGCGCCATGTGTTTGAGCGGACACGAAAATGCCTGTATGAACCGTAAAGCTCTAGCTTATGAGTTTGACGGAGGGTTTGCTGAATATGTGCTTATTCCCAAAATCTGCATTGATAGCCAAAATATTGTTAAGCTGCCTGATAGCGTATCCTTTGAAGAAGGTTCTTTGATTGAACCTTTGGCTTGCTGTCTGCATGGAATTAAAAACACCTGCATTAAAATGAACGATGTAGTTTTAATTGAAGGGGCCGGTCCTATCGGTCTTATGCATTTGCAACTGGCTAAATTGGCCGGTGCTCGTAAAGTTATCGTCAGCGAACCTAATGAGTTCCGCAGAGGCAAAGCTGAAAAGCTGGGCGCTGATTTACTTGTCGATCCTACCAAAGAGGATTTGAAAGAAGTAATTATGAAGGAAACTAATAAGCTGGGCGCTGATGCTATTATCCTGGCTATTGGCGTACCTCCCATCGTTAACCAGGCCTTCCAGCTGTGCAAGAGAAATGGTTATGTTTGTCTCTTTGCCGGTTTTGCTGAAAAATCTACGGTTACCATTGATCCTAACCTGATTCATTATAATGAAATTAAGGTTACCGGTTCGACCGCTTATACCAGGCAGGATTATCGTGAGGCTGCTGAACTGGTTAAGAACGGCAAAATTAATATGAAGGAAATTGTGACCCATAAATTTAGTTTAGATCAATTCCAGGAAGCTTATGAGACCTGCAAGAGCGGCAGCGGGTTAAAAGTTTGTATCGTTTCCTGAGATAAGGAAAGAAGGATCAAGCGGTGAAAATTGTTGTCTTAGACGGTTATACAGAAAACCCGGGCGATTTAAGCTGGGATGGTTTGAAGGCGCTTGGTGAATTGACGGTACATTCCCGTACTGCTCCTGAGCAAGTGGTAAGTCGTATTGGTGAGGCAGAAATTGTCTTTACCAATAAGGTGAAAATTACAGCGGAAGTTCTGCAGGCCTGTCCTAAAATTCGTTACATCGGTGTACTAGCTACCGGATATGACGTGGTGGATGTGAAAACCGCGGCGGAGAAGGGCATTGTCGTTACTAATATTCCTACCTACGGTACCCAGTCCGTGGCCCAGTTTGTATTTGCGCTGCTGTTAGAAATCTGCCATCATGTGGGTCATCATAGTGAAGCAGTATATGACGGGCGCTGGAGCAGTAATCCTGATTGGTGCTTCTGGGATTATCCTCTGATTGAACTGGCCGGTATGACGATGGGTATTATCGGTTATGGTCGCATCGGTCAGGCCACCGGCCGGCTCGCTAAGGCTTTTGGCATGAAGGTGCTGGCTAATGATAAGTATCAGAACGAAGAATGTAAGAGCGTCTGCGAATATGTCAGCCGGGATAGGATTTTTGCAGAATCAGATGTGATAGTCCTGCATTGTCCTTTGTTCCCGGACACTGAAAAAATAATTTGCAAAGAAAATATCGCCAAAATGAAGGATGGCGTTATCCTCATCAATAATTCTCGCGGCGGGTTGGTTAATGAGGCTGATTTAGCGGAAGCTTTAAAATCCAGAAAAATTCGGGCAGCCGGGCTGGATGTGGTTTCTACTGAACCTATCAGTGAAGATAACCCCTTGTTAAAAGCTAAACATTGCTTAATAACTCCGCACATTTCCTGGGCTTCCAGGGCTAGTAGAACCAGGTTGATGAATATTGCGGTAGAAAATCTGCAGTCATTCTTGAATGGTAACCCTGTCAATGTAGTTAATAAAAAATGAAGAGATTGACCTGATAGTAAGAAGTTAATACAAAAAAATTAAAGGGAGATGTAAACATGAAAAGTCTGAAAAATCTGAAAAGTCTGAGAAGTCTGAAAAAAGTTGGCGCAATGCTGGCAATCCTGGCTCTTTCCGTAACTTGTCTGGCAGGCTGCGGCGGTGGAAATAAACCCGCTGACAAAGCTGCTGCTGGTGGTAAAGACAAGGAAATTTCCCTGACTCTTTCCGTTCCAGATCCAGAAACCTCTTCCATTGGTAAATCCGCTGCTGAATATGCTAAACGGGTACAAGATGCCTCTAAAGGGTCCCTTAAGGTAAAGGTATATTACAACGGTTCTTTGTATGGTGGCGATTCTGCCGCAGGTATTAAGCAGTTAAGCGCTGGCGGGTTGGATATCTTGATCCTGTCTTCTTCTTTATATGCAAGTTTTAACCCTGGGTTTAACGTTATCTCGGTTCCTTATATGTTTGATGATACCAAACAATTTACGGATTATCTGAATAGTGAAACCGGTACCAAACTGATGGCCAGCGTTGATAAGGTCAACATTAAGACCCTGGGCACCTGGACCAGAAGCTTCCGTCAGGTAACTAACTCTAAGAAACCTATCAATGTTCCTCAAGACTTGACTGGTATTAAGTTACGTGTTCCAAACAATCCTCTGTGGGTAGAATATTTTGCCAAGACTGGTGCCAGCTGCACGCCCATGTCCTTTAGTGAGGTGTATAATGCTTTACAGTTAGATACCCTGGATGGTCAGGAAAACCCGGTCGATGTTCCGCTGAGTGCTAAATTCTACGAAGTACAGAAATACATCTCTATGACCAACCATATGGCTGATGCCTGGTTAGTTGGCATGAATAAGGCTAAGTTTGCTGCTTTGTCGGATGCACAGAAAAAGGTGTTGACTGATGCTGCCACGGATATGCAGAAGTGGAAAGTTGACTATGATAAGACCGCTGATCAGAAGGCATTGGATGAATTAAAATCTAAGGGTATGACCGTTAACGAAATCTCCAAAGAAAATCATGCCAAGTTTGTAGAACTCTCCAAGAGCCTGTATGGTACATTTAAAGGCTTGGTAAAGGATGATGCCCTGTTTGATGCTACCACTAAATTTGTGCATAAGAGTTAATAGTTAAATTTATGTTGGAAGTGGCGATGGCAGGGACTGTGAAGTCTCTGCCATCTTCCTTAGAGGAGGAAATTATGGGTAAAGAAAGGAAGCTTTCTGCTGGCAGCAAATTATTTGACCTGGTAGAAAAAATAGAAAACGTAGTCTGTGGTGTTACCCTGACGGGTATTCTTATTGTAGTAATTATTCAGATTGTAGGCAGGACCATCGGTCGCCCCATGCCTTGGACAGAAGAGGGCACCAGATATCTTTTCCTGTGGATGATGTGGGTGGCTTTGGCTTCGGGTTTTACCCGGGTAGAATCGGCCCGAGTTACCTATTTCGTAAGTATTATGCCGAAAAGCTTAAGAAAAGTATGTTCCTTGTTGTATATAGTTATAGATTTTGCTACGTTTCTCTTTATTCTGTATTTTGGCGGGCAGGTTTTCAACATGCAGTTAATGATGAACGAGATGGGTGCGGCCATCATGATTCCTATGGCTATTATTGGCTTTTGTCTGCCGGTGGCTGGCATATTAGGTATGATCGGCGTGGTACAAAGCGTGTTAGAATACCAGCATTTAGTAGCTGTACCAGGGAGGGATGAACAATGAGTCTGTTACTATTAGGAATTTTTATCGTTTTCATGATTGTCGGCATTCCTATAGCCGTTTCCTTGGGTGTAGCTTGTGTTGCAGCTATTTTGCTTTTTACCGAGATGCCGTTAAGCATGGTGGTACAATCGATGTTTACGGCTATGAATAGTTTCGTTATGGTGGCGGTGCCGTTATTTATTCTTACCGGTGCTTTGATGGACGAAAGCGGTGTAGCAGATAGAATTTATAATTTTGCCAATGCCTGTGTAGGTTGGATTTTTGGTGGTCTTGGTCATGTGGCTATTTTAACCGGTATGATTTTTGCCGGTATGTCTGGTTCTTCGGTCGCCGAGGTTGCCAGTATTGGCAAAATGAGTATTAATGCCTTGAGAAAGAAGGGCTATCCTGTGCCTTATGCGGTAGCGATTAATTTAACCGCATCTATGCTGGCTACAGTAATTCCTCCTAGTATCCTGATGATCATTGCGGCTTCCGTAGCAAATGTTTCTATCGGTCAGGCTTTGATGGCTGGTATTGTCCCTGGGATTATCATGGGCATCATTTACATGGGTTATAATTATTATTATTGCAAGAAGCATAATATAGGTGATAAAGCTGAATTCAGTTTTAAGGAAATTGCTCGAACCGGTTTGATTGCGTTGCCGGCTCTGCTGATCCCTATTATTTTGTTAGGCGGTATGTTAACCGGCTTTTATACTCCTACTGAAGCCGCCGGTATTGCTTCTGCCTATACTATGATTATTTCTTTGTTCGTCTATAGAAGCCTGAAATGGTCTCAGATTCCTGGTATTATTGCCAAGACGGCCAGATCGACCGGTACCATTTTGTTTGTGGCCATTACGGCGAAACCAGCAGCGATGTTGTTTGAGCTTGACGGTCTGCCTGCCAAGGTTGCTTCTATACTGGTGACATTATCAAAGGATCCGGTAGTAGTTATGCTCATAGTTTTTGCTTTCCTGATTTTGGTAGGTATGTTTATGGATGCTACGGCAGCTATTTACATCCTCGTGCCAATTTTATTACCGGCAGTAACTTCCGTGGGTGTAGATCCTTTATTCTTTGTAGTTATTCTGGTCATTGCTTTAGCTTTTGGCTTGATTACTCCACCAGTTGGTGTATGCCTCTATGCAGCCTCAGAGGTCTCAGGTGAAACCATTGAGAAAATTGTGGGAGCATCTATGCCCTGGTTCATAATTACTACTTTCCTGATAATCTTCTTTATAGTTACTGAAAAATTTGTAATGATTCCAGTAAAATGGATGTTTGGTGTTTAGTATAAGAAAAAAATCCTCTCTTTAAGCAGTCGCAAGCTAGACTGTTTTGAGAGAGGATTTTTACTTAAGTTATGAAGGTTTATAATGACCTGGGTTTGCCCATAATCTTTTTGAACTTGGTTCCTACGTTGTACACCCGCCGAATATTACGGATGTTATACCGGCGGCGGGGTTTCATATCGGCTTCACTGCCGAAGTCACCCCTCTTCAAATAAGTAATTTTCACCTTGTCGGGAATAAAGAACTGGCGGAGCTGGTTGGATAATCCGTCCGGGTCAGCGTTCTCATTACAGGTAAAGATATCGATGGTCACAAAACCCATCTGGGGGTAAAGGTGAAAGATTACATGTCCCTGGGTGCAGATAACACTGATAGCGTATTCCAGGCTGTCATCTTCCCGGTCCAGATGAAACTCCCTGGGTTCCATGTTGAACCTGGTGATAGTTTCCTGCAGGGCTGTTTCTACCTTGTTATAATCAGCTAATAACTCACTGTTGCAGCTGTATAAATCCATAGCAATTAGCAATCCGGTTGCTTTCACGGTTAAGCTCCTTTACATCTTCAAAATTATTTTTAAATTATCTTGAAATCAAAATCGAAATAAAAACTGAAGCAAAGATATTTCTTAAATTATAGCAAAGAGGGTTAGCATTGTCAAACCTGACGTGATATAATAAATTCATAATCTTTGTTGGCGGTGGCATATGGAAAAAATTGAAGGAACGGTGGAAACGGTAGTTTTCCAAACGGATGATAAGGCATTCAGCGTCTTTAGAATTAAAAGTCCCGGGCTGGGAACGGTAACTGCCGTTTATAAAGGACAGGCTCCGTTTTTAGGTGAAGCGGTGGCTCTGATGGGGTCTTGGCAGGAGCATGCCCGTTTTGGCCGGCAGTTTGGTGTGCAGAGTTATCAAGCAATGAAACCTTCTTCGGTCAAGGGCATTGAACGCTTTTTAGGTTCGGGGGCGGTTAAGGGGATTGGCAAGGTCATGGCGGCCAGGATCGTGGAGCATTTTGGGTCCGCCACCCTGGATGTTTTGGCCGGTGAACCGGAGCGTTTGGCCGAAGTGGCTGGCATCGGGCGAAAGAAGGCCCTGGTTATCGGAGCGGCTTATGCTGACTTAGCCGATTTGCGGGAACTGATGCTTTTTTTAGAATCTAATGGGGTTAGCGGCAGCTATGCTCCTAAATTGCAGGCCAGGTATGGCAGTACGGCTATTACCAGGATTAAGGCAAATCCCTATGATTTAGTTAATGATATTGAAGGCATTGGCTTTCAAACGGCCGACCGGATCGCTATGGCGATGGGTTTTGCTGTAGATGCGCCGGAGAGGCTCAGGGCAGGATTAGGTTATGCCTTAATTCAGGCGGCCAGCGGTGGTCATACCTGTGTTCCGGAGGAGGAACTATTGAAATATGCGGCGCGGATCCTGAGTGTAGAATTAGCGCCTATCGAAAAGACTTTTCAGGACCTGGTGGAACAGGACTTGCTTCGGACCGTAGATTTTGGCGGGCAGCGTCTGGCTTATCCGGAGTATTTGTACCGGGCAGAGGTGGGGACCGCTAAGCTTTTACTTAAACTGCGCGATCAGGCGGGCAGTCTGGGCCGGGTTAATCCGGAGCAGATCATGGCCAGCTGGGAAGAGGAAGCAGGACTAACCTTGGCAGAGGCGCAAAGGGAAGCTATCCGGGCTTCTTTAAAATATGGCGTGTTTGCCTTGACGGGCGGACCTGGTACCGGCAAAACTACCGTTATTAAAGGAATCCTGGCCGTATTGGAACGGGCCGGCTGCCGGGTCCTCTTAGCAGCACCTACCGGAAGAGCGGCCAAAAGGCTGACAGAGGCGGCAGGGCGGCAGGCGCAGACGGTACACAGGCTGCTGGAATACAATGTTACCGGAGAATTCGGGCGGGATGAGGATAATCCTTTGGAGGCTCAGGCTATTATAATAGATGAGGCCTCCATGCTGGATATTACTTTGACCTGGCATTTACTTTTGGCCGTCTCACCGGGTTGTCGTTTAATTTTTGTCGGGGATGTGGATCAGCTGCCTTCAGTAGGTGCCGGATCTGTTTTAAAAGACATTATCCGCTGTGGTCAGATGCCTGTAGTACGGCTTAAAGATGTTTTTCGTCAGGCTGAGGTCAGTCCCATTGTCAGAAACGCCCATAGGATTAACCGGGGAGAACTGCCTGAATGTGAGGTTGGCAGTGATTTTGCCATGGCTATTTATAATAATGAACAGGAAGCGGCTGCCTACATTACGGAGGTCTATGCGGCCCAGTCTTCTAAGGGAGGGGCAGTTCACTGGCAGGACGTGCAGGTGCTTTCTCCAATGCATCGAGGTCCCTGCGGCGTACAAAATTTGAATAAGCTTTTGCAGCAGCGGATGAATCCGCCCAGCGATTTGAAAGGCGAAGTGGTAACACCCGCCGGCATTTTGCGTCTGGGGGATAAGGTCATGCAGATTCGTAATAATTACGACAAAGAGGTTTATAACGGTGATATCGGCAGAATCGCGGTGGTCACAGATAAGGCGGTGCAGGTCTGGTTCCCGGACCGGCAGGATGGGGAATATGTAAGTTATGCCCAGGGCGAGGTCGATGAACTGCAGCTGGCTTATGCCATGAGCGTGCATAAATCTCAGGGCAGTGAGTATGCGATGGTCATCTTAGCCTTAGTGCCGGCCCATTATATCATGCTGCAGCGCAACCTGCTCTATACCGCCGTGACCCGGGCTAAGAAGAAAGTTTTACTGGTGGGAACCAAGGCTGCTTTGCAAACGGCGGTGGCTAATGATAAAACCAGAAGGCGTTATTCACTTTTAGCCGAACGTTTGCAGGAAAATGGCGATATTTGTTGAATAAATAACTATTATGAAATGTTCGGAGTGAAGAGATACTTAGACAGTACCTGCGTAAGCATTAAGGTTACAGGATAGTACTGTAACCAGGGTGTAATGTTACTGAGACAGTATCTGCGATGATACGGCGGAGGTGGTTAGTCCAAGTGAGCTTTTTGGCAAGGTTTATCAGCCAGGGGATGGAAGCGTTGTCCAGTTTGGGGCAGGAGCTGATTTTTCCCCGGCGGTGTTACAGCTGTGGTGCTGAGATTGAAGAAGGCCTTTTCTGCCTGGCGTGCCGGGAAGGCTTAAAGGTGGAAAGATTTTTGCCCGCCCGGGAGGAATTAAGCGGTATTTATTTTTTGTTTGGATATGAGCAGGCGGTTCAGGATGTAATCAGGGAAATTAAATTCTTGGGCAATAAAACCTTGCCGGAGCAATTAGGCGAAGAAACAGAGGCGGTGTGGTCCGGTGCCGGTTTACCTGGCTGCTTGGCCGGCAGCAGCGTGGCCGTGGGCGTACCCACTGATCCGGAACGGCGTAAGCAAAGGGGCTTTGACTTACCGGAAAAAATGTTGAGAAAGCCGCTGGAGACCAGAAAAATCGCCTGGGAGCCTCTTTTGGTCCGGACGCGTCACACGGTGCCGATGTTTGCCTTAACTCCGGAAGAAAGGCGGTTGAACCTGGAAGATTGTTTTGCCGCGCAAGGTGACGTTTGTGGTAAAAATATTATCCTGGTAGATGATATTTTTACCACAGGAGCAACCATGGAAGCGGCTGCACTGGTTTTGAAGAAAGCCGGAGCCGGAAAAATTACCGGTTTGGCATTTTGTGGTTCTTTAAAATTATGAAGAATGGAGCGTGGTTAAGATGGGGACTAAATTAGGCTTGAAGGATGGTCTGGTGTTTGATTATGCGCAGATGTTTGGTGAGAAACGTCTGGCCCAGGCTGATCTTGATGCTTTTAAGGACAGGATGGCTAAGGCTTCAGAAGCCGTACTAAAGATTTATGAGACGGGCTTTGCTAAGGCCCATCTGTCCAAGGATGGAACGCCGGAGCATGTGTTCTTTCCAAGACTGGGCTTTTTGAAGGAAGGCTATCCCAACACGGAAAAATCCGTGGCGGCCCTGGAAGCCATCAGCGCTAAAATGCAAAAAGAAGCGGATGTAGTTTTATCTTTGGGTATCGGCGGCTCTTACCTGGGAGATAAAGTCTTGTTTGATGCTTTCGCCGGGGAATTTTGGAATGATATGACCGACGCAGAACGTCATAATTATCCGAGGGTTTATTTTGCCGGCAACAGCCTGGACCCGGTAGCCAGCACCGGTCTGTATAAACAGTTAGAACGCCTGGCTGCTCAGAAGGGCTCGCCCCTGAGCGTTAACCTGGTGGTTATTTCTAAGTCCGGTACTACCTTGGAACCTTTGTCGGCGTTTACTTATTTTTACAGCGCCTTAAAGGCTGATCCGAAACACTTTAAAGTAGATGTGACGGCAGTAACCGGTATGAGTGCCAAGGAATCAGTCATGTACCGTTTGGCCATGGAAAACAACTGGCCGGTCTTTGAAGTTCCGGAAGGGGTTGGCGGAAGATTCAGCGTTCTTAGCAATTGCGGTTTGATCCTGGCGGCGGCTATCGGGATGGATATCCGGGCTCTTCTGGCAGGTGCGGCTGAAATGGCTGATTATTGCTTGAAAGCACCGGTAGCCGAAAATCCGGCATTAGTAAATGCAACGCTGAAGGTAGCGGCTAACAATAAACTGGGTACGGATATTGAAGTCTTCATGGGTTACGGCAACAGCTTGAAATCTGTTAGCGAGTGGTATGTTCAGCTTTTGGCGGAATCTCTTGGCAAGCGTCTGGACAGAGAGGGAAAGACGGTTTATCATGGACGTACTCCTATCGTAGCGGTGGGCAGTACCGATATGCATGCCCAGACCCAGCTGCACCAGGATGGTACCCGCAACAAGGTCGTTCAGTTCCTGGAAATTGCCGAGGCCGAAGAAAAAATCGTGCTGGCTGATCCGTTCCCCACGGAAAAAGCCTTTAGTAAATACGCAGGAAAAGATATGCTGACCTTGCTGCATATAGCCATGGAATCTAATGAGCAGGCTTTGGCCGGGGACGAGCGTATGAGCGCCCGTTATATCCTGCCCAGGCTTACGGCCCGTTATTTAGGCCAGTTGTTCATGTTCCTGATGTTCAGCATCGCTTACGAAGGAGAGCTGGATGATATTGATGCATACGACCAGCCCGGAGTTGAGGCGTATAAGAAGATTATGAATGCCACCATTGCTAAACTATAGGGAGAAAAGCTTATTTTAATTTTCTCTAAACTATAATTTCCTGGAGATTGTAAATATTGAAGCATTTTTTTGGAACCGGCTCAGGCCGGTTCCTATTTTTTTGTGAAGCTCTTGCAAAAAGTCAAAAAGTCAAATATAATATAACTAAGTAATCTATCCCCACGCAAAGATAAGTGAGAAAGGTTAGATAACATGAAAAATGTAGCAGATATAATTGAAAGCTTTATCGTAGGACAATTGCTGGCTGACAGGCAGAATACCCTTTTGGTACAGCGCAATGAACTTGCCGACCGTTTAGATTGTGCTCCGTCGCAAATCAGCTATGTGCTGAGTACAAGATTTACACCAGCTCGGGGATATCTGGTGGAATCAAGACGGGGGAGCGGCGGGTTTATCCGTATCGTGCGTATCGTGCCGCGCAGCGAGCAAAGAAAACCTATGCCAACGGTGGAAGAGATGCTGGATTATTGGCTGGGCAACCGGATGTTGACTCAGCGTGAATATGCTTTGCTTAAATACTTCTTAGGTATCTTGGACTTACCGGAGGAGGAAAAGCAGAAAGTGTTGCAAAAAGCGATTAGTAAGATGGTGGCTACAGAGTAAGAGGTGATCATGATGTTGTGCGAGAATTGTGGAAAAAGAGAAGCAACCATGCATATGATGTGCGTGGTGCAGAATAAAAAAATTGACAAGTGGCTTTGTTCTGAGTGCGCCAGGAAGTTTACCCCGGAGAATATTATTCATAACTCTGATGCAGATAGTATGAGGAGTTTCATTGAGGATATTCTGAAACCTTTTAGCGGTGACCTTCCAGAAGCCTTATCGGCCCCAAGGACGGAGCGAAATCAGTCCGACCGTTATACCGTAGAGGCCGGCGGGGTTTTGGAAGCTGCCCGTTGCAACGCTAAACTGCGGGGCCATAACTTGATTGGCACGGAGCATATTTTATGGGCCCTTTTGCAGATGGATAACTGTTATGCTTCTACCGTTCTGAAGCGTTTAAATTTAAATCGGGAAATAGTTTTAGCCGAATTGGAAAGCTGGATGGGCGAGCGGGGGGCCTGCGTCAAACCGGACGGTTATACGGCCCTGGCTAAGTCGGCCCTGGGCAAGGCCGAAGAGGCCGCCAGGAAGGACCTGGTTCATTTGGTAAGTTCTTCTCACCTTCTGCTGGGTATCCTGGCTGCGGGCGAAAGTAAGGCTGCCCGTTTGTTGCAGCAGTTTGACATTACCTTGGAAAAGGTGGAGGAGCTTACGCATCAGGACTTTATCGAGACCCGCGTCCTGCCAGAAAATAACAAGTTTCAGGCTCAGGCGGATAAAGAGGAGCGGGAAGCCGTGAAGAAAAAAGCTTTGGCGTCTTTGGAGGGCTTAGGACGGAACTTGTCGGCCCTGGCGGCAGAGGGAAAGCTTGATCCGGTCGTAGGACGCAGGGAGGAAATGGAACATCTGACGCAGATTCTGTGCCGGAGAAGAAAGAATAACCCGGTGCTGATCGGAGATGCCGGCGTTGGTAAAACGGCTATTGCGGAAGGCTTGGCGCAGCTGATTGCCGCCGGCCGGGTGCCTGGCCCTTTAAAGGATAAGACCGTTTTTTCCTTGGAGCTGGGCAATGTAATGTGCGGGGCCAAGTATCGCGGCGAACTGGAAGAGCGTATCCATAACCTGGTGGAAACGGTTCGTTCCTGCCCGGAGATTATTTTGTTTATTGACGAGCTGCAGATGATGATGAACGGCGGCGACGGGATGATGAGTATCGCTAATATCTTAAAGCCGGCTCTGGCCAGGGGGAATTTGCATGTAATCGGTGCTACCACCCTGGATGATTATAAAAAGAGCGTGGAAAAGGATGCGGCTTTGGAACGCCGCTTCCAGCCTATTGTAGTACAGGCTCCTGATCTTAAAGATACGCTGGATATCCTCAGGGCTTTGCGTCCCCATCTGCATCAGTTTCATAAGGTGTTTATCACGGATGATACCTTGCAGGAGGCAGTTCGTCTGGCTGATCAGTATATTGCGGATCGGAATCAGCCGGATAAGTCCATTGATTTACTGGACGAGGCCTGTTCCATGATTAAGCTGCATCCGGAGCAGACGGAGCTTACGCCGGACGGTGAACCGGTGGTGGGGCCGGAGGCTGTAGCCAAAGTGGCGTCACAATGGACGCACATACCGCTAAATCGTTTAACGGCGATAGAATCGCGGCATTTACTGCAGCTGGAAACTACCCTGCATCAAAGGGTGGTAGGACAGGAATCGGCGGTGGCGGCCTTGGCTAAGGCTATCCGCCGTTCCCGGGCCGGACTGAAGGATAAGCATCGCCCGATAGGAAGCTTTTTGTTCCTGGGACCTACGGGGGTAGGAAAAACTGAACTGGCCAAGACTTTAGCCGAGAATCTCTTTGGGGATGAACGGGCTTTGGTCCGCTTTGATATGAGTGAATTTATGGAAAAGCATACGGTTTCCAGGCTGATTGGCGCTCCTCCCGGCTATATTGGTTATGAGGAAGGCGGACGTCTGACTTCGATCATCGCTCACCGTCCTTATGCGGTTATCCTGCTGGATGAGATTGAAAAAGCGCATCCGGATGTATTTAATATCCTGCTGCAGATCATGGAAGATGGTAGGCTGACGGATGGACAGGGACGGACGGTAGACTTTAAAAATACGGTGTTAATCATGACCAGCAACGCCGGGGTGGAAAAACTTTCCAGCGGTCAAGCCCTGGGATTTGCCGCTTCCCAGGCCCAGACCGATTCAGCCGCTAAAGAAGCTGTGCTGGACGACTTAAAAAATTATTTCCGTCCGGAGTTTTTAAACCGGGTGGATGAAGTCTTAGTGTTCGATAAACTTAACCGGGAGCAACTGGCCCGGATTGTAGACCATATGGTGGCGGAGCTGCAGGAACGTTTGTCCGACCTGCAGCTTAAGCTGAGAATGACGTCTGCGGCCAGAGAGCGGCTTTTGCAGGAGGGAATGGACGAACGTTTTGGGGCCCGTCCTTTGCGCCGGGCTTTACGTAAATATATCGAGGATAAGCTGGCGGATTTGTATTTAGGAGGCATCTTTAAGCGGGGCGATACGGTTTTGATTGATTTGGTAAAAGATGATTTTGCTTTTACCACCTTAGAGGCTGAACCCAAACCGGCCAGTCTGGTAGAGGTGGGCAAAACTTTAAGGAGTACGGATCATGGCTAAAACCAAGACTAAAGTTAATTATGTCTGTCAGAATTGCGGCTATGTGACTTCCTCCTGGCTGGGAAAGTGTCCGGAGTGCGGAACCTGGGATTCTTTGGTGGAAGAGCTGGAAACAACGGCTAAGAACACTCAAAGCTATCTTTCGTTTATGGAAGCGGCTAAACCTAAAACCTTACAGAGCGTTAATCAAGTGCAGGTTAAGCGGCTGGTAACAGGCATAGGTGAATTTGACCGGGTCCTGGGCGGTGGTATCGTTCCTGGCAGTCTGGTACTTTTAGGCGGCGACCCGGGCATCGGTAAATCGACGATGCTGCTGGATGTGGCTCTGCGTTTTAGTTTGGAGAATATCGGAGTACTTTATGTTTCCGGTGAAGAGTCAGAGGCTCAGACGGCCATGCGGGCGGCTCGGTTGGGAAAGGGTACGGATAAGCTTTTAATTATGACGGCCACAGATCTGGGGGGCATCTTACAACAGGCGGAACAGGTAAAACCGGTGCTGCTGGTGATAGATTCTATCCAGACCATGTACTGCAGTGAACTGCCGACCGCCTCCGGCAGCGTCGGCCAGGTACGGGAGTGTACGGCCAGGCTGCTTAAGTTTGCCAAAACTACGGGTATCGCCGTACTTATCATCGGACATATGACTAAAGACGGCAGCATTGCCGGACCTCGCCTGCTGGAGCATATGGTGGACGTGGTGCTGCAGTTTGAAGGAGACCGTTCTTATGCTTACCGGGTCTTAAGAGCTATGAAGAACCGTTTTGGCTCTACCAACGAGTGCGGTATTTTTTCTATGGAGGAAGGCGGCCTCAAAGAAATTACCAATCCGGCGGGCTTGTTTCTGCAGCAGCGGGATAAACCGGTGACCGGTGCCATAGTTTGCGGCTCCATGGAGGGCAATCGCCCTTTAATGGTGGAATTTCAGGCCCTGGTGGCCAGAACGCCGTTCGGGCTGCCGCGACGGACCGCGGTAGGATTTGATTTTAACCGGGTCAACATGCTCCTGGCGGTATTGGAGAGGCATTTGGGATTGGATTTTGGGGCCTTTGATGCTTACGTGAACGTGGTAGGCGGTATGAAAATAACAGAAACGGCAGCTGACCTGGCGGTTATCGCTGCTCTGGTATCCAGCCATAAGAACCGGCCGGTGCCTTATGGAGTTTTGACCTTTGGCGAGGTCGGCCTGACCGGGGAAGTACGCAGGGTAGCCTTACCGGAACGCCGTATCCTGGCGGCTGCTAAGTTAGGCTTTACGAAGTTCGTGGTACCGGCGGGCAATTTAATGAAGGGGGCATTACCTCAGGGAATTATACCAGTACGGACGGTGCAGGAAGCTTTGAAGTCAATTTTTTCTTAAAACTTAATATTTATATTGACAGGCTATGTGTCATATGATAAAATAAAAAACTTGACACTAAAATCCAAAAATGTTAAAATATGACTATATAAGGGGTAATTATGTTATTTGGGGTCTATTAGGGATGTTTCTTGGAGGTAGTGTAATGTTTGCAATTGGGGACAAAGTCGTGTATCCAATGCACGGAGCTGGCGTGGTTGAAGCAATAGAAGAAAGAATTTTTGATTCCCGGCCAACCAAGTACTTGGTATTGTCGATGTTTTTGGGCAATATGAAAGTACATGTTCCTATGGCAAGTGTGGATAAAATCGGTTTAAGAACGGTTAGTGACGCCAAGGCGGTTAAGAAAATCGAAGGGGTCTTGAAGGAACGTACGGCTAATAATATGCGGTCCATTACCTGGAACCGCCGCTTTGCCATTTATGTGGATAAGATGAAAAGCGGTAATGTTTTAGATTTGGCGGAAGTAATACGTATTTTGGCGGTGCAAGATCATGAAAAAAAGCTTTCTACGGGCGAACGCCGTCTCTTGGCTTCGGCCAGACAGATATTGGCCAGCGAGCTGATGATTACGGCTAACAGTGATTTGGCTTCGGCCGAAGCTTGGATTGACAAATTTTTAAAGTAAAGTTTAAAACTCTTGAAGATGATTTGCTTCTTCAAGAGTTTTTTCAGTGCGCCCGGCATGGGCGATATCTTGGCGGTGCAAGTCCGCCACGCGCTCGGTAGCAGGAAGCGTTAGCCGAAGGCAAGGGTGTCCGCCGCAAGGCGGAATCTGAAGGAAGCCGGATGTCAGGGCGAAGAGTCCTGGCGGGCAAAGTTTTGGACCGACGTACAGAAACCTCATATAAGGCCGAACAGGGACGGACAACTCTGCTGATCAAGAAGAAGTCCAATGCTACCCGAATCCCACACGGTAAATGAGGCGGTCACATGAAACGAAGGATATCGTTCTTACCCGGGGAGGTCTCACGGACGCCGGTAGGAAATCCGAAAGCGGAGTAAAGCTTGCTGTGAGAAGTCAGCCGAGGCCATAGTACCTGCCAGGCAGGGAAGGGCTGAACAAACGAAAGTCTTGAG
>Ga0268357_101262_pt1 | contig 18838 bp, 19 predicted proteins | sample BioMet10_FD_192466 | JGI IMG/M metagenome (GOLD analysis project Ga0268357, IMG submission 192466) | Sewage microbial communities from Oakland, California, United States - Biofuel 10 (Illumina Assembly) | ecosystem: Engineered > Wastewater > Sewage > Unclassified | place: USA: California... | reverse complement strand
CTTTAAAAATCTGCTTAATTACTCCATTACACTTTTTCATAATATCTTATTATCTCAAAAATCTCTATTTTTTTCTATTGTTATCCACAGTGCTTGCGCACACTGTTTCCTAAATAATAAAAAAAGAATAGGCTGCCCTATTCCTTCAAAACTTTTTACCCGTTGGTTTTTCTTTTCCATCTCTGTCAAAAGCTAGAGTGGCGTTTAACTCTCCCCCCATAATAATTATAACTGAAGTTAAAAATAGCCAGGTAAGAAGTATAATAACTACCCCTATACTTCCATAAACCCTTGAATAATTATTGAAATTATTTACATAAAATGAAAATCCTATTGAGGCTATAACCCATCCTGCAGTGGCAAATAAAGCTCCTGGAAATACTTCTCTCCAAGTCAATCTTCTGCAAGGTGTATAATGGTAAAGTCCTGCAAATACATACACCATTGAGCATAAAATAATAAAATACCTAAAAATATCCCATATCATTTTAAATTGTTCAGGATATCCAACCCTTAAAGCAATGTTATTGCCTATAATTTCTCCAAGTACAAGTAATACCAAAGTTAAAATAATAATAAAAGTCAATCCTAAAGTACATAGAACGGCTATTAGCTCTACCTTGAAAATAGATCTGCCTTCAGATTCATCATATGCCTTATTTAACCCCTTCATAACTGCCATAAATCCACTGGAAGCAGTCCATATTGTAAAAATCAAGCTGACAGAAAGAAGATTACTGTTTTTTGTATCAACAACCTCTACCACTGTACTTCTAATTAATTCAAAAGCATTGGTTGGCAGAATTTGATTTAATCCAATAAGTACATCTGAACTTTTAATTGAGCTATGACCAACTAAAGTCATAAGAAATATTAAAAATGGAAAAAATGCTAAAAGAAGACTGTATGCAAGTTGTGCCGCCAAAGCCATTACATCATCATCTCTAAACCTGAAAATAAGATTTTTAATATCTTTACTGATCTCAATTTTCAAAACCCAAACTTCCTTTGCTATTATTTTTTGATCATATCTTCTGCCCACTTTCTAACAAGCATTGCTTTTTCCTTGTCACCCTTTATTGGTTCTTTAAATTCAATTTCTCCCACAATTGTATTGTCTTTCAATTGTTCTCTCATATTAATAAAAGTTTTGCCTATAGTACCCCCATCACAACAGAAAAGTGCAACTTTCTTTCCCTCTATTTTATAATTCGAAAAAAAAGTATTAAACGCTGGAGCAAAGTTAAACGCCCAAACCGGAGTTCCAAAATAAATAAAATCATATTCCTCGAAATTAGCCGATATTTCCTGAAGTTCTGGTTTAGAACCTGTAACTACCTGTTTACCTCCCCATAGGTATTTCATAAATCCATTGCTTTTAATATCTTTAACAGGCTTTAACTCTAAAACATCAGCCTCTACAGCATCAGCAATATTTTCAGCAATGTACTTTGTATTTCCTTCAAAAGAATAAAACAAAACCAACTTTTTCATAACTATCCCTCAGTCCTTTTTATATATTATATATTCATTTAGCTTTTTTTAGCATAAAATTTATTGAAAAATGCCATAGTAATTTTTGCACATATGAGTCCTAATAGTAACCCACCTAATATATCAGAAGGATAATGAACAAATAAATACATCCTGGAAAATGCTATCAAAGCAGCTAGAATAAATACTGGTAATGTGAGCTTTTTTATACCTTTAGATATTACATATGCTGCTGCAAAAGAAGACGCAGTATGTCCAGATGGAAATGAATAGGTAGTTGGTTTAGCAATTAAAAGCTGCATTTCTGGAGCTTCACTAAAAGGTCTCGGCCTATGAATAATATTTTTTAGTATACCTTCTCCCGCAATTGAAGTTAATATAATTGCTACAATACATAAGATTCCTACTTTTCTATACTTCTTATTTATCAAAAGTACTATGGATATCAATATCCAGATAAGTCCTAAATAACCTAAATTAGTTATCACAGGCATTATTTTATCAAATATACCATTATGAGTAGCCCTATATATCTGCATTAACAAGTTGAAATCTACAGTATGAAAATTTATCATTTATTTCCCCCTATTGAAAATCACCTGATTAATACTATAGTTCTACTTCATTCAAATTTTTATCCACAAAAAATACTTTAGTTTCACAATTAAAATATTTTCTCAAGAGATTGCTTAGTTCTTCTGAAGCTTTAATTACATTTTCTTTATTTTTTAGACTGAAACCGTCAATTGGAAAAAATATATTTTTGCTATTTTCAGTTATTTTTCCTATCTCACTCTGTCTCCATATCCATCGCCTTGTTCTGACTCTTTTACTATCAGCATAGATTAATTCTCCAGGATCCACTTCTTCAAGTTCTTCAGTGCCAAGTGGAATAAAACTATCTCCTTTTACTGCAAATCTAACGGAGATTTCATCCTTTAGTGCATCCATATCATGGGCTCCTAATGGGAGCACATATCTCAAAGAAATAACATTTACCAGATCCACTACAGGATTAATTGAAGGTAATTCATTTCCCTTCTGTACCCTCTTTGACATAGCTTCTATAGAACTCATAAACTTATTTGGATTAATATTCAAATTAATAAAAGCTTCACGATAAGGAATAATCCATTCATATTCCTTCAGATTGCAACCTTCAAGCTTTTCTTTCAAAGCTTTTGATTCATTTTGCAAAATTTCAGTTATCTCTTCATTGTTCCCCTTATTGTCTATATTATATGCAACTACTGCCCCAAAACACATATCAGGAATTTTTTCAAACAACTCATTATAAACTTTAAACTTCACTAAAACCATCTCCAAATTCTATTAATTATTTTTTTCATCTACTAAATACAGGAAATTATCCTCAATTAAATAAAATAAAGGTGCGATTAAAATCTTCGGATATTTTTCTCTAAGCCTTTTAGTCTCGCTGAGCAAAAATTTGATTTCATTTTCTATTTCAAACATAGGTGCGAAACTTGTAAAATGCGCTTCTGCATGCTCATAATCCCACCCGGCATTTTCCATAAGTCCATTAATAAACCTATCTTTTTTAGACATGAGGTTTACCATACCGCAATTATTATGTCCTATTAATGCAATAGTCTTAACTCCTCCAATCGCAATTGCATAAGATACTTTAAATTCACTATATCTAAGATTTCCGCCCCCGGTTCTTAAAATATACGCAAAATTATTTGGAATATTTAATTGCTTGCGATTATCCATACACATTCCAATAAGCAACTCTGCATTGCCATGCCTTTCAAATTCCCGTCTTAAATTATGATACTCAAGCAGTGTTTCAATAGGAGTGCCTCTGTAACTTAATGAAATGTCATCCTTATTTAATACTTTTATTAACCTCTCCATAATCTCTCCTATACTTATTAAATGATTCTATTACTTTTAGTATAATATACTACGCCTATTGCCCCTGGTCCTACATGAAGCCCAATAACGGGACCTATGTCACAAATGCCAACTTCAATATTTAATTTATCCATTATTGTACATGCAAGTTTTCTAGCTTCATCGAAACAATTAATATGATGTACTGCTATTTCTCCTAGCCCAAACTCAGCTATATCCTGGAGCATCTTTTCCACCATAACTACTATTGCCTTTGGTTTTGTTCTGACCTTAGTAAGCATAGTCGTCTTTCCGTTTTCCACTGTAAGAATAGGGATTATTTTTAACAAATTTCCTATTAATGCACTTGCTCCACCTATTCTTCCACCCTTTTTTAAATATTCAAGAGTATCAGGAATAAATAAAAATCTGCTCCGTTTTATATTATCTTCTGCAACTTTTTTGACTTGAGAAAGTTCCATACCTTCCATTGCAGCCCTTGCAGCAACTATAGCAGCATATCCCAGCTGCATGGAGTTAGATCTTGAATCTAGTATTTCAATTTGAGCGTCTTTAAATTCTTCAATAATCATATCCTTAGCTACATGTGCAGTAGAAAATGTACCGCTCATCTCGGAGGACATAAATATGCATAGAAGGCTGTCTCCTTTCTCCACAACCTTATGCATAACATCATAAAATTCATCTACAGAGGGTTGTGAAGATTTTGGTATGCCTTTTATTTTCATTTTTCTATAAAATGTTTCATTATCAATATCCACTTCTCTAAAATTTTCATCTTCAAAATTAACAACCAGTGAAACCAAGTTGATTCTAAGCTTTTCTCTTATCTCTTTATTAATGTAGCTGGTACTGTCTGTAAGAATTTGTACAGTCATATTCTACCTCTCATAATTTAGGTACAAAGTACCATTTTTAATTAATTATAATATTTATCAGCAAATTTATCAAATAAAATAAGACTTAGACACTGCCTGCAGATATCTAAATCTTATTATTGTATTTACTATCGCTATATACTAAACACTAATAATTATTCTCTATAATCTAAATCAACATCTTTTAGTTCAATTACTTTAGTTTTATACTTCGTTTTATATCCAAGCCATAGTCCAATAAACAGAGGTAATCCGATATAAGCTGCAATCATTCCATTCCAATCAATTTTACCTGCAGTCATATAACTTATACCCTGTCCCAAGATTACTACTATACATAAAACCAAGGCTATAATGGGGCCTGTTGGAAAAAACTTTGCAACATATTTTAATTTTCCAAGATCACGATTCTGAGCAACATATGCTTTTCTAAATCTATAGTGACAAAGAGCTATTCCAAGCCACGCTATAAAACCAGCTAAACCTGATGCTGCTATGAGCCAAACGTAAACAGTAGTTTCTGCATATAGTCCAGTTAAGAAACATGCTGATGCTACCACTGTAGTTGCTATTAATGAATTTACAGGTACTCCTCTTGAATTAACCTTTGCAAGCCATCGAGGCGCCTTTCCTTCTTTAGCCATTGCATAAAGCATTCTTGTGGAAGCATACATTCCTGAATTACCACAGGAAAGAACTGATGTTAAAATAACTGCATTCATAAGTGATGCTGCAGCTGCAATGCCTGCCTTTTGAAATACCATAGTAAACGGACTCATATCTACTCCTGCCTCAGTATAAGGTATAAGAGCTCCAACTACAATTATTGTTCCAACATAAAATATTAAAATTCTCCAAAATATTGTATTAATAGCCCTAGGTATATTTTTTTCAGGATCTTCACTTTCACCTGCAGCTATTCCAACTAATTCTGTTCCTTGAAATGAAAACCCGGCAATAAGGAATATCATGAATATAGACTTTGCTCCACCTACAAAAGGTGCATCTCCCACTGTAAAGTTTGAAAATCCAACTGCATGTCCTCCAAAAACACCAAATATAGTTGCTACACCAACTATTATAAACACTATAACCGTAACAACCTTTATACCTGCAAACCAAAACTCGGATTCTCCATAAGCTTTAGCAGATAAAAAATTAAGGGTTACAATCAATACTAAAAACAATACACTCCATAAAAGAGCAGGTACATTAGGGAACCAGAACTTCATCAAAAGTGCCCCTGCCACCATTTCTGCAGCAACAGTAATTGCCCAGTTGTACCAATAATTCCATCCAAGTGCAAACCCCATAGCAGGATCAATAAACTTAGAAGCATATGTTCCAAAGGAACCCGATACAGGCATAAAAGTCGCCATTTCACCAAGACTTGTCATTAAAAAATAAACCATAATTCCAATACTGATATATGCAACAAGTGCTCCACCAGGACCTGCCTGATTTATTGTAGCACCCAATGCTAGAAATATTCCTGTCCCTATTGCTCCACCAATTGCTATCATATTAAGATGTCTAGCCTTCAATCCTCTTTTCAATTCGTTCTCACTTGTCGTGACTTTTCCCTCCGTGCTGTTCATTTTTCTCCCCCTCATACATATTTTAATAAGTAAATATTACCAAGATAATGATAAAAAAACCCTGAGCATACACTCAGGGTAATTAAACATGTTAACCAAAAACTAAAACACACATTTCATTCCACAATGAATGATAGCCCTCCACAAAATACATTCGTGACAGTCTTACACATGTTTTATGTAAGCCCAGTAATATAGCCTTAAAGTTTTGGCTATTTACTTCGGCAAAATTTCCTTTCAAACGGTTTCATCTCACTTACTTCAGCCATTTTACTCTTAAATTTCGCACCTCTATCCAAGTTATTTACTTATGTTATACATTATACATCACAATGCATAATTAGTAAATGGGCATCTTGGGGACGGTTCTTCAATCTTTCAATTACTTAGAAGACAGTTATTCGATCTCTTAAGCTATTTTGCCACAAAAAAGAATGGCTGATAACTTGGCCATTCATAAATTTATAAACTATTACTTTTTTAATAGTATATTCTTTTTGTTTAGATATTCCTCTTCGTCAATTTCTCCCTTAACAAATTTTAACTTTAGAAGCTCCAAAGCCTCATTGCTATGTCTGTTATGTTTCTTATATACAAAAATTACAACTGCAACCAAAATTATAACCCAAAACGCCATCATCAAACCCATTCCTGGTCCAAATCCATGCATTCCATACCTGCCAGCATTGCATAACATAATACCAACCTCCAAATTATTTATTATTTTTAATTATACAACACTATTATGAATAAAATATGTAGATTATATTGACTAAATTTATATTGACTAAATTTAAATTTTAGTGGGGGATTCTGTGTAAAGGTGGGTCTTGTGGACGGTTCTTTAACCTTATTCCTGATTTATAAACATTAAAATTGGTCCGACAACCCAAGCTTTAGGCAAAAATAGCCCTAAAACCTAAGAATTCTTAAAAATCTTCACCAATTCACAATAATTGACTTTTCAAATAAAATTAAAAAGGCAGACTTCTCCTTTAGTTATATTTAAAATTATTATGAAGTTGGTTGATTTTATTCCATTAGGTATTTATGAATTGCATACATTTATAAACTCAGAAACTAACCCTTGGTATTCAGGCTTATCTCTAGTTAATTCTAATCCTAAGCTACATAACATTGAAACTCTGGATTCAGATAAGTTACCAATAGCTCTGCATATATCTTTATTTTTATAATTACAGAAGCATTTTAAAAACAATGAAAATATTGCCCTCTGTTCAACAGCCTTGCTGTAATTTTTCATCATGAAGCCAGCTTCTGATGTATTCATTTTATGCTTTAAAAATTCAGTTATTTTAGCTACACTGCAATCCCTGAAAAGTATTTTTCTCTCGTTTATATATCTGTATCTGGTTTCCTCATCTTTAAATTCTAACTCTGTTTCAATTTTATCATCTCCGCATTTTTCTAGATAATCTAAATATAATTTGACAGCCTTTACTCTTCTTCTACTATAAATACTCAACAAATACCCTATTTCAACCAATTCGAATTTATCAGCTCTTATTCCTAAATATATTCCTAAACTTGAATATTCATACTTTTCCACACTGCTTTTATATTGCACTATGGAATAAGGATTAATATGTATATAAGCGGATAACTTAACAAAATAACTGTTGCTATCAATAATTTTACTCTTGAATCGATCTTGAAATAAATGTCCGTGTCTTTTGTATTTTTTATTGAAATAAATAGCATATCTTAAATTTACTCCATGAAAAATCTTTGAAATATCCGCACCATTAACATCTATTAATAAATGAGAATGGTTATCCATAAGACAATATGAATAAACTCTAAATTCAAAAATTGTCTTATAATGCTTCAAAATACTTAGATATTTATCTTTATCTTCATTATCTCTAAACAAATCCACTTCACTAATACTTCTTGACATCACATGATACATTGCATCCGCACTCTTCTTGCGAGCAGTTCTCGGCATAACAAAACCTCCTAATTGCATAATTTATTTGCAATTACAATTATGTCCAATTAAAGAGTCATTATTCATTAGATTGTTTATTTAATTAGGACTTGGAATAAAACCGAAGATGAAAAATAAAAGCTCATAATAAAACTAAAAAGCTACTTATGCAATGATTTATTCACATTACATAAGCAGCTTTTGCTATATTAACTAATCAGAAAAACCTATTCTTAAATAAATGTACCATAGGCTCCTTTACCATGAAAATATTTATATACTGAATAACCGTCCCCATTTGCCCACACATTTGTCCATACCATATTTACCATAAGTTTTCCGGTTTGTATCTAATTTTTCAACAGACGATACATGCTGGCAATTGATATTTTAAGCTGATTTGCCGTTTCTGAAATCGCACCTTTTATTCTGAATATTTCAAGTTCATCCAACTTATTTATAACTGCCTGTCTTTCATCATTAGTCATTCTTTCAACAGGGATCTCAATTTCTCTTATGACCTCAGCAATAATATCACTTGAATATTGACTTATTGAAAAATTGTCATTCTCCAATACTTCGTTCATATCTCTATGAACTGTTAGATTTATGCCTGGAGTATCAGTATCAAGAAATGCATCTAACATATTTTTAGCTTGTATGCACATAGTGATATCAAATATAATGCACATAATTCCAATTATATCCTGCTTTGAATTAAATATATAATAAGAAGATATTTTTAAATTCTTCTTTAATTTTTCTTCCAGTTGTGTATAAACAGTATATTTATTCTGTTTCATATTTAGCAGTATTTTTTTGCCAAGTTCTGTAGTCTCATCTCCAACTTTTCTGCCTGTTATGTGATTGTTTCGAATAGCAATAATAGATTTCTTCTCGCAATCCACTGAATGTAAAACTACCTCACATTGCTCTCCAAACATATCAGCGAAAAAATCAACAAAATTAATATATGAATTTAAAATCGCCTTATTTTCTAATGCTATATTCTCCATGCTCAACACCCTCTATAGTTATTTCTTAATAAGATTATACCCTTATTTCATAAAACGTGCAACGCATTTGATATAATTTTTATCAACATGGAAAAATATTTTTCTACGCTGCTATATATATTTATCACTGACTATATAATGTTAAATAACCGTCCCTTTATCCTTAATATCTTTTATGATTTATCACAACTACTAAAAAATATACTATCGGCATAAAAACAAGTGTAAATACACCAAATTTATTAAATGGAATGATAATTATATTGCTTATCATTACTGAAGTAAATATATACCAATATGATACCCAAAATGCGGTATGTCCAGATTTTGTATTTATAAATTTATTTCGCTCTTCATTTTCTAATTCAATATTCTTCATCATTGCAGAATTTTTCCCTGCAATTTTATATATTATAAGCATACCTATTCCGGTAGGAATAAAACCAAATGATAACCCACTTGCCACTCCAACTATAGGTCCATCTTTAAATCCAAATACCACTGAGATCAGCCAAATTGCTAAGCCAAATACCCCTATAATAATAAATATTTTTGCATAAATAACATCCTTCTTAATATATTCATCTGCTTTCATATTGAATCCTCCTCCTCAAATAGAAAAACATCTTCAATTAATAGTTTGAAAAGTTTCGCGATATTATAAGCTAAAAAAATCGATGGATTGTATTTTCCGTTTTCCAAAGATATTATTGTCTGTCTTGACACTTTGACCTTTTCAGCTAAATCCTGTTGGGTAAAACCGAATTCTTCTCTCAAATCTCTTATTCTATTTTGCAACCATTTTATACCTCCTTAAATAGTTATGTAAAGTTAGCTTTACAATTAAATTATATGATATTAACTTCCTAATGTCAAGCTAACTTTACATAATTTTGATTAAAAGAGGCATTAAATAATCTAACGCCTTTAATACTATTTAAATATCTAAATTAATCATTTCATCCTTTTAGTTAATACAAAAATCAGATCAGTTATCAGCAATTACTGAATAACCGTCCCCTACTCTAAATGCCTAAATGTTTCTTCAAATAATATCTTTTATGCTCTTTAGGGCAATCATCTAATGTTCCAAATATCTCATATCCATGTTTGATATAAAAATCTTTTGCTTGAAAATCAAATGTATCTAAATGAATTAAATTGCATCCTTTTTCCTTTGCAATTCTTTCGACCTCATTCAAAAGCTTTGAACCAAGCCCATATTTTCTAAATTCCTTCTTAACCCACAAAATATCTACATGAATACAATTCCAACAGTACATCCTGCTATTTATGCCTGCAATAATATTCCCATTTATATCTTCAACAACTCTATTTATCCAAATATTTGGCATTTCTTGCATCAGAGGAACTTTAGATAAATTATAGTCCACCAATCTATCAACTACTGATTTTTCTTCATCACCATTACTTTCTCTTATAGTGTAATTATCCATATTTATTTCTCTTGGCACCTTTGGTCTATCCATCTTTATAGTCATCTCCTATTACAATGCAATATTCAACAATAATTATATTTATGAAATTATAATTTAAATTATGTTTTGCTCATAATTTTTGTTTCATTAATTTGAATTAAAAAAGCACTAGAACTTTATATCCTAGTGCTTTATATTATAATCTACATTTATGAAATATACTTCTGTGCTCTTGACTTATTAGAACTCACTTATTTAATTCTATAGCAACTTTTTATTCACGTACATCTAATATCTCACCATTGATGCCTATAGTAAATGCTTTTGTGTCTCCAATGTTTAGTAAATCATTTGAATCACTAACATTTAATCTGCTTCTATCAAAATATTCACCAAACTTATATGTTGCGGAGCCCTCTCCATCTTCTGATATTGTTATGCTGCTAGGATTAAATCTATTTGGTGAAATCGCTGTAATTTCTCCATATACAACTTTGTTATATACGTATACAAAGCTATTTCTTCCCCATAAGTCGGATACAAGGTAAACTGCATCATCATCATAGAATGATACATCATCCGTTGGTAAAAATTCCTGTCCGCTATTGTCTCTTATTCTATAAATATAATCGTAGCTGGTGCTATTTAACATCTTGCCTATTTCTTTATAATCATTTTTATATATCAATGGTTTACTGCTGAATATCGGATCAACAATAACTATATAATCATTTTTGCCATTACTGTCCTTTGCCACTACTATTGAAGAATATGCTCTGATTGACTTATATGCTGCATCATAGCTTATGCTCTCTCCATGATAATAATATGCGGTGGCTTCAGGTAATATCATTGTTTTAGAATTCTTGTCAGCATCAGTATAAGTTATTGTAGAACCAGATATATCTTTTACAGCATAACCCTCCAAGGTGTTTTCCTTTGCTGCAACTTTTGTAACTGTGGTACTATCTACATACATCTTATATTTGCCGCCAATCTCAGGTATATCTACACCTCTCTTAAGGGAATATGTTCCTTTGTCTGTAAGTATCTGTGCATCAGAGAGGGAGTCCGAGGTTTTTGAATTTCCAAGCACTACAACATCTTTCTGAGTTCCTGTAACTGTGCTGTCATTATAATAATTATCTGAGAAATACCTATCAGCAGCTGATGAACTTGACTTTTTCATCAGAGTTTCAAAAAGCCTGTCAAACAACACTGCCTCTGTTCCAACTGTCAACTTATCTTTTTTTGTTAAGCTTATATCTTTAGTAAGATCCAAATCTGCCGCCTTCTGTATATAATTGTTAGGCCATGCACCTGTTAGGTCACTGTCACTATAGCCTAAAAGTCTTACCATCATAGTGCATGCTTCCCCGTAGGTTACTGCATCATTAGCATGAAAGTTCCCATCTGCTCTTCCCGTAATTACATTTTGATTTACTCCTTCACCAGTGCCTAGGTTAACAGCTTTGTTAATATATCCGCTGAGTTCACTTGATGAATCTATATCAGGAAATATTGTGCTCCCAATTAAATTTGCTGCTGCATCAGATTTGCCTTCGGCAATTACAATTGATTTTACCAGTTGGCCTCTTGTTACATAACTGGCTGCATCAGTCACTGAACTGTCAATAATACCTAGTGCTTTTACATTTTTAAGTGAAGCTGAATAATCTAAAGTATCTGCAAAAACCATTGTTGAGCCTATCATTGTAAATAATACTGTTAATACTGTTGCCAATCTGAGTCGATATCTTTTATTTTTCATATTTGCACCGCCCTCTCTATTTTACTCATACATTAAAGCATCAATTGGATTTAAGTTTGCTGCCTTGTTGGCAGGGTACATTCCAAAAACTACGCCTATTATTAATGAAATTCCAAATGATAATAACATCCAAGGTATTGAATATACTTCAGGTACAATTTTAAATCCACCTATAACAAAGTGTATCACACAACAAGCAATAAGAATACCCACAATTCCACCAATACCTGTAATAACTAGAGCTTCAATTAGAAACTGGGTAAGAATGTTTCTTTTTTTTGCGCCAATAGCCTTTCTAATGCCTATTTCTCTGGTCCTCTCCGTTACAGATACCAGCATAATATTCATTATCCCTATACCCCCAACTATAAGCGATATAGCTGCTATGCCTGCAAGAACTGCTGTCATTGTTCCTGTAATTGTACTCAATGTAGATAAAACATTTGCCATATTTGTAACCCTGTAAAGATCGCTATCCTTATATATTTTTAATAAGAATGTGTTTAGTTTTGCTACTGCTGAATCAACAGTATCTGAACTTGCAGCCTTAACAGAGAAGGATCTGATAATTGCATTCTTATTAAGCTTCGTTGCAGCACTTATTGGTATAATAACTCTATCATCGACAGTTGATGCCCCTCCATTTTCTGTTTCAGTAAGAACACCTACAACCTTAAACTCCTGTCCAAGTATTTTAATTGTTTGACCCACTGGGTTGGCTCCTCCATAGATATCATTGACAACAGCAGTGCCCACTACTGCCACCTTTTGATTATAATCCGTATCAAAGCCGAGTAGAAATCTCCCGCTTTGTACAGTAACACTATTGATGTCTGCATAATCAGAAGTTGTTCCTAAAATTGCAGTGGTTCTGTTTTTGTTGCCTGCCTTTACTATTCCGTTTGTTGAAGATTGCGGAGCTACAGATGCAATAATATCACTGTTTTCCTGCTGAAATTGCTCAAGTTGGGCATAGGATAGGTTAATGTTGCTGTTTCTTCCAGTAATGTTAATGTTAATTAAGTTTGTACCTAAAGTTGATAGTGAATCTGTTATATTTTTAGTGCTCCCTTTAGCAAAACCAACTGCAATAATAACAGAAGAAACACCTATTATAACACCCAGCATAGTAAGAAATGATCTTACTTTATTTGATGTTATGCTTTTAATTGCCATCTTAAATATCTGTATTAAATTCACTACACCATCCCCTTGTCTTCAATAATTACGCCATCTTGAATCCTAACAATACGTTTGGCTTGAACTGCAAGGTTATTATCATGAGTTATAAGAACAATTGTATTACCATTTGCATTAAGATTTTTTAAAATTTCCATTACTTCTTTACCTGTCTTACTATCTAAAGCTCCAGTGGGCTCATCAGCTAGTATAACAGGCGGTTTTGCAGCTAAGGCCCTAGCTATAGCTACCCTCTGCTGCTGTCCTCCGGAAAGTTCATTAGGTTTATGATTCATTCTACTTTCAAGACCTACACTTTTCAATGATTCAATTGCTTTCTCTCTTACATCTTTAAGTTTTAATCCTTGATACACAAGAGGAAGTTCCACATTCTCCAAAGCAGAAAGCTTAGGTAATAAATTGAATCTTTGAAATATAAATCCTATTTTCTGATTCCTTATTTGAGCTAAATCATCATCGTTTAATTTACTTACTTCGTTACTGTCAAGCACATAGCTGCCGTAAGAAGGAACATCCAGACAACCTATTATATTCATAAGTGTTGATTTCCCTGAACCGGATGGTCCCACAATAGCAACAAATTCATGTGCACTTATATGAAGATTTATATCATTAAGTGCAGTTACTTTGTTTTCGCCCATTGAATAAAACTTATTAATACCAGTTAATTGAATCATTACATACCGCCTCCACGAGCAGCACCCATACCAGAGCCAGAGCCCATACCGCCTCCTGATGAGGTTCTAGTTGAAGTTGAAGTTGAGGATGAAGTCTTAATTTGAGGTAAAATTACTGTATCTCCTGCACTTAATCCGCTTTTTATTACTATATAAGTATCAGTATTATCTCCTACAGTTACTTCCTTCTTTACCGCATTTTCATAATAGCTGCTGGTTTTGTTTTTAGAAGAAGAGTTGGATGTAGAACTTGTTTTTTCACTTGTTTTTCCACTTCCTTTTACCCAAACATAGCTTTTGGTTCCTGAAGTAGTAACCGCCTCCAATGGTACATATAGAACATTTTTCATTTCGTCTACTATTATTTCTCCATTAGCATTCATTCCACCTTTTAGAACTTTTACATCCCCAGTAAATTGTATGGTAACAGGATAAGTTGTTACACCACTGGTTGAAGTTCCAACAACTGCAATTTTTGTTATTTCTCCTTCCATTGGAGTAGTTTTTGTACTTGTAATTGCATCTAAAGTTATATTAACTTTCTGGCCAACAGCAAGTTTTGCTACATCAAGTTCGTCCACACTTACGTCAAACTGCATTGCGTTTGGATCATAAATATCAGCAAATTCATCGCCCGCCTTAACAGTATCTCCTACTTTATAGTTAACTGCTGTAACTGTTCCATCACATGGAGCAACAATTTTGTATTTTTTGCTCTGATTCAAACTTGAGGTTACCTGACTTTGAGAAGCCTTTACTTTTAAGTTTGCTGTTTGCTGTGCCCTTGTAAGATCATCATTTTTCATTGTTATCAATACAGCTCCACTAGAAACATTCTGGTTTTCTTTAACAGATACACTTTGTACTGTACCTGACACTGTACTGGTAACTGTTTGCTTATTAATATAACTTAAGGATGCCGTACCTGTACTTGATACCATTCCATTGCTTGTAGCAATATCAGCACTGGCAGTACTTCCCTCTGTAACAGCTCCAGGATTATCCATTCTTATTTCTACGGTATAAACACGTCCACCAGATGAAGTTGTGGTAGATTGATTGCTTATATAAGAAACCGTCCCACTAACTGATTCCATTAATGAAGTTATATATACATCTGCGGTCTGACCTACAACTATCTTTTCCGCATCACTGGCATTAAAAGAGAGCAATACCTTTAATTTTGAGGTATCACTTATAGTGAAAACCGTTCCCCCTGAGTTAACCTTATCCCCTGAACTTACAGTTATGCTGCTAACTTGTCCTGAAAAAGGTGCTTTTATTTTTAGATCATTAAGGCTATCAGAACTTGATTGAGCTGATATCTGGCTTTGTAAAAGCGAATTCTCATTGTTTGCAAGAGTACTTTGATAATCAGTGTCATCAAACTCAGCAATTACATCTCCTTTCTTTACTACATCTCTTGCCTTATAGTTAACCTTTGTAACTGTAGCGCCAATCTGTGAATAAAGCTTGCTTTCGTTAGTACTGTATATTGCCCCTGAACCCGTTACTGTTATCTTTAAGTTTCCTTGTTTTACTGTGGCTGTATTTTGGGTTGAGGTGCTTTTTTTAGTTCCTAATAAAGTTTTACCAGTAAAGGAACCTATCATGATAATAAAAATTATTACGATAGCAAGTACCAATTTTGAATGCTTTTTAGACATTAACTTTTTAATTCTATTTTTTAAATTCATTAAATCTAATTTCAATGTTATGCCCCTTTCATTTTAAATTATTTTATCATAAATTTTTGCATACGATAAATTAAAGCAGAGCGAGTAATATTTAATAATTGCGCAGCTTTACTTTGATTTTGACCACTTATTTTTAATGCTTTTATTATCAGCTCCTTTTCAACATTTTCTAAATTTATGCCTTCTTCTGGAAAATATATAATTGGTTCTTTTATGTTTTTTATCTGACCAAGTATTTCGTCAGGAAGAAGACTTGCTTTTATAATTGATTCCTTACTAAGTACAATTACCCTTTCAATAACATTTTCCAATTCAATAATGTTACCCGGCCAATGATAGTTTTTTAAAAATCTCATAGCCTCTGGGGTAAAGCCCTTAATTTTTAATGCAATATCATGTTTTTTTATAAAATAATCTATTAAATCCATTATATCTTCTTTTCTTTCTCGTAATGGAGGCAATTTAATTGGGAATACATTCAATGTATAGTATAAATCTTCTCTAAACTTTCCTTCTGTTATTGCATGTGCTAAATTTTTATTTGTAGCAGCAATTATTCTTACATCAACTTTTATATTATCTTCATTTCCAACCCTTTGAATTTTTTTATTTTCAATCAGTTTTAACAATTTCATCTGATTCTTCGGGCTCAACTTGTCTATTTCTTCAATAAAAATCGTACCCCTATCTGCAATTTCCAATTTACCCCTTTTCTTTTGAAAAGCCTCGGGGAATGCTCCTTTTTCGTATCCAAAAAGCTCTCTTTCAGTCAAATCTTCTGAAGCTGTGCTGCAGTTAAATGTCAAGAATGAGTAATTTGATCTGCTGCTCGTTTGATGGATTTTTCTAGCAACTAACTCTTTTCCTGTTCCATTTTCTCCTGTAATAAGTACAGTAGCAGAGGCTTGTGCTACCTGGCTTATTGATTTAAAAATTTGGTTTAAATTTATATTATTGCTTGTAAATCTCGATTCATCAAGGTCTTTTATGTTTTCATCTCTTAGATAATCTACTTCGCCTCTAAGCCTTAACATTTCTAAAGCCTTGTCTGCCTGCAGTAATAATTCATCTACATCAAAAGGTTTTGTTATATAATCAAATGCTCCCTTTTTCATGCTTTCTATCGCGGTATCAATGCTGCCATGGGCTGTAATAATTATAACAACTAAATCCTTCTGTATCCTCTTTAACTCCAAAATCACATCCATACCATCCATATCTGGGAGTCTTAAATCCAGGAAAACTATATCATAACTGTTTTTTTTAGCTTCTATAAGTCCCTCTTTTGCAGTTTCACATAGATGGACTTCATTATCGGTGACTTCAAAGGATTTCTTTATTATCCACCCAATGTATTTTTCATCATCTATGACTAAGATCCTACCCAAGAATTTCACCTTCTTTTCCATTTAAAGGTAACGACACTATGAATATGGAGCCTTCATTCTTTTTGCTTTTAACTTCAATATAACCTCCATGAAGCTCAAGAATGCCATTGCTTATGGTAAGCCCAAGGCCTGTACCTTTTGGTTTAGTGGTATAGTAAGGGTTAAAAATATTATCCATTTGTACTTCTTCCATACCCTTACCTGTATCCTTAAAATATATTTTCACCCATTTTCCCTCCTGTTTTGTTGCTATAGTCAGGGTCCCCCCAGTTTCCATAGCCTCGCAAGCATTAATAACTATATTGACAAAAACCTGTTTAATCTTATCACAGTCCATTAAAATTGATGGCAGCTTTTCTTCCAATTCCAAGTTAAGTCTTATATTATTATCCTGAATATATTTATTTGTAAAAGATAAAATACTGTTAATCAACAGGTTTATATCCATTTGCATCATAAGATTTTTAGATGGTCTTGCATAATCTAGAAGTTCCTGAATGACCTTATTTTCTCTTCCACACTGTTCTTTTACTATTTTTATATATTCATCCAATCCATCCACATCTTTAAAATTTTTCTCCATCAACTGCACTGTCCCGCTTATTATTCCCAACGGATTGCGAATCTCATGTGATACACCAGAAATTAAATGTCCCAAAGATGCCAGCTTTTCATTCCTTTGCAGCCTCTCTTCCAGTTGCTCTTTCTTTTCCAACGAATCTGCCATAGAATTTATAAAAGTAACTATTTGTCCAATTTCTCCTTCAGTATCATCAATTCTATAAGAAAGGTCCTCTCCTATTTTTTCTAATCCGTTACGTATTTTTAAAATATTTTTGTGAAGATTTTTAATTGTAATTGCTAACAAAATTAAGGCAAGTAATAATCCAGTAGGTATAAAAAATGACATAACCTCTTTAGTCAACCTGTTATAATCCAATTCCGGCGGAAGGAGAGTATCGGCCCATGCAACAGCAATTACTTCATCATTTGTTATTATGGGGTGAAAACATCGAAGAATTTTCATTTTTTGGTAGTTAATATAATCAACTTTATCCGTTTTAGTTTTTATTACTGAATTTATACTGTCATCCATTCCCTTTTTCTGTTCACTTAAAGGTACAATACTTATTTCATGTACGTAATTGCGTTCATTATTATATGGAACCCAAAAATCATAAGATTTTTTAATTTTGGGTATGTACATTCCTATATTGGTTCCTCTTGCAATTTTTGAAAGTGCACTAAGCTTATAGATGATATCCTGTTCCATTTTATTCGAACTTTCTTTATCTAAATTAATTGAGGCTAATCCAGTTTTGTCTGTTTCATCATCTATGTAAAATAGAAGGCTGTTCAACTTTTCTTCCTGCATACTTTTTACGGCAGTTTCAACTTTTGAAGGCAAAAAAGCATTCCATACAATAACAGCTGCAGGAACAAATAAAACAGAAGCTAATATCAATATTATTTGAAACTTTATACTTTTATTTAAAATCCACTTTATCATTTGAGCCTCCATATCTTTAGTTAATTATATAATATAAAAAAGTATGAAAGCAAACAACTATTGTCTGTTTTCATACTTTTTTTAGTATTTTTAAGTATTATATGATTTGTTTGTTTGTTTTGGATAATTTTATAATTGTTTTTTACTCACGTACATCTAATATCTCACCATTGATGCCTATAGTAAATGCTTTTGTGTCTCCAATGTTTAATAAATCATTTGAATCACTAACATTTAATCTGCTTCTATCAAAATATTCACCAAACTTATATGTTGCGGAGCCCTCTCCATCTTCTGATATTGTTATGCTGCTAGGATTAAATCTATTTGGTGAAATC
>Ga0268357_101261_pt1 | contig 18845 bp, 9 predicted proteins | sample BioMet10_FD_192466 | JGI IMG/M metagenome (GOLD analysis project Ga0268357, IMG submission 192466) | Sewage microbial communities from Oakland, California, United States - Biofuel 10 (Illumina Assembly) | ecosystem: Engineered > Wastewater > Sewage > Unclassified | place: USA: California... | reverse complement strand
ATGCCTCGGTTGATATAGAGATTTCCGGCTTCAATGCTATTCTTCCAAAGGAGCTGTTCGCTTTCGTCCAGACTTTGCAATCCGGAAGTCAATCCGTATTCAGAACTGTTGACCAGCTTGATTCCATGTTGTAAATCATCAATGCAAACCACAGCTAACAGCGGAGCAAACAGTTCAGTCTTGAATGTATAACTTCCAGGTTTTACACCCCATTTCACGCAAGGTTTCAGAATAAACTTCTTTTCATCCGCAAATTCGGGTTTTACGAGCCACCATTCGCCTTCTTCTAGATGGTCGATGGCATGCAGCAGTTTCTCATTCTGATTGGTAATCATCGGACCAACCACATTGCCTCCATTCCATATTCCACCTGTGTGCAGACTGGTCACAGCATCTATAAGCTTTGCTTTAAACTGCGGATCGTGATACACTTCTTTTTCAAGAAGCAGCAACGAACAGGCCGAACATTTTTGTCCGGCATTGCTGAATGCCGAAGTGATAATGTTCTGGATAGCATGGTCGCGATCTCCACTGGCAGTAAGGATGATTGCATTTTTACCTCCAGTCTCTGCCGACAACGGACAAGTTGGATTGTTTTCCAATAAACGAAAAGCGGTGTCAGTGCCTCCTGTAAGAATAATATGTTTGATGGAAGGATGTGTGGTGAGATAGTTCACCGGTTCGTATCCATCCGCACAGAATAACTGAAGTGCATCTTTCGGCACTCCGGCTTCCCAGAATAGTTTAGCAAACTGCCATGCAACAGGATAGGCAACCGTGGCCGGTTTCAGAATCACCGTATTCCCTCCGGCAAGTGCTGCCGCCACACCTCCAACCGGAATTGCCAAAGGAAAGTTCCATGGCGGAATCACCATAATAATACCTTTTGGTGTGCAGGTTATTGTTTCCAGATTGGTGAATTGCTGCATGGAAACAGGATAAAAGCGGCAAAAGTCGATAGCTTCGGACACTTCCACATCTCCCTCCGTAAACGATTTTCCGGTAATGGCAGCCATGCAGCCTATCAAATCACCTCGGTGATTACTCAGATTGGTTGCCACCTCATGCAAAATACGGTTGCGTTCTTCCGGTAACGTCTGTCGCCAGCCCGAAACATCTTTTTCGGCAACGGCAAGAATCTCCTTTACCTGATCGATATTGGCAAGGGAAGCTTCACAAACACAGATTTCACTATTCTGACTTCGGTCGAGATATGTGCGTTTCTTTTCTGATATTACCTCTTTTTCGCCAATCTGCAACGGAATATGATAAGGTTTATCATCGGCAGATTTTTTCCATTTCCGGCGGATTTCATCTGCCCACAAGCGATTCGGCTTCAAATCGAAATTGGTATCAGGTTCGTTTCGGAAAGTATTAATATCAGTCTGCGGAATAGCTGGAAGGTTTCTGTTTTGTGTACGCCGTGGTGTAGTGCTGACACTCGCTTTCAGCTTATAAGCCTCAACGAATTGCTCTTGCAGGAACTGCCAATGCTGGCTATCTGCTTTCAGATTAAACGAATAGCTTAAGAAGTTGTCCTTTCCGGTATTTTCGTCCAACCGGCGAACCAGGTACGACACAGCATTCAGGAAATGCTCGTTCTTCACCACCGGTGTATAAAGGATAATCTGTTTGCCGAGAGTGCGCATTACGCGAGGAAGATGATTTGCCATTCCTTCCAGCATTTCGAAAGTAACAAACTCATCAACCTTATTTTTTTGGCTGAGCAGGTAAGCGTAACCAAGGGTGAAAAAATTGTGGGAAGCCACACCAATGTGTACCACCTCGGCATTTTCGGGTTCCAAAGCACGATCGAGCAAACGCAAGTAGTTGGCATCAACCTCTGTTTTGGTGGAGTAAGTAGGAATTTCCCATCCTTTCAGAGAGGAAATAATAGTTTCCATCTGAAGGTTTGCCCCTTTTACCAGACGCATTTTGATTGGAGCCCCACCTTCGGCAACCCGCTTTTTCGCAAATTTCAGTAGTCTGGACTGGAAATGCCATGCATCAGGCAAATAAGCCTGCACAACGATACCTGCCTGATAGTTTTTGAACTGCGGTAAATCCAGAACTGTTGTAAACACATCAAGTGTCAGTTCGGTGTCTTTGTACTCTTCCATGTCGAGATTAACAAATTTGGAGGAGCTTATACCATTTTCGTCTACGAACGGGAAATCAATAGCTCTCTGGTAAATATTAGAGAGTCGCTCACATAACTCTGTTTTATTCAGCTCGTAGTTGAGCGGATTTATCTGCGCATAGATGCCTGAAATTTTAATGGAAATGTAATTTATCTGAGGATCTTTCAATGCTTCCAGATAATGTTGGTAACGGTGATTAGCTTCTCCGTCTCCCAAAACCACTTCACCGAGCAGGTTAACATTCTGCCCTATTTTTTGTTCTCTGCGCTGTTGCAAATGCCGTTTCAGCAGCGAGGGTGCTTCGTTAATAATAACTTTGGAAGTGTCGGACCGTAAGCGTTGCTTAAAAATGGGAACGGCTATAAAATCGAACAAGTAGCCAAACGCCGTAAACAGTTTGATAAGAATCTTGTCGGCAAAACCAAAAAACTCGGGCACGCCGTACCGATCTATCAGCACTTTCATGCGATGAGCCAGCTTCTTGTTATTGCGTATTTGCGATGATTCGTCGAGCAACTTTGATAACAGAGTCTTGTCTCCTGGCTTTTGCACCAGAATGGCGTATTTCTGTTGTTCTTTACGCTCTTCGTTAGTGATCTCTTTTTCTGATTGTGCAAGAAACTGCTTTGCCCATTCAATAACTTCAGGAATATCCACTTTTTCCATAAAATTTAAGATTAAGAAGTTATATGCAATATAGGGAAAAATATTAAATTACCAATATCCTTCGTGAGGAAGTTTGCAGAAACAAAAAATCCTACAAATCAACAACTTGTAGGATTTTGACCTTAACTTTACCGGTTCTTTAATTTTATATTTTCATAACTCATATAATTGAGTTTAATCTTTGCCTTTATATAGAAACCATATTTATTCTGTAAGAACTTACTTCATCCCCCATTTTAAATTCGGTTCACGCCCCATCTCTAATACTAATTTCCCTCCGGAAACTATATCTTTAAATAGAATACGAGGTTCCTCTAGTTTCTTCCCATTCAAATAAGCTGATTGGATATAAATGTTTTCTGATGAATTATTTTTTGCTTCAATCACAAATTTCTTTCCATTATAATAATGAGGATCTAAATTGATCTCAATCTTAGAGAATAATGGAGAGGTCAACTCTACAGATGATCCTTCTGTAACACCTCCATTCATTTCAAAAAATCCCAATGCAGACATAACAAACCAACCTCCCATTTGTCCTTCATCTTCATCTCCCTCCCAACCATGGTAAGGTGTAGAGCCATAATAATGATCCAGAATAGCTCTTGAATATTTTTGGCATAACCAAGGTTTATCCAGGTAGTTGAATATAAATGCTGCACTCATATTCACTTCATTGCCTTGATTGATATAATATTCAGCTCGTTGACCTGAAGTTCTATCAAAAGCATGTGCTGCAAAATTATATTTTTCTGATTTCTGGAAACCTTCTAAAAGACGTTCAGAAGCTACCTTCTTCCCTCCCATCAATTGAATTGCTCCTACAATATCATGAGGAACATACCAGGAGTATTGCCATGAATTTCCTTCTATAAATCCTTTATTTGAGAATACATCAAAATTAGAATCCCAATTACCTAGACTATCCCGTCGAACCACATAACCTAATTCAGGATGGAATACATTCTTATAATTTTCAGAACGTTTCAATAACCATTTCATATCCTTTTTCTTTCCTAAAACTTTTGCCATCTGAGCTACACAAAAATCATCATAGGCATAATCCAGGGTTTTAGATACTACATCAACTTCCATGGGCATATATCCCAAACGATTATAATAAGACAAATTGATTTGTCCAACAGTACCTCCATACTCTAATCTACGTCCTTCTTCTGTAACCGTCTTGCGAATTGCTTCATAAATAGCTTCTCCATCTTTTCGGATTCCTTTCTGGTAAGCCGAAACCATTAATGCTATTTCGTGTGAGCCTTCCATAATTCCGGAATACTCAATGCCTGCCGGTCCTTTACAAGTCCACCCTGTATGTTTATACATCTCTAATTGTGTTGTTACCCAGTTGTCCATCACTTTAGGAGTAATAATAAACCACAAACCATTTAAGTTCCAATAAGTATTCCAAAGAGCATCACCTCCATACATAGATGATCCCAAAGACACTTGACGAATCTGTTCTCTAGCATCTCTATAACGACCATCAACATCATTCCATGTCTGTTTTCCACAATAAGCCCGATACAGATTCGTATAAAATTTCACTTTATCAGTTTCATTCTCTCCTTCTACATGAATTCGGTTCAACACATCGTTCCATTGTTGTTTAGCAGCAGAGACACAAGCTGTAAAGTTCCAATTAAAAGGATCTAACTCAGCCTTCAAATTCTTTTTAGCACCCTCCATATCAACTAAAGACAAAGCTGTTTGAACCTGTATTTCTTCTCCTTTCTCAGTTTTAAATACAGTATAAACTCCTATATTCCCTTTTCCTTGCATTTGAATGATATTTGGTACAGCTTCACCATCTTTAATACCATTTAGTTCTTTGAAAGGTTTATCAAAACGGATAATAAAATGCAATTTATAATCGTTCCAACTTGACCAACTTCCAGATCGGCAATCGGCATAACCTTCCAATTGCATTGAATCGACTTTTACAACCTTAGCATCTTGTACTGAAAAGCCATAATCCCATTCTGTAGGAAATTGAAGATTGATTAAAATACGACTTTCTTCTGATTTAGGGAAAGTGTATCTCTGAAAGCTACAATGTGTAGTTGCTGTCATTTCAGCTTTCACTTGATGATCATAGAGCTCCACTCCATAGTAACCTGGAAAAGCTTTTTCAGTTTCTTTTAATATACGGGAATGATATCCGGCATTGGCTCCTTTATATGGTGAGTCTGGTCCTGGATTACTAAGGGTTAAATCTCCTGTAGTAGGCATAATAGAAACACCTCCCATCGTCCAGGCATGAATATGGGAAAAATCTGATACTGAGCTTATTGCATATTCATATCCCCCCATCCATTTATTACCTTGATTATCAGGACCTATCTGAACCATTCCAAATGGTACTTGAGCATAAGGTCCTAACATCCATCTTGAATTAGATGTTCCTATAAAACAATCCACATAATCAACAGCGTCTTTTGCGGATAGATTGATACATAGTAAAAGACTGATAAAAATAAATAATTTCTTCATAGTATATCGAGATTTATTGTTCTATTTTAATATCGCAAATGTATAATATCTGGTTTAATCAACACCTGCATCTTTAAACTAAATGCTTATACTATCTTATTATTTATGAGAGATTCGATATTTCAATTGTTTATTCCATTCTCTAAACAATTCTATTGCTTTGGCTAACACACCGGCAGAACCTTTGAAGTTGGCACTGCCTGAAGGCTTATTGCCTTTTCCATACCATTCATAAAATCCATTGTTTGCAATGACACGATCGATCATCGGACGCACTTCTTCGTATGCTTCACTGATATATCCGTTTTTTATCAATTGTTGTATCATACGCCCACCGAACCAAGTCCAGTCACCACCATTTTGATATACATAGGCTTTTGACATACCTCCATGAAAGAAGCCTTGAGGATAGGTAGGATAAAGTGTCATGCCAATGCTGGGCATCCCTGACTGAGCAACATCACGCAGCATACGTGCATTCACTATAGCGATCTCTTTGCGACTGAGCAGACCTGCTTCTATGGCTACAGCAGTACCACCATGGTAGCATATCATCTGTTCATCAAAATCTTCAGGCAATGGAGATTTGTCTAAATAGAGATGTGGCGTGAAATTCATATATTTATCATTCCATAAATATTTATATGCATTGGTTGCTATGTTTTTACGCAATGTTTCCCATCGCCTTTTGCGATTTGCATTATCATCCAATTCTTTCAAATAGTCCAATGCGATAATCAACATGGCATTATCATAAACATCTATTGCTTTCACTGACAATTCGTTCATATCACAGCCAAAATCGTCATTCGGTTGTACATCACCCCAATCTGCTGTCATCGCTCCATAAATCAGTCCGTAACGGGAACTGTATCTTTCTTTCAGCAGATAATCCACCATATCTGCCATTCTATCTATTATTCTTTTTTGGTCAACCTTCTCGAAAACAAATTGTTTATCGCCCGTCTTATGAACATATTTGCCGATGAGCTGAATTAAAGAAGACTCTTGATCTGTTTCGACGGTATTTTTAAATGCCACATGCTGGGGTGCCGTAGGTGAATAATAGGGATGATTGTCCGACCATGTAAAATCTTTTTTTAGAACATATCCGTCTACCATCTCACCATTACTCTGCTGAAACTTAAAAAAGAGCCTTATGGCATCTTTTAATTCTCTTGCAGGAACCACCTCGCAAGCCGTTTCTATGAAGGTATTCATGTCACGAGCCCATATCTGAGAATACCCGCTCCCGGCATTAAGTCCCTGAGATATAAGTTGCCGAGCCATTGAATCGACTTTAACGAAGTTCGGGTCATTCTCAATTTGAGTGCTCAAACATTGGTCGGTCCAACCTTTGAGCTTTTTAATTGACTTGTAAAGCACGCCAGCTTCGCCTCTGAAAGTACCCGAACCCATAGGTTCTCCGGCGGGTGTATACCATTCATAGAAACCCCCATTCGTGACTACACGTTCCAACATGGGCTTCAGTTCTTTATTGCGTATTTTGAACTGATATCTATCATTGTTATCATTGTAAGCCAATCCGTGTAAAGGCAAAGACAGTACTAAAGTCAAATAGAGAAATAATTTGTTTTTAAGTGTCATACCATTTCGTTTTTAATGCGCTGTAAAGATAACGTATTATCAAGAGAGAAACAGGGCAATTTTTCTACTATTTACTTGTATTATCTTCTGATATGGATAACGATATTCTCTCACGTAGACGATATTGCAATGGCGACATACCCATTATCTTTGTGAATATACGACTGAAGTAGGCAGGCTCTTCAAACCCAACCTTCTCTGCTATTTCACGAAACTTCAGGTTGGATAGCTCCGCATATTCGCATGCCTTTCGTATTTTGAGATGAATAAAATATTTAATTGGCGACACTCCTGTTTCTTTTTCGAATAAAGCAGAAAAATGAGAAACCGAATAATTGAAGTTGTGTGCCAATTCTTCCAAGGTCAGCTTTGTGGCTATATTTTCTTGCATAAAATGAATAACCTGTGTCGAAAAGCTCTGTTCGCCGGAACCTACTGTTTTAAAATAACGATACTGTTCGACATAAAGAAAAGAAGACAGAAAAGGATACAAACACATCGATGTTCTTATCATATATTCTTTTGTATAGGCCATTGAGAAATTCGAGAATATCTCTTCAAAAAGTTCTATTCTGTCTTGCAGCCTCGAGCTTTTTCCAGGCAATATGGAAATAGGCCCATAAGTAGGCGGCATAAGGTAAGATGCCATACTGCCCATAAAATGCAACCAATAAATAGTCCAAGGATTCTGTTCGTCGGCTTCAAAAGAATAAGGTACGCCACTTGGTATTATCAAATACTGATTGGCATTGACTTCATAGCGATGCCCATAGACACTATACCAGCCTTTCCCGCCTATACAGTATATGAGCATATAGTATTTTGTACCCTTTTCTTTAAGCACATAATGAAACTTCACTTTCGGGAAATAGCCTATTTTGCTAATATAGAGCGGAGCGATAAGTGGATGCTGGGCATATTGAGCTAAAATATTTTCCGAAAGAGATAATAAGCGCTGACCTTTGAAACCTTCTTTAATCTTTATCATATATATTCTTTTACGGAATGCAAATATAAATCATAATCATAAGATAGTGCAACAAAATTGGAGAAAAATGAGAAAGAATAAATACTGACAACCAGTATCTTTGTTTTCAAATTATAATATATGGAATATCAATACGACAAGACCCCTTATATTCCCGTCGGCGGAATACTTATCAATGGCTGGGAAGCCATTGTACAAACTGTATCGGATAGAAGAAATGCAGCAGAAAGAAATCGCTTCATTTGCTGCATAGAATGTTATCAGGGCGTTTATCTTGACGAATTCGAACGACATATCAAATTGATGGGATTCGATTGCATGATTAATGTTACCAATTTATACAAATGTGAAAAGGACATTCGGGAAATGACAGCTTCATGGGTCACCGAAGACGAACTGTTTGGCAAGAAATCACCATTGTCTTTCAATAATTTTTTCGACAAAAAAAAGGTGCAGAATATGCTTTCAACCAATCAAGAACGAGCACAATCTATAATAGTATTCGGTCCTGGAGCAGCTTGCCTCTTCCCAGATGTAAACTTAATGTTATATGCAGATATGCCTCGTTGGGAAATTCAGCAACGCCAACGCGGGCACAAAATCGGAGGATTGGGAGTAAACAATGCCTACGAGCTACCTTCGAAGCAATACAAACGCGGTTATTTTGTCGATTGGGACATATGTGATTCTCTCAAAAAAGAATTGCTTCCTATTGCTGATTATTGGATAGACAGTACCGTCAGAGAGTTACCAAAGATGATTCAAGGAGATACTCTTAGGGATGGTTTGAAGAAAGCGGTGCGACGACCCTTTAGAGTAGTTCCATTCTTCGATCCTGCACCATGGGGTGGACAATGGATGAAAGATGTGTGCGGACTCGATAAGTCGAATCGTAACTATGGTTGGTGCTTCGACTGTGTCCCCGAAGAAAACAGCCTCTATTTCCAAATTTGTGGTGAATTGTTTGAAATACCTGCCAACAATTTGGTATTCTACTGCACCAAAGAATTGCTTGGCGATAATGTAGAGCATAACTTCGGACAAAGTTTTCCTATTCGTTTCGATTTTCTCGATACGATGGGGGGCGGTAACTTAAGTTTGCAGGTGCACCCCACGCCACAATATATTCGCAACACTTTCGGAATGCCTTATACACAAGACGAAAGTTACTATCTGCTTGATGCCAGTAAAGATGCCTTCGTATATTTAGGACTAAAAACGGATGTGAACTCTACAGAAATGATCGATGCACTCAACAAGTCGCACGAGACGGGCGAACCCTTTGATGCAGACAGATTTATCAATAAGTGGCCAGCAAATAAACACGACCATTTCCTCATTCCCGGTGGAACGATACATTGCTCAGGTGCCAATGCTATGGTACTCGAGATTAGCGCAACGCCCAGTATTTTCACTTTCAAACTCTACGATTGGGGAAGAATGGGCATTGACGGGCGTCCCCGCCCTATTAATATTGCCCACGGTGCTAACGTCATTCAATGGTGCAGACAAACAGAAGAAATAAAACACAAATTCATCAATCAAATAGAAACTGTTGCCGAAGGTAATGGGTGGATAGAAGAGCGAACAGGTCTGCATGAAGCTGAATTTATAGAAACACGCAGGCATTGGTTCAGCAAGGCAGTGACACATGACACAAGTAATAATGTTAATGTGCTGAACTTGATAGAAGGCTCTGCAGCCATTGTAGAAAGCCCTTCAGCTCAGTTCGAACCTTTCATTGTTCATTATGCCGAAACATTCATTGTTCCTGCTGCAGTAGGCGAATATACTATCCGTCCTTTCGGTGACTCATGCCAAAGATGCGGAACAATTAAAGCTTATATCAGATAACACAGTAATAAATAAGTATGGATTATAAAAACGATTCACGTATAGTAATGACATTGGATGCGGGCGGAACCAATTTGGAGTTTTCTGCGATCCAACGTGGCATAGAGATTATAAAACCTGTTAGAATGCTCTCATGCACTACCGATAAGATGGAATGTCTCTCGCAGATAGTAAGAGGTTTCAAGATGGTATCGTCGATGATAATGCAACAGCCTGCTGCTATCAGCTTTGCCTTTCCTGGACCAGCTGACTATCAAAAAGGAATCATCGGCGATCTGCCCAACTTTCCCTGTTTCACCGGTGGATTTGCATTAGGACCCGCATTGAATAAAATATTCAACCTACCTGTATTCATCAATAACGATGGAAATCTGTTTGCTTATGGCGAAGCTATGTCAGGGACTCTTCCTTACATCAATAAAAGGCTTGAAGAAAAAAAAAGTGAGAAACGTTTTCACAATTTGATTGGCATAACACTGGGAACAGGTTTCGGCTGCGGAGTGGTTATCAACGATCGGTTGGTTATTGGCGACAACGCTACTGGAGGTGATATTTGGTGCTTTCGTAACAAAAAGCACTCACATTTTATCGTCGAAGAGAGTGTGAGTATCAGGGCCGTCAAACGCGTTTATCAAGAGCTTTCGGGAACAAAAGAAAATTTGACCCCCAAAGACATATTCGATATCGCCGAGCAAAAAAGAGCGGGAGATATGCAAGCTGCCCGTCGCAGTTTCGAAGAATTGGGTGAAATGGCAGGAGATGCTTTGGCTTCGGCAGTGACAATCGTAGATGGTATGATTATAGTAGGAGGTGGACTGGCGGGAGCATCAAAGTACATCATTCCCAGTATAGTAAAAGAGCTTAACTACCATCTAAAACTGACCGACGGAACTGAAGTTCCACGCATCCAGATGAGGGCTTATAATCTTGACGAGGAAACCGAATGGAAAGGTTTCATAGCTGGCGAAGAAAGAATAATACCCATACCCCTAAGCAATGAAACCGTGAAATACGATCCGTTAAAACGTATTGGCGTGATGACTACAAGACAATCAACCAGCCAATCGATCTCTATGGGAGCCTATCTATACGCATTGTCACATCTTTAATTTGTCGTTATATGAAACACACAAAAATATATCCATTACTGCTCGGTTTCTTCGTCATGGGCTTTGTCGACATAGTAGGGATAGCTACTAACTATGTAAAAGTCGATTTTCATCTGTCCGACGCAATTGCCAATCTTCTACCTCTAATGGTATTCATATGGTTTGCGCTATTTTCTATACCTACAGGTGCCTTGATGAATAAGTATGGCAAGCGTAATGTAGTAATATTTTCGCTTCTGATCACGCTGATTGCCATGTTAATTCCTATATTATTTTATTCCTTTGCAATGTCACTTGTCGCCTTTGCATTGTTAGGAATAGGTAATACTATCATTCAGGTATCTCTCAATCCTATGACTGCCGAAACAGTAGACAAGCCTTTTGTTCTCAGCACGCTTACTTGGGGACAGTTTTTCAAATCTATATCTTCATTTTTAGGGCCTATTCTCGTTGGAACATCGGCAGCCTATCTGGGCGATTGGAAATACGTGTTTATAGCTTACAGCATGGTTACGCTGCTCTGTATGATATGGATTAAAGCTTCAATCAACAATACATTCACCGCGACACCAGTGGTTAGTCCCGCCAAAACTTTCGCATTGCTGGCAAACAAGACATTGCTCCGATTGTTTGTAGGTATACTTATGATAGTAGGCTTGGATGTAGGTTTGAATACAACTATACCCAGATATCTCATAGAGCATTGTCATATTCTACTTGACAGCGCAGCTTTAGGAACAAGTGTCTATTTTGCCGCAAAAATTACAGGTACACTAATTGGCGCTATCCTTCTCACCAAAGTTCGTGGCGACAGAATGTTGCGTTATTGCATGATTACAGCCTTTGCAGCCTTTACGTGCTTGTTATTAACCAATCGCATAGAATGTCTGCTCGTATTTATATTTATCATCGGCCTGGCATGTGCCAATGTTTTCTCTATTATCTATGCCAGTGCCATTCAATATATGCCACACAAAGACAATGAGGTATCAGCATTGATGATTATGGCTGTTTCAGGAGGAGCTTTAATATCTCCACTTATGGGATTTATAGCCGACATATCCAATCAGACATTAAGCATGGCTATATTGTTAATTTGCATCATATATCTTTTTTTCATCTCATTCAAATTAGAATGATAATTACCATTCTATTCTGATGGTCACGCTGCCTTTTGCTGGTATCGTGACCATTTTTCCTTGTATGGCCACATCGCCTGTTTCGCCTGTCGAACAATACGAAAGTTTAGGCTGATGATCTCTCCAACTCAAAGAAATGTTTTCTTCTTTATCCGATAGAGAAGAAAAGCGCATAATCGAAGTCTTCTCCGATACAGTCTTGTATATGGTCACAAAAACATTATCGCTGCCCGAAAGACTGATAGGGTTATCAAGCTGAAAGTCATTCGATACAGCAAAACTCAACAACGGACGACACGACTCTATTCCAAATCTGTTCGCTTCTTCAGCTCTATAAGTTGATAAATGAGGTAAGATACTGTATCTGAATGATATCTTGCCCGACTGGCTCAGTGGAAAGTTGGTGTGCCAATGGTTGTTCAATGCCCATGAATAGATAATAGCCGATGGTGTCAGTTTGGTAATCCATTCAGGACTCTTCACAGCCGATCCGATAACATTGGCAGTCATATCGCCATTTTCAAACATACATGCATTCTGCGAGCACCATGTCACGCCAAGCTCCTTGTTCGATATATCAAGCCAACGTTCGAAAGATATCCAATTGCGGTTAGCAGCGTCTATCTGGTCTTTTTCCAATTCCAGAACTCCCCAAGGTACGTTAGCTCTAACCGTGGCATCGGGCACGCTGAAGGCGAAGCCAAAATGAATGCCTTCTTTCTGTTTAATGGCTATTTTGTCGACTATGTTTACAATATCGACCTTCGGAGAGCCATAGGTCAATGCAATCTCTCTGGATAGACTATTACATCCTTCTGCATCCGATGTAATGAGCAGCGAACAGAGCAACGGACCGCATTCTTTCACTTTTACCTTTATGTTATAAGCTCGTGTCGACAGTCCTGTAGGCTGCGAGCCATGTAAATAACGGAAGCTATTGAGACCCAGGAGGGCTTTGTTGTTCACGAAGTTAGTTCCTTTATATATGTAGCTTGTTATATCGCCTGTATGCGAATCAATGCAAAGCTTTGCCAGTCCGTTGTTTATCTCAGCAGATGTCACCTTCATTCCATTGTTTCTCAATGTAGATTTCTTCTCTGAAAGCACGTATTTACGCATTCCCAAAGCTGGGACATGAGATGCGAAGAATATAAGCTCCCCTGTCGAGAGTCGTTGTGACAGGACTTCTTTCTCCATATCATCGTATACACTATTTATTCCGACAGATTCTTCAGCCGGGAGACGTACGAGTGATGAACATTCCCACGAATCGGTATTGACGACAGCTCTCGTACGGCTACCTGCCCTACTTGCATCAGATACAATAGCTTGCATCAACGAATCGGTCATTACCTTGGCTCTGTCGAAATAGCCGAATTTCACTTTAAGAATATCATCGCTGATAGGTTTCTTGTCGGGTGCCATATAGGCCCATGTATGTTCGGTACCCATTATCACATTGCGCCATGCCTCGTTTATTTTGTCATTGAAGGCATTGTCTATAATATTATTGTCATGCAGCATAGATCGTAATGATTCCACTTGAATGAGTCGTTCTTTCACCTCACGTGCTTGTCCCGTATAGGCAGCCGCTGATCCCAATCCGTCTGTCCAATATTCAGTAAAATCTCCACTACGGGTTGGAATGATATCTCCATATTTGTTTGCAAAAGCTTCCATCATTTCTGTGGCACTACATATTACCATTCGAGGATAGGCATATTCTTCATTCCAACTCTTCACTCCATCGGGCAAATCGGCATCTAAAGGCGTATTGTCGGCCATGCACCAGCTCATCGGGAAGATATTGTAAGGATAGTCTTTGGCTTTCTCTAATTCAGGAAGTATACCGTCCAAATATACATCAACAAAGTTCTTGCGTGGATTATCAGTCTTGACCACTCGTAACAATTTGGTACTATCGGTTTGTCCCGCCATCAATGGCCAAAAATCTTTTCCTTTGATCCATGCTCCAGGTCCATAAGAACCGGGCTGTAGAAACAGCACCTTAGATCGCCCGTCGGGACCTTTCCACCAGAAGGGTTTGAAGTCGACAAGATGAGCTAACCCTGTTCTATCGCCTCCATTATATAGCGAGAGGAAATAAGAAATGCCTAATTGATTGGCTACAGGCACTACTCCCCACGACACTCCGGGGATATCTACTTGTACGATGGTCTTTACTTTCTTTCCGGTCAGTTTTTCCAGTTCTTTACCATAACTGTATAGATGATATAGTTCTTCATCGTTGCAAGCCGACGTATTCGTATTCACATAACTTGCGTCCACATTTATTGCACCTTTGCGTATAGCATCCAACAATCGGCGGTTCTTTTCTTCCAAATTGCTATGCAGATAACGTTCTATAGGCCATGTAACTTCCGGATTCCATTTGAATCGGGCACCTTCCGGATAATCTTTTGTTTTTTCAGCCAGCTCCATGGCTACGTCCAGATTGCGCTTGTGGATAAACGCTACATTGTCTTGAGTATTGGTATAACCTATATCAACGTGCGAATGAGGATAAATATAAACTGTCCAATAGCGCATCTGCGGTACGACAACCAGTTGCTGAAGCTGACGTTTTCCAACGAGTAGACGTACCATAATGGTATCTGTGGTGTTCACGCCGAGACCATTTGGCAGAACTATTGGTATAGAATTGGCCGACAAATCCAACGGATAATATTCGGTAATGTTTTTGGCGTTCACTTCAAGTTTAGCCTGCTTATTTCTGTCAGGACCATGATATTCCAATATCATTAGCCGCCCCGGATTTCCGTCAGTTCTAGACTTGTAATAGTTGGTCACTCTGAAGTCCAATATGCCATCGTAATGAGTTTTTACGGCCTCATGCGCACTTGCAGAGGCAGCGATAAATAGTGCCCCGCATAGACAGCAGAATAAGTAGTAGACTTTTTTCATATATGTATATTATTGGCAAATTAAAGAGACAAAATCATCTGTAATCATCGTACGGAATCTCCGGACTATATAGAGTCAGTTTTCCATTGCTTACAATATCTTTGGAGTGCGGTTCAGGCATAGACAACCTCTTGCCGTCCCAATTATAACAGCTGATATAACCACCTTCAGCATCATTCAGGGCGGACCCTATTAGAAACTTCTTTTCTGAATCGTATTTTATCCATAGCCATGAATACCATCCGTTCCATAAAAAGAATTGCAGGTATCAACAAAACACCGCCCATCTGAGATCTTACTTTCATCTTAACAATGATAAAGTTGTATGCTATTATGATATTACAAAAATATATCCTTCCCGATAAATATAGAGTATCGTATTATCCAATTTACTTGCACAATCTTACGATTTCATTAATTATTATTATCGATTCATTATCATGGAATTTGAATTTTTCAACCAATAGTAAGCTGTATTTCTAATAACGGCTTCATCCTAAACTATTTTTAGAGATAGAGATCCCCCAGACTTATGCAGGTGAGCCCATTTTTACTATCCTTTCGATGTCGTTCAGAATAGACTTTATAAAACAAAAAAAAATCCTACAAATCATTGATTTGTAGGATTTTGACCTTAATCTTACCGGTTTTATCCGGTTAGTTCAGCGGAGAGATAGGGATTCGAACCCCAGGAACCTCGCAGTTCAACGGTTTTCAAGACCGCCGCTATCGACCACTCTGCCATCTCTCCAAAACTAAATTTAATATTGCCTTTTCTCTCAAAAGCGTTGCAAAGGTACAACTATTTTTGGTATTTCCAAATCTTTGAGACTTTTTATTCATTAATAAATTCCTGAGGATGTAATCCCAGTGGATGTGAAAAGACAAAACGTGCACCGTCTTTATAATCTGAATCTACCCATATATCACCTCCCAAAGCACTCATAATTGTTTTACAGATAGCAAGTCCTAAGCCAGTGCCCTGAATAAAGTCATTCAATTTCTTAAAGCGGTCAAAGACAAGCTCTTCATTTCCTTCAGGGATTCCTGCTCCAGTGTCTGTAACTGCAAAAAAAGCCATCTGTTGCTTCTCATCTATTCTAAATTCCAGTACAATACTACCCTTTTTGGTGAATTTATTGGAATTGGAAAGTAAATTCAGCAATACCTGTTGCAAACGATGTATGTCTGTTACCAAATAAAAATCAGGATTCTGTGTATTAAAGATGAATTTCACCGGATTCTCGCAAACAGATTCAACAGAAGCAAGTGCCTCTTTACATAAAGATGTCACATTACATTCTTCATAAAAGAAATCTAGCTTACCCGATTCCAAACGGGAAATATCAAGGATATCGTTGATCAAACGCAAAAGAAGATCTGTATTTGATTGAATAACCTTATTATATTCAATCACGTCTTCCTGAGCACATCCTCCCATAGCCAGTATATTGGAAAAACCGACAATGGCATTAAGCGGAGTTCGTATTTCGTGGGTCATATTAGCCAGAAAAGCTGACTTTAAACGCTCAGATTCCTCTGCTTTTTCTTTTGCCACCCGCAAATCTGCTTCTGAAACCTCCAGTTCATCTTTTAGCTTTTTTGTACGTATTAAGTAGTAAAGAGAGACAAGACAACCCGTCAGGAGTACAAAAAACAAAGCCACAGCTCCCCAAACCACACGTTCATATCGCTCAAAGAAAGATGGCTCTTCATTAACAAAAGCAGATTCTTTGGGCAACTTATCAACGCTAATCTTCAATTCATTCAGTTTCTGAACATCGAAAGTGTACCGGTTAGGTATAAATTCTACGTGCCTTTTTTTGTGTTATTATTCTCTAACATTTCATAAGCCTGAGAAGCCATTTCTTTACCAAGACTACGATATTGAGGAACATTTCCCCCTATTGCCCAATGCCCCAATCCTATAGATGTTAAAGTAAAAGCCGGAATCTTTGGATTGGCACCCATCATCATATAAATAGCATTATTCATAAAATAGCCATTATTCTTATCAACTCTCCAGGTACCTAGCAAAATTACAGAATTTGAAGGCAAGGAATTGATTTGATCCACAATTGTATAAATAGAACTTTTCCTGCCATCTAATAAAATGAGGTCCAATTGAGGAAATAGTTTCATTTCCTTTTTCACCAACGCCTGCAAACAGACTCCCCCATAGGTATTATCCGTAATCAATGCAATATGCTTTGTTTTTGGGTACAAATCACGTATCAGTCGCACATTCTTTTTTATGTCATACTGATAAACATATCCGGACATCTGGTATATTTGAGGAATATCCTTGAGCATATCAACACTTTTAGGCTCCCAATTCTCTAGCGATTTATTATCATTGGGAAGTATAATGGCATTCTTACTCACCATACCGCACATTACCGGAGTTTTGTGTATAAGAGCATGCACTTGATTATACATCTTATTATTACCCATATTTTTATCCAGAGAAATATAGGAAGACCAGGCTTCCTGACCTAAAAGAATAATTAATGCAGGGGAATTTTTAACGGATAGATATTTACCAAGTATCTCATTCATATTACCTTCCCATAAATATGCATCAGAAAAACTTCCGCAATTCATGTTTTCAATAGCCACAGGCAATTGCCCCCCTAAAGATTTATATTCATCAATAAAAGCAGAAATATTCTTAGCTGTATTAGAAGCCTCCGGGTTATACGAACTAATAATCAAAACACAACTCTTTTGATTATTAGCCCCATAGGATCTTATTGGGAATACAATATTTAGTGCTAAAGCAATATAAATTAAATAGAATATTTTAGTTTTGTCTGAGAACTGTTTTGTCATATTTAGTGTCTTTTTAATCAGAAAACAAGGCATTCTCCATTTTTCTAAATACAAATATAAGATATAAATTTAAATTTTAAGACTGGTTCTATCAGCTTTTTTGATGAATAATTATTCATCAAACATATTCACAGACAAACGAATCAGCTATTTTTTTACAACTAATATATATTTATTAAAGAGAAATGATTATAAAAAGACTATGCTAAGCCATTAAAAGGAAATATTGGCATTGGGCTTTAAGGAACAAAAAAAGACGTTCAAACATTAAGTTTGAACGTCTTTTTTGCGGAGAGATAGGGATTCGAACCCCAGGAACCTCGCAGTTCAACGGTTTTCAAGACCGCCGCAATCGACCACTCTGCCATCTCTCCAATATGTTATTTCACTAATGCTTTTCTTTAAAAGCGGTGCAAAGGTAGACAATTTATTATTATTTGCAAGGATTATATTAAGAAAATAACACTATAACATGTATTTTTATCTATATTATAAGTTTTTTATGTTATAGAACATACTTTATCCACCTTTTATATCTAATTATTGAATAAAGATTGTAACTTTGCACACTCAAAAAGAACAAAAACAACCTAAATTACTTTTATGGAATTGAATAAAACCTTTAAAGACGGAATTTGGAGCAAAGAAATTAATGTTAGAGACTTCGTTCTTACCAACATCAATCCTTACGATGGTGATGCATCATTTCTTGCCGGACCAACTGAACGTACAAAAAAAATCTGGAATCTATGCCTTTCTGCCATTGCAGAAGAAAGAGCAAACAATGGTGTTCGCTCTATCGATAACAAAACCGTATCAACAATTTCTTCACATAAAGCTGGTTATATCGATAAGGAAAACGAACTTATCGTTGGCTTGCAAACCGATGAACTTCTAAAAAGAGCTATCAAACCTTTCGGAGGTATTAATGTTGTAGCTAAATCATGCAAAGAAAATGGCCTTGAAGTAGACGAAAAGGTAAAAGATATCTTTACTCATTACCGTAAAACTCACAACGAAGGTGTTTTTGATGTGTATACTGAAGAAATACGTTCTTTCCGCTCTCTTGGTTTCTTAA
>Ga0268357_101258_pt1 | contig 18871 bp, 18 predicted proteins | sample BioMet10_FD_192466 | JGI IMG/M metagenome (GOLD analysis project Ga0268357, IMG submission 192466) | Sewage microbial communities from Oakland, California, United States - Biofuel 10 (Illumina Assembly) | ecosystem: Engineered > Wastewater > Sewage > Unclassified | place: USA: California... | reverse complement strand
CAAGCTCTGCCTGGTGCGGTGGTGTTATCGGTTTCAATCCTTATTCTCATGGATGTTTTTCTCGAAGGGAGGCACGATCACGCTCCAGTTTGAACTGTGGTTGTTTCAATCCTTGTTCTCTTGGATGTTTTTCTCGAAGGATATTGCAGGGGGGTAGGCCACAGACGTGTCATGTTTCAATCCTTGTTCTCTTGGATGTTTTTCTCGAAGCCGTGATCGTGCCGGCCGGGTTTTTCACCTTGATGCAGTTTCAATCCTTGTTCTCTTGGATGTTTTTCTCGAAGTTTGGCGAACCCCGGGAGGCGTGATATGCCTGCCCTGGGTTTCAATCCTTGTTCTCTTGGATGTTTTTCTCGAAGCACGATGTTACAGAGGGGTAGGCCACAGATGTATCGTGTTTCAATCCTTGTTCTCTTGGATGTTTTTCTCGAAGTTGCCATCTCCGGCGTTTTTGGAGCGAACTTTTTGTTTCAATCCTTGTTCTCTTGGATGTTTTTCTCGAAGTCATCGCGGCGCTTGCCGACAAGACAGCCGATATACTGTTTCAATCCTTGTTCTCTTGGATGTTTTTCTCGAAGGTCCTCGAATGCGAGGGTATCCCCGAGGTTATAGAGTTTCAATCCTTGTTCTCTTGGATGTTTTTCTCGAAGAAGAATCTTACGTGGGGGGATTTACTTTTCGACGAGTTTCAATCCTTGTTCTCTTGGATGTTTTTCTCGAAGTTGCCATCTCCGGCGTTTTTGGAGCGAACTTTTTGTTTCAATCCTTGTTCTCTTGGATGTTTTTCTCGAAGCGAGCTGGGCCGTCCCTGTATCGTTATTCCAGGTGATAGTTTCAATCCTTGTTCTCTTGGATGTTTTTCTCGAAGCGTGATGGGTGAGATACCAGATCGGAGTCCCCGAAGTTTCAATCCTTGTTCTCTTGGATGTTTTTCTCGAAGCTTGATACGCCGGATGCAAAATTCAAACCACTTTTGTTTCAATCCTTGTTCTCTTGGATGTTTTTCTCGAAGCAACTAAAAAGGTATTCAGATACTGGAAAAAGGTAGTTTCAATCCTTGTTCTCTTGGATGTTTTTCTCGAAGATTATATCAAAAAACGCAACCATCGGGGGTATATGGGTTTCAATCCTTGTTCTCTTGGATGTTTTTCTCGAAGAGCATATCCCCTTCACTCTTCTGGAAATGATCGTGTTTCAATCCTTGTTCTCTTGGATGTTTTTCTCGAAGCCGAAGTTACACTTACGGAAACGTAAGTAACATAAGTTTCAATCCTTGTTCTCTTGGATGTTTTTCTCGAAGATCTTCAGGGCCGCCATACTTGGCGAAGGTTTCCTGTTTCAATCCTTGTTCTCTTGGATGTTTTTCTCGAAGTTCCGGGGTAATAGGGACGCTCACAAATTTTGAGTTTCAATCCTTGTTCTCTTGGATGTTTTTCTCGAAGTTAATACGAGAAGAGAATCGGCACGAGCCTTAGAGTTTCAATCCTTGTTCTCTTGGATGTTTTTCTCGAAGTGCCGGTGCTGCGACCACTCAGACCATGCAGCAAGGGTTTCAATCCTTGTTCTCTTGGATGTTTTTCTCGAAGTAGCACCGATCCGATTTCATGTCATCTCGTTACGGGTTTCAATCCTTGTTCTCTTGGATGTTTTTCTCGAAGATGGACTGGATAAACGGCAAGGATATCGTAAGGGGGTTTCAATCCTTGTTCTCTTGGATGTTTTTCTCGAAGCGATACCGCCCCCGGCGATTCCTGAAAGCACCCGGGGTTTCAATCCTTGTTCTCTTGGATGTTTTTCTCGAAGACCCGCTCTGGAAACTCTGCCTGTTTGTATCAGGGAGTTTCAATCCTTGTTCTCTTGGATGTTTTTCTCGAAGCATAATTCTGTCTGTTTTTAAGAGGTGGGGGTGGGTTTCAATCCTTGTTCTCTTGGATGTTTTTCTCGAAGAAAAGGACATGAAAGCACACCGGGAGGCAAATTATGTTTCAATCCTTGTTCTCTTGGATGTTTTTCTCGAAGACCCTAACGGAAACAGAGTGGAAACTGCTGATCAAGTTTCAATCCTTGTTCTCTTGGATGTTTTTCTCGAAGATCTGGCACCCGTCAAACTGCCCGATTTACCATCAGTTTCAATCCTTGTTCTCTTGGATGTTTTTCTCGAAGAAAGAGCAAGTCCAAAGAGTGTTAATCAAGCATGGCAGTTTCAATCCTTGTTCTCTTGGATGTTTTTCTCGAAGTGGCATTCATCGTAAACGACCAGGGTCCATTCTTTGGTTTCAATCCTTGTTCTCTTGGATGTTTTTCTCGAAGGTGTCACTCATATGTGATTTGTTGAACTCTATTATCCAGTTTCAATCCTTGTTCTCTTGGATGTTTTTCTCGAAGCAGATGATTCAGATTCGCAAAATTGTGCTGCCGAGGGTTTCAATCCTTGTTCTCTTGGATGTTTTTCTCGAAGCTTGTTTTTTAAAAGCACTCATTCGGTATAACTCTCCGTTTCAATCCTTGTTCTCTTGGATGTTTTTCTCGAAGTTTTGAAAAAGACCGTTTTGGCATTAACGAAAAATAAGTTTCAATCCTTGTTCTCTTGGATGTTTTTCTCGAAGTACGGGCGCTGCAAGGCCATGCTGACGGAACCACTGTTTCAATCCTTGTTCTCTTGGATGTTTTTCTCGAAGTTCGTACTCCTTTTTGAAGTCCGCATCCGCCAGGAGTTTCAATCCTTGTTCTCTTGGATGTTTTTCTCGAAGTTTCCTGCATACAGGGGAATCGTGCCCCGGGGCGGCCTAGTTTCAATCCTTGTTCTCTTGGATGTTTTTCTCGAAGTTTTCGCGTCTGACAACTTCGTAATGACCATGTTTTGTTTCAATCCTTGTTCTCTTGGATGTTTTTCTCGAAGTTCCCATGCCATCGAGTTCAGGGAGAACGGGAAAGTTTCAATCCTTGTTCTCTTGGATGTTTTTCTCGAAGATCCGCCAATCGCCACGACGACGATGATGGCAAGTTTCAATCCTTGTTCTCTTGGATGTTTTTCTCGAAGGGGACGGAGTCTCTCAAATCTTCCTTGATTTTTATGTTTCAATCCTTGTTCTCTTGGATGTTTTTCTCGAAGCGGGGACAATGGACAGGGCGGCATCTGTGGAAAAAGTTTCAATCCTTGTTCTCTTGGATGTTTTTCTCGAAGACGACACCCCAAGTATTTTCATTCCCTTGAAAAGATGTTTCAATCCTTGTTCTCTTGGATGTTTTTCTCGAAGATCACAGCGGAACGGCTGGAAGCAACACCAACACCGGTTTCAATCCTTGTTCTCTTGGATGTTTTTCTCGAAGTCTGGGGCTTCATTATTTCACGGTGCATGCTCAAAGTTTCAATCCTTGTTCTCTTGGATGTTTTTCTCGAAGCCGGGAAGGACCGGTATGCCCGGGCGCACCCTACGAGTTTCAATCCTTGTTCTCTTGGATGTTTTTCTCGAAGCCGGGTCGTGTTCTGAATATCCTTGATGTACTGGTTTCAATCCTTGTTCTCTTGGATGTTTTTCTCGAAGCAGGCCGCGAAGATCCGGCAGAGGGGGTACTGATGCGTTTCAATCCTTGTTCTCTTGGATGTTTTTCTCGAAGCGGCAGGTAGATTTCCCACTGCCGGACGGTCCGTGCAGTTTCAATCCTTGTTCTCTTGGATGTTTTTCTCGAAGACGCTTTCCACGTCCTTACCGGCATTCCTGCCATAAGTTTCAATCCTTGTTCTCTTGGATGTTTTTCTCGAAGCGTCAACCCGAAAATATACATTCAGAATTTCTTGAAGTTTCAATCCTTGTTCTCTTGGATGTTTTTCTCGAAGGCGATCGCGGATCGGGAAAACAAACGTGAGCTCGTGTTTCAATCCTTGTTCTCTTGGATGTTTTTCTCGAAGTCTCTGATTCGAGGTTCTTTCTCACCATCTGGCAGGTTTCAATCCTTGTTCTCTTGGATGTTTTTCTCGAAGACCGAGGATTCCGACACCCTCGCAAACCACATTTCGTTTCAATCCTTGTTCTCTTGGATGTTTTTCTCGAAGCCGCTGGATGTATCGCTCAATTGCATGAGGCGTGAGTTTCAATCCTTGTTCTCTTGGATGTTTTTCTCGAAGGTAACCGGGTTTTATCAAAAAGGCTGACTTCTGGGTTTCAATCCTTGTTCTCTTGGATGTTTTTCTCGAAGGTGGCAATAGAACTCGACCGGGCCCTTGGCGAAGTGTTTCAATCCTTGTTCTCTTGGATGTTTTTCTCGAAGGGAACGGTAAGAAACCGCGTCTTATAAGGGTGAGAGTTTCAATCCTTGTTCTCTTGGATGTTTTTCTCGAAGCATTTATTCCGCTTCCATGCGTCGTAGTCTGTGAGTTTCAATCCTTGTTCTCTTGGATGTTTTTCTCGAAGCTTCGACATATACTATATTGCCCCTCCCAGTATAGTTTCAATCCTTGTTCTCTTGGATGTTTTTCTCGAAGTCGGTGATAGGCTTGTAAGTCTTCAGGACCGTGAGTTTCAATCCTTGTTCTCTTGGATGTTTTTCTCGAAGAGATCACGGTTCAACAGACCATTACCGGAGTCGAGTTTCAATCCTTGTTCTCTTGGATGTTTTTCTCGAAGTAGGGCCACCGGAACAGCACAACTTTCTCACTGCAGTTTCAATCCTTGTTCTCTTGGATGTTTTTCTCGAAGTAGGGCCACCGGAACAGCACAACTTTCTCACTGCAGTTTCAATCCTTGTTCTCTTGGATGTTTTTCTCGAAGAGTAAAATTCAGCCCGGGCGGTACTGCCCTGGCCCGGTTTCAATCCTTGTTCTCTTGGATGTTTTTCTCGAAGACGATCTGCAAATTTAAGCAGGTTGGCGATAGAGTTTCAATCCTTGTTCTCTTGGATGTTTTTCTCGAAGATACGCGCCCCATGGACGGTTATCGTTCCGTTGGAGTTTCAATCCTTGTTCTCTTGGATGTTTTTCTCGAAGCGAAGCGGAGCTCCTCGATCGTGGGTGCATCTGTGAGTTTCAATCCTTGTTCTCTTGGATGTTTTTCTCGAAGTTTCCGGGCGGTCTCATATTCCGCCGAAGGATACTGTTTCAATCCTTGTTCTCTTGGATGTTTTTCTCGAAGGTTTCCATTCGAGTGCTTCATACCCGGCCTTTACAGTTTCAATCCTTGTTCTCTTGGATGTTTTTCTCGAAGTCTTCTGCCATGGTTTACTACACCCCGGAGTCATAGTTTCAATCCTTGTTCTCTTGGATGTTTTTCTCGAAGGCCTTCACCGATATGGATTGGGTAAACCGGATCGAGTTTCAATCCTTGTTCTCTTGGATGTTTTTCTCGAAGCAGCGCGGCCATATCCCCGGCTGCCTGCACGTAAGTTTCAATCCTTGTTCTCTTGGATGTTTTTCTCGAAGTTCAGGATGAGGTTGAAAAATGCCCATACCGCACGGGTTTCAATCCTTGTTCTCTTGGATGTTTTTCTCGAAGCCAATGTCCTCACGTATTGTTTCAATCGAGCTGGAGTTTCAATCCTTGTTCTCTTGGATGTTTTTCTCGAAGAATGGCCGGCCTCATGGAACAGGATCCGCGCCTCGAAGGTTTCAATCCTTGTTCTCTTGGATGTTTTTCTCGAAGAGCTCAAAGAAAAGTATGAGGCGGTCAAAAAAACCGGAAGTTTCAATCCTTGTTCTCTTGGATGTTTTTCTCGAAGTTCTCTTATCCGGCCGCGCATATTGAAGCGATCCGAGTTTCAATCCTTGTTCTCTTGGATGTTTTTCTCGAAGTTTCCCATGGCCGCAGCAGGCCGACTGGACACCGGGGTTTCAATCCTTGTTCTCTTGGATGTTTTTCTCGAAGCACCTAACCCTCCCTCTCCGCCGCCTTCATAGGAAGTTTCAATCCTTGTTCTCTTGGATGTTTTTCTCGAAGACGTCAAGCCCCGAGGCACTCAAAAAAGTGCCAAGTTTCAATCCTTGTTCTCTTGGATGTTTTTCTCGAAGGGTCGAGACATGCTTCGATAGTTTCCTCGCCGTAGTTTCAATCCTTGTTCTCTTGGATGTTTTTCTCGAAGCCTCTTCTGACCGCGGGGCCTCCACCTTGACCTCGAGTTTCAATCCTTGTTCTCTTGGATGTTTTTCTCGAAGGGGAGACTGCCGGCAGTGCCTGATCGATTCGGTGAGGGTTTCAATCCTTGTTCTCTTGGATGTTTTTCTCGAAGAATGGAAAGTGCGAGGCGTGAACTATGGTGGAAAGTTTCAATCCTTGTTCTCTTGGATGTTTTTCTCGAAGTATGCCTGCGCTGCGTCATCGAGGGCAAAGCAGGGTTTCAATCCTTGTTCTCTTGGATGTTTTTCTCGAAGCGAGAGTGCCGTGAAGCATACCAAGTGCGCTTGTGTTGTTTCAATCCTTGTTCTCTTGGATGTTTTTCTCGAAGAGATTTCCCGCCGTCCATTTGGGGGTGCCGGAGTGTTTCAATCCTTGTTCTCTTGGATGTTTTTCTCGAAGTGCATAACGACAGATGGCAAGCGCAGATTTTTTTGTTTCAATCCTTGTTCTCTTGGATGTTTTTCTCGAAGGTGTGGATCTGGTGCTGACCGATCCGCCGTACGGAAGTTTCAATCCTTGTTCTCTTGGATGTTTTTCTCGAAGGCCGCCCGATTTTGGCCCTTTTCGGCTATATCTCACGTAAACTGCTCAAATTTTCCGCACGAATTTCTTCATGCAAAAATATTGATTCCTATTTAAAGATAAGAATCAGGTGCAGATTGTGCCGTAACAGCAGTCGATGCACTTGTTTTTGTATTTGCTCTTGGTCGGATAAAATCCTTTGTCGATGATCTCGAGGATTTCATTGACGATCTCAATGCCCCGCTCGAAATCGCGCTTGGTAAATTCAAGCGTCTCAATACGGTTGTTGCTTCGGGTAAAACAGATGAATCCCCGGTTCACATCACAATGATAATTTTCCCTGATCATGATTGCGTGGAGTACCAGCTGGTACTTGTACGTCTGGAAGATCGTATCCTTAAACTCTGCATACTTGTACTCGAACGGGGCAGCAGTTCCGTCATCAAGAAAGAGAACCTCATCCGCAATCCCTTTGATATGGTACTGCTTTGATGCCATGAATACGTTCATCTCCTTCTTTACGACGCCCGGTTTCTTTCGCAGGTAATCCGGGTTCGTGATCAGTTTCTTCTCGTGCACTTCCCGCCCTTTCATCACCTTGAACCGGGCTTCCTCGTGCTGCGGGATATCGAGGCAGTGCATGTAATAGATGAATCGCGGACAGAAGAGATACTCAAGCACATCGGAGATTGTGATGATCGTTTCGCTGTCAGCCATGAGTATCAGAAAAATTTCGTGAGTAGTTCGTCGCTCACCAGTTTCCGGTCGAATGCCTGCCCGAGCAGTTTTACCTTCTTAAACGAGTCGTCATCCATCGGGAACACGTAGACCGAATCGACCTTGGGATCGATCTCCTGTTCGCATTCCAGCGCAAGAGAATCCCGCTCGTTCGCATTCAGGTTCCCCAAAAACACGCTCTTCTGCACGCGGTACAATCCTTTGTCCTGGCAGATCCGCGATACATGGCTTCTCGCCCGGTTCTTGGCGATATCGTACACAACCCAGACCATCGTCATTGTTTTCTCACCCGGATTTAATCAGTCCGTTTGCAATACGGTGGCACTCCCTCTGGATCGTATTCCGGATCTTCACGTTGCGGCCATGATACTCGGTCTCGCGGTCAAGCATCTCGTTGAGCGCCGCGATGAGGAGCGCCTTGCCCTCCTTGTTCATGTACAGTCCGCCCGGCACCGGGTCAAAGAGCGCCGGCGTCACCTGCTTTTTTGAGAAGAGGTTGATGACCGTCCTGTCCGCATGGACGCGGAACAGCTCGATGAGATCGAACACGAACGACCGCTTGTTGTAATTATCGGTATGCAGGAACCCCACATAGGGATCGAGTCCCGCAATGATACACGCGCGTTCGACCTGGGAGTAGAGCACGCCGTACCCGTAGTTGAGCAGGCAGTTGAAGGCGTCCTTTGCCGGGTCCCTGCTCCGGCACTTGAACCTCCACTGTTCGGGCATGATGCCGGCTATCGCGTCGAAATATGCGGACGAGGCCATGCCTTCGACGCCCATGATCGAACCGCGTTTGCTATCGAGCGAGCCTTTCATGGCAAGGAGCGTTTCATGCAGTCCTTCGATCTTTGCTATCGAAATTTCAAGTTGGTCTTTCTGGTCGGGGCGGTTCTTCTTGAGGTCTTTGAGGAGATCGATCTGGTTCTGGATCTTTTCCGCGATCCAGCCCCGGGCGAGATAGAAACCCGTATCGGCAGCTTCGGCTTCGAGCTGGCGGCGCCGAATCAGCGTAGTACTCCCGAGTTTTGAGTGCCAGACCCGCCCGAACGGGTTGCCGTGATAATCAAGAAAGATGATGTCGATGTTGTTCTCGACCGCGAACTCGATGGCATCGGTCGTGATGGTCGCAGATGTCGTGATGAGGATGCTGTCGATCTTATCGGCAGAGACCTCCACGATCTTTTCCTCGTTCTTGACCAGAAAACAGTTCTTTTCCTTTTTGAGAAACGCGCCCCGGGTATTGATGACGAGCTGCATATTTCAGACCTTTTTGTTCTCCACGGTGAGTTGTCGAACTGCGCCAAACCCGCGCGAGACGGATTTACCTATGCCAAGGAAATCCGGGATCAGGAAATTGACATGGAATTTCCCGGTGAATGTCATGACACTGACAGTCTTGAGCCGGTCTTTCCGGAAATGGAGGTTTGTGTCGCATTTGATCTGCGCAGGAACCTCGTATCCCAGTGATTTTGACATAGAAATAAGGTTCCCAATCAGGATTTTACGGACAAACTCGTCCCGCTCGTCCTTTCCTTTGAGCGTGTAGAACCTCTTGTAGTTCTCTTGGCTGAGCGCGAGCCACGGGGTAACGAATTCATACGAGCGGATCCTATCCGAGATCCCGAACTCCTCGTCTTTGAGTGCGATGCCGCGTTCGACTATCTGGTAAGTGTTCGCACCCAGCCGGATTTCCTGATAATCATCGAAGATTTTTTTGAGGACTTCCGCGCCTTCGTTGATGCCAATCACAGTGGGAACGTTGTTGATCATCTTGTACTGCACGACCGGGTACCGGTAGATGAATTTGTCCGCATCGTGCTGGTGGAGTTCGGTGTATTCGGTAAATTTGGTGGCGAAGAATCCCCGGAGTTCCGGTGCGGTGCCGTGGATGGGCCGAGTAGAGCCGAGGGTCAGGGTGAAGGTGTGGAGGATCATATGATCATTGTCCCGCCATCATTTGGCGTAAAACCGGTTTCTGGATTATACCAGATCTTCAATTCTTCTTGAGAGATATGGCCGATACCAAGATCATCCCGGAACAAGCATTTTGCATATTTTTCGGGAACCGATATGACATGATCAAGGAATTCGCGTTTGATTTTCAGGAAATCTTTTCTTCGTTCAGGCAACGGCTTGGATTTGATCTCCACGAATTTCTGCCATAACATTCGTGCGGTATCGTCACATTCTACAAAGACATCAATCTTTGGATAATCATTCTCGATCAAATGAAAAGTATCGTGAAGAGCAGAAAATTTGAGATATCGTATCAGATCGAGACAATCCTGAGCAGGGTCTTCCGAGTGTAATTCCTTGACAAGGCGGAAGTACTGATTGTTTAATGCAAGGAACTGCTGTTCGTTGATGTTGTCTTTTCCTTCCAGAACTATTCGGGTTTTATCGAGAAGAAACGAGGGATAAATAAATTTACACAATTCCATTTTATTAGTCTTTAACGTCACAATCTGCACTTCGCCTCTGACATCATCGCGATTGTTCCGGTTACAGCGTCCGGAAATCTGATTAATGGAATCAAGGGGCGCCATATCCCGGTAGACTACATCAACATCGATATCAACTCCGGCCTCAATGAGTTGCGTACTGACGATAACTTTTCTTTTTTTGTCCGTTGAATCCCGGAGTGCTCTGATTCGCGTCAACCGTTCTTTGGGAATAATATGCGTCGATAAAAATACGTAGTCGGTATCGGATGCTAATACCGAGGATAACTCCCGGTATACCTCTTTGGCCGAATTTATTGTATTGAGAACAATCAGGAAATCTTTTCCGGATTCTGTCTGGATTCGATCCTGAATTTCTTTAATAAAATCCAGGAGTAACTTGGGCTTACGGTTAAAGGTAAGGGTTACGCGGTCAAGCCGGGAGAAATAATTTCTTTTATTTGATGCGAGCTCTTTGATTTCACCCGGATTTTCTTCATCAAAGATCAAGGGCTGCGTAGCCGTAACAAATACCACATGAATATTCAGGAAACGGGAGAGCGTCTGGAGCAGGTCATGGAACAGGAGCCAGTAATGATGGGGTATTGACTGTACTTCATCGAGAATGATAATCGAGTTCGCAAGAGCGTGATATTTTTTTATTGCGCGGTTCCTGTTGGAGAGAATTGTGTGGAAGAATTGGACAAACGTTGTAATGATAAATTCGGAATGCCACCCTTCAATCAGGAGGCGGGATGCATCTTCATCATAATTTTCATCATCTGATGCAGTATAGGAGATATCTGCCAGATGATGGTGCTTGAGTAAGATATCAGTAGGAATTTCCTGAGGGAACGATAATGAGAAAACTGATGAAATGACCTCATAATTCTGATCGATTATACTCATGAAGGGGAGACAATACACTATCTGCGGTGTTGTCCCGGTTTCATGGAAAATCCGTTCCCGCAGTTTCAGGGCAAACGATACCGACGTCAGTGTTTTTCCCGTGCCCGTGGGGACATTCAGGGAATAAATTTTCTCTTTGAGATCGAGTGTCCCCACTTTGGAGATCACGTCTTCGTATATTTCATTTCTAAGTCGGTTCATGGGCGTACCGGATTCGGCAAATCCATTATTCTTCCGGTATGTATCGACAAGATCGGAGCGAAGTCCCTCTCGGTTCCGCTCAACAGAAATTCTTGCGGCATCGAGTTTGTCACCCTCAAGAAGAAGTGAGTAGAAATAGAGCGTAAAAATTTCCATCGCAGTGTCTTCTTGAATCTTATCCAGTTGCGGCTTCAAATGGAATAATTTCCCGTCATGTATTATTGATGAGACCGTTGCATCGATTTCCTGTAAGAATCCGCTGATAGTCTGTTGAGGAATTAATCCGTCATACAGTGCCTGAAGCAGATCTTTGTGAATTGATGCACACTGGCGTTTTACCACCTCAATTTTTTCAGGGTTGCGGATATCTGCAGTCTCATCGAAAAAATTTATCAAATCACCGTGATGCCTTCGGACAAGGACAAATCCGAAAAACGGTAATAACGATGATTCGGAACCGGATTTGTTTTTGATGGCATTCCGGATACAATAGTACGCAAAAATCGCAGATACAAGCCCATGGCGCGTTTCCGGTTTAATTTTCAGTTTTGCCCGATTCTTTTCATCGGCAAACAGGTATTCCTGAAAAAACGGAGTGGCTTTTCCAAAATCATGGCATATCCCAAGCAATCGTGAAAACGACAAAAGATCTTCATGAGAAAAGCCAAGAGTAGAAAAATCCGGTTTGGCCTCCCGATATGCAGATTCGCAATATCCTGCAACAGATGTAAGATGATCCCGAAGCTTTTTTCCATCGGTATGGGAAAAAATGTCACATGAAGAGGATTCTGTCATTATTTCCCACTTCATAATGGTGATTGACTGTTGCCAGGATCGGTTTGCCGTTTCTTTCGAACATAAACTGCTGATATTCGGTTACAGTACGATCCTTCTCCATCTCATTAGGTAAGGTTTCCGTCATGTATTCCTTGCCGGATTCAAACTGAATCTTCTGGATCTGATCCTTTGGAATGACAGATTCAAGTGAAATCTCGTGAGGCATCTCAATTTTTTTGAGAGGGAACTCCCCGATGTAGCCAAAGTTCGCAATGTGCTCAGAGATCCCCAGACACGGAGTATACACACATTTATGATTAGCGATCATCTCACGGGCTGCAACGTAGATATCCGGGTCGGTATGAGAGAAATAAATTCTGAATCTTGCGTCTTTGAGAAATTCGAATTTGATGCGGGTATGCTGTTTGATAATATTCATGGTCTGGACAGATTCCGTATCGATCAGATTCTCAGAGAACCGGACTTTTTTAACCGGATTCATAAGCCTTACCGCAAAACTGGCATCATTACGGGGAAATTTTTCAAGATATGACTCTTTTGGGAAACCGAGAATTGCTCCCATCAGTCCGCAGAGTGCAGTACGGGGTGGAAGAGAAAATGTGAGGGGGGAGGTTGTTGTGAAAAATTTCCTGAAGTAGGCGTACTCACTCCACACATCGAAGACCAGTACTTTTTCCATGTCGATCAGAGATTGAGTTGGTTGGACGGGCACTTTGCAGATTTCAGGGCTTCTTCCAGAGTGACGGCTTTTTCCCTTACCGTGAGATGAATGCGGGGGTCGATACAATACTCAATATGATCAATCTTTGCTGCGTTTGCAGTAAACGCATCAATGAGTTCCGAGACGTCAAGCGGGATCTGTGCGATATCGCGGATCTCCTCATCGGGCACTTCCGTTTTTCCTTTTTTTATCAAAGCGTTAAGGTCACCGATGTGGTAATTCTTCTCCTTGTACGTTACGCTGATAAGGAGCCGGGGCATCTGGCCGACTTTTGAGCGGGAGATCAGGTTTTTCGTACCGTTCCACAGGCCATCTATCAAATTTTTCACATCGTCATCGGTAAGCTTGGTGGTCTTTGCGGCGTTTTCGTTGACGATACCATAAAATCCGATGAGGGAATAGGGAAGAACGTACTGCTCGGTGAAGGTTCCTTGTGCTTTTCCCGTTTCTCGTGAGGGCATTACCGTTGTTCCCTTGATGAACGATAATTTTACCCGGTGGAGGGAACGCCCGATCCGGAATTGCACAGGGCCTGTCAGGATAATGTTTTTCTCATTTTTCTGTTCCCCTTCGGTTTCTTCCTGTTCCGATTTCTTTGTTCCCTTTTTCCCTTTCTTTGAAATCGCCGCTGTCGCTCCGAAGAGGCGCATGTCAATGTATTTTTTTATCAGATCCTCGGCATTCGAAATATTATTCTCATCCAGAACGGTTTTCTTGCCTTTGAGCAGACCATCATCGTCCCGGTATCCCCGTATGAAAATATCAAGTCCCTTGCTATCATGAAGATAATCGCGGACAGTACGTTTCAGCCGGACATCGCTGACAAGGTTTTCCATGGTCTCTTCATCGATGCGGGGCTTGTTTTCATCCAGCGGATCTCCGTTGGGATTGACATCCTTTGCATCGTATAAGAATAACAGTTCCGAACGCTTAGAAACAATTTCACTCATTTTATTCTCCTCCGATTTCCTGTTTTTTATTTCCAAACTGGTTTGCAAGGTTCATTCCTAACACAAAGTAAAATGCAATCTCATCCTTTGATAATCCCCAGTCGTTACCCGCTTCGATCATTGTGGCGGATATTAGCTGTTCAAGATCGCGGTAGTAATTCGCTTTGTATTCTTCGAGTTTATTCTGAATCTGTGGCAACAGGGACTGGATTTTATTCTGATCCAGTTTTAATCCCTGTAATCGAGTCCTGAATGGCGTTGCCTCCCGTTCGGTATACTGAATTCCCAAAAGTTTCTGACATAGTACCCCTTCAAGGAACACAGCACGTTTCGCCGCAGTGTCGAAAAATGCCGGAAATTCCTCAAAGATTGCATCTGCCTTCTTTTTTGTTTCTGAATCTCCGTCAATTACAATACTTTTTGGTTGAAGTGTCATAGTACGTCCTGCCATATGTTTTCCGAATAAATCCAGTTCATCTAAATATGCGAGTAATGCCAGCCCCCTGAGCGTGGTCTCTTTTGTGGGAATGTTATGATCGTGCTGTTCACGGATCTTTCTTGAGATTTCCGAGAGCACAAACAGATAGCTGATTGTTTTTCCGGAGAAAATTTTGCTGATAATATCAAAGAAATACGCATCCGCATTGTTATCTTTACCAAAGAAATAGCGCAGGCATTCGAACGTAAATTCAAACGGTCGTTCGCCAGTTTTCTTTTTGTCTTTGAATGTCGGTACCAGTAGCGATTTCAAAACCGGCTTTCTGTCGATGGCATTTTTTGCATCAAATAGCTGTTTCAGCCGTGAAGGAAAGATATCTTCGATATATCGTTCGATCTTGAATTCATTATTATTCTCCTGATAAATGAGAATGTTACAGAGGAACGAATTTTCTTTTTCGGAAAGAAGACTCAGGATTTCCTCTTTGGTATCACTCATAAGCGATTGGTATTTTTCATTCAGTTTGATCTTTTCGCCCTCATACTGAAACAATTTCAGGGTCTCATACACTTCAGTATTTTCTTTCATGAGCGGTTTGGGAATGACATAATAATCAAACCTATAAAACCGAAAATGTGAAAAATCATTGATGTACTTCTTCCCACGCTCCAAGGCTAGGGCGCAATCAAGACAAACAGGGTAATTTTTCCACGCAAGGCTCTGATCAAATCCCCCGGAAACCATTCCGGGTTTATCCACCGTATAAAAAATGTATGGGGATACAAAGCCGTAGACTTCTTCTTTTCTGGTTCTGCAAACTGAACAGACCTTGTTTTTCCCTATGGATTCAGTATTATATTTTTGAGATAGGGAGGCCCGGCATTTCTGTATGAAGATATTCCGAAAGAGATCGATATCTCCCAGATATGATCGTTTATTATTTTCTTGGATACCCACAGTAAGAAGGGCCGATTCTTTTTTCACTCTGATATCCTGAAGATGTGATTGAATCTGTTTTTTAATCTCTGCCTCCTGATCCTCCAGGCATTTTTTCAAGAATGAGATGTATTGCAGATGGTTTTTTCCCAGAGCATAGGGAGACTGTGAAAAGTCTTGTTTAAACCAGTTTTTGATTTTATTGGGGTAGGTTTTGTCGATATCGGTAACCATTGAAGTTGGGGTAATGTTGGTTCCGCGTGAACTTCCAAACCGGTAAAGATAACGAGAATTCTTTATTCGGGCGTATTCCTCCTCATTCACTCTAATAAATGAGAACAGATCTCCCTTTTTTTCAATTTCAATGAGGAGGATGTGAGGGGATTTTGGAGATTGACCCTGAACATCTTCGCAAAAAATTTCAATAAGGCCTTGTGGATCTTTCGTGCTAATCTGATCTTTTCTGAGTGAATACTCCCCAATCTCCCGTATCGCTTCGATCATGCAATTCGCCTGAGGCTCTCAATAAAAATATCTTTACCTATTTCCGTGCCGAATCATTCCATGATTATTATTCAACAATCAACCATTCACCTTCCCCACTATAAAGATTACTTTACGCACCGCGAAAGTAAAACCAACAGTACAAACCCTTCCGGATCCTCCCCAAACCCACCCTCCGTTTCCTGTCCCTGTGCCAGGAGTCCGCTCCCCAAAGTCGACACCGAACTGTATTACCCCCGGGTTTAAATAATCCGGGATGAATAACAACTGGTACGTATGACGGAAACGCTGGAGACCGTTGTCAGCAAGAGCGAGCGTCTCGATATCCCACAAAAAATAAAAGAGAGCCTCCGCATCCGTGAAGGCGACCGGATACGCTGGACCTACGAAGGCGACCGCCTCGTCGCAGTGGTCATCAAGAAGAAAAAAGGGAACCTGGCTTCGCTTGTGGGAAAATTCAGCGGAGAAACGACGGACTCAGTAAGAACGCATAATCTCACCGGAATGCATTAAATGGATGCATTCGTTGATTCCGTAGTTCTCATTGGCGCATTTTACCGGAGCGACCAGTGGCATGCACTGGCTGTCCCCATCATCAGTGAAATCGATAGCGGCCCAGACCGTGCCATTATCACCGATTTCATCCTCGCCGAAGTCCTCAATTTCCTTCACCAGAAAGCGGGTCATGCCGCAGCCATAGAGACGCTCCGGGCGCTGGAAACGGCAGAAAATATTACGATTGTCCGGGTAACCGACGACCAGTTTTCCGCAGGAAAAGCCTGCTTTGAAAGATTCCCCCGGTTGTCCCTTGTCGATGCGCTCACCGTCGCATGCATGAAAGACATGGATATTTCCCGCATATATTCATTTGATTCGGATTTTGACGGGATCGAGGGGATATTCCGTCTTACACAACCAATGGGGGATTAAATCCGGTCGGTGTTTCCGCTTTTTTGCTGATTTCCCGGGGAAAGGATCTGTGGCTTGCTTTTTGCTCCATTCATCAAAGGCAACACCCGACTTTTTTTCTACCCAAAACAGCCCTTCTTTTCATTTAGCTGTGCCAAGGTATGATCCGGGCAGAGATCCGCCTCCCAAAAGCGTACATTAGCGTTTCAGGAAAGCCTGATTTATACGAAAATCCGGCAATCTGGGGACAATACGACTGAATCCGGAAATTTTGTGTAAACCTACACCGGTTTTGTGCACTTTTTTAGATACGGGCCATTTTGTCAGGGTGTGGTAAAACCCCATCCTCCGACGGAGACGCTATCCTGTAACAGCCCGGGAGATCCTAATTGTATTTCGTAAGTCCCGATCCTACTCCCGAACGCCGCAGACTCACGTTGGAAAAAGCAGGACCTTCCCGGATGTCCTTTAAAAGCCCCATATCTTCGTTCTGTACGATCCCTGTCCACAGGCCCGTTCCCAAAAATTCCGGCTCCATGAACGCTGCTATTAGCTGCTTTTTTGCTCCGACGTGAAAAAGCCCTTCGGGCCGCGAATAACTGCTGGTTTTACCGGAATAAGTGCCTGTTTGACCGATACCGTGAGTAATCCGGGTTTATTTCAGGCCCGGAAAAGGGCAGGTCAGATCGAAGGATCCGGTACGACCTTTGCCGATCTAGGCTTCGGGAGGTAGGATCCCCCATGCAAAAATATGCCCGATACGGCCCCGGATTCCCGTTTTCGGATCTATTCATATTTAGAAAAACCCCGCAAAACGTCCGGATTGTTTTCGTATGGAAAATTCCTCTAAATCATGCTCCGTTTGTCGAAATACGCCCGCTTTCGATGTCAGATAACAGGGTCTAATCGCGTTTGGACAGGGGCTCTTTTGGCCACATCCAATCACCCTTGCAACCATGAGATCGGCTGCAGGAACGCGGCTAAATGTGCCTTTCGGATTTTGATGGCTCTCCGGCGTGAAATCCTGCGTGGGGGATGAAAAATGGGTAAAAACAGGCCGGCGGTTTTTCCATTTCGGCCAAACCCCGGCTAAAAAAAAGAAACGATCCCAGGGCTCCGTAGAAAACCGTAAGTGACATCCTGAATTTTGTTTGAGAGGGAACCACGGGTGCTCGCCTTCTTGCCGGGGCTCGCCCCGTGGAACAAAACCGTGTACGGAAAGCACAATTAAAAAATTTGTATTCAGTGGGGGGGTCACCCACTCAAATACCGTTTGGGGAAGGGGAGATAATTTCTACAGATCCGATCCCCGTCTCACTTAAGTTCCCGGTACTTCCGCAGCTCGCGCTCGCGGAGCTCGGCCCTGCGGATCTTTCCTGAGTGGGTCTTGGGGAGTTCGGTAACAAACTCGATCGCCCGCGGATACTTGTAGGGTGCCGTGGTACGTTTCACAAATGATTTGATCTCCTTTACCAGGGAATCCGATGGCGTGTATCCCTTGTTGAGCACCACGAATGCTTTCACGATCAGTCCACGGATCCGGTCCGGTGCCCCGACCACTGCCGCTTCCTGCACGGCCGGGTGCTCGATTAATGCGCTCTCGACTTCGAACGGCCCGATTCGGTAACCGGACGACTTGATCACGTCGTCGTCGCGGCCGATGAACCAGAAGAACCCGTCCTCGTCGCGGTATGCCTTGTCGCCGGTATAGTACCAGCCGTTCACAAACGACTTCTTGTTCTCCTCGGGATTGTCCACGTACTCCACGATCAGGCCCGGTGGCGGTGGCGTAACGGAGATTGCAATCCTTCCCTCTTCCCGGACACCGACCGGCTTCCCGTCTTCATCGTGGAGTTCCACGGTCCAGCCGGGCGACGGCTTGCCCATCGAACCGGGACGGACTTCGAGGCAGGGGAACGAGGCGACACAGCAGCAGGTCTCGCTCTGGCCGTAGCCTTCGCGGATGGTCAGTCCCGTTCCCTCCTTCCAGACCCGGATGACCTCGGGGTTGAGCGGCTCGCCGGCGCTCGTGCAGTGGCGTAAAGACGTGAGATCGAATTTCTTTAAGTCCGCGAGGATCAGCATACGGTAGATCGTGGGCGGGCAGCAGAAGGTCGTGACCTGGTATTTTTCAAGGAGCGGCAAAAGCTCGGTTGCATTGAACTTCCCGTGGAAGTTGTAGACAAAGAGACATGCGCCTTCGATCCACTGGCCGAAGATCTTTCCCCATCCGCACTTTGCCCAGCCGGTATCGGTGACCGTGAAGTGCAGGTCGTTTGATTTGAGGTCCTGCCAGAACCGTGCCGTAACGATCTGGCCGAGCGGGTGGGCGTGGTTGTGGAGCACCATCTTTGGCTCTGCGGCAGTCCCGGAGGTGAAATAGATCAGCATCGGATCGGTGCTTTTGGTCCGCTGCTCGTCCGGGATGCTTACGGACTTGTGGGAGACCGGCGCAGGGTAGAGCAGTTCGTAGGGCCAGCTCGCCCAGCCTTCGAGTTCCCCGTCCACGACAAACCGGCAGGTGAGCGTGGGGCATTCGTTGCAGATCTCCTCGATCTTCGAAGTGTTTTCAAGATTGGTGATCACCATCTTGAACTCCCCCTGGTTCACCCGGTACTGGATATCCCGGGGGGTAAGCATGGTCGGGCAGGGGCAATAGACCGCGCCGAGCTTGATAAGGCCGACAACAAAGA
>Ga0268357_101249_pt1 | contig 19041 bp, 21 predicted proteins | sample BioMet10_FD_192466 | JGI IMG/M metagenome (GOLD analysis project Ga0268357, IMG submission 192466) | Sewage microbial communities from Oakland, California, United States - Biofuel 10 (Illumina Assembly) | ecosystem: Engineered > Wastewater > Sewage > Unclassified | place: USA: California... | reverse complement strand
CCCATACGACACCTCCTATGATATTATTTTGCGATTGTCAGTCGCTTAAATTCTATCATAGGAGTTATTTTTTGTTCAGAGCTAAAGCCTTTTTGTCCACTGGCATAGCCAGTGGTTGTCAATACAATGGAAAGAGCGCAAACCTCATGTTAAGGTAAAGCGCTCTATATATTCTACATATTAATAATTTTCTTTTCTCACTTCAAAATAGCTTTGGGGATGTGCACAAACTGGACATATTTCAGGTGCTTTCTTACCCATTATTAAATGTCCACAATTACGGCATTCCCAAATCGTTTCCTCTGACTTTTCAAATACTTTTTGCATTTCGACATTTTTAAGAAGTGAACGATAACGCTCCTCATGAGTCTTTTCAATTTTTGCTACCATTCTAAATTGATCTGCAAGGGCTGTAAAACCTTCTGCTTCTGCATCTTTTGCAAATCCTTCATACATATCAGTCCATTCATAGTGTTCACCTTCAGCTGCATGAAGCAAATTGGCGGTTGTATCTCCAAGTTCTCCTAATGCTTTAAACCAAAGCTTTGCATGTTCCTTTTCATTATTTGCAGTTTGCTCAAATATTGATGCAATCTGTTCATAGCCCTCTTTTTTTGCAACTGATGCAAAGTATGTATATTTATTTCTTGCCTGTGATTCACCTGCAAAAGCTGCTGCCAGATTTTTTTCTGTTTTAGTTCCCTTTATATTCATGCTTTTCTCTCCTTTGCTTAAATAATCATTACATATATTGTATAGTCTATAATGACATTTTTCAATACAATAAACTAGTTTTTTTAAAAGTGTTTTAAACGTACATCCCATGCGAATTATACTAATAAGGATCTATCACAACAAAATTTGAAAAATTATAACATATGTAGCAACAACCTTAATGAAAATGTCTAATGGTTTTACAAAAATATTACCAACCGTAGGAACATTTTTAGGATATATAATATGCTTTACTTGTTTATCCATCTCACTAAAAAAAATAGATATAAGTGTAGCATATGCTGTATGGTCTGCAACTGGAATAGTTGTGCTGTCAGCAATTGGAATATTAATTTTTAAAGAAAGTATTAATATGCTAAAAATAGTATCCATACTCTTCATTATATTAGGTGTTGTTGGGTTAAACTTAAGTGGAGTAAGTCATTAATCTATTAATGAAAATTAGAAATATTACTTAATGATAAAAGAAAGAGTGTGTGGAAAATGGATAGTAAAGATAAAATTAATGAACAGATAGACAATTATTATAGTTCATGGTTTGAAATGAATGATATATACAATGATTGGACTAAAAGGCATGGTATTCAACAAAATACTTTGTTTACTTTATATGTGATAAATAGTACAGTTCCATATTGTACACAAAGCCAAATTTGCAGCAAATTATTTTTACCCAAACAAACGGTATCTCAAATATTATCTGGACTTGAAAAGGATGGACATATACTTAAAAAAACAAATACTAAAGACCGCAGAAACAATATTATTAAATTTACTGAAAAAGGAACACGTTTTGCAACAGATATACTTAAAGAATTAAAGTCAGCAGAGATTGATGCTTTTAGTCAACTGTCAGAAAAACAACGCAACACTGTGATAGAAAGTTTTAAATTATTAAATAACGCATTAATTGAAAGTTTCTCAAAGTGAGTATAAATCGAAGTAAAATCATTAAAATTCAATCTTAAGTTGTGACAGAGCCTAACTATTAATACTTTTGAAATAAAAAAATTCGGGTACACAAAATACTCATCATAGAATATACTAATCATATACAATACAAACCCATTAATCAAACTAATTGTAAATTTATAGCAAGTGACATTTGAAAACATTAATCTGATTTAGGAGAACATATATCAATCCATAAAACTTAATGTTCAAAATATATTTTAGTGATATATGTACCTACTAAAAATTCTGAACGGCCAAATCAGTATTTTTATGTAATGTCTCGTTCTAAATTTTGTATGAAAAGGAGTCAGATTAAATGGGTAAGAAAAATATGCACAATAAGCAAGATAAAAATGCTTCATGTTGTTCATGTGAGGTATGTAAAACCATTAATGCAGATCCAGCAAATATGGAAAAAAACGGTGGAAGATTATTAACTGTAAAAGTTAAAGTAAAAAATGTGTGTTATGACAAAAAAGTATATGTTGCATGCATAATATATGATAAATACGATAAAATACTTGCTTTTAGAGGTTTTTCTACAATACTATGTAAAAAGCATGTATGTTGTAAAAATACATGTGGCACTATTAAACGCAAATTGGTGTTTGCTCTTCCAGATGATGATATGTATGATCCTGATGAATTAGATGTTCGTACCATGGCTAATTATATATATCCATGTGGAGAATGTTAGTAACTTTACTCCTAAAAACAAAACTTTTTCTAAATTTACCTATTAGTATAGATTATTTTAAGAAAGCCGTAAATTTAATACGGCTTTCTTGCTGCATAAATCCTGGGCTTACCATCACTTAAGCTTTGAAACGCTAATGCGTCTGATATGGATTTCTGAACTTTATCTGAACTACATTAACATAATCACTTTTCTATATATGAGAGCATATTATAATTTTATAAGTCTATTAAATGGAGGAATAGTATGTACAATACTTATAGAATGTATCCATGTCCCTATTGTTATAACATGTCCAAAACTAATTATTCACAACCCTTAGAGGATTCACGTTTAGTAAAATTAAAAGATTATGGACCTCGCCCCTTGGTAATTAATATTAATGAGGCTACTTTGCAAAACAATACCTTTCGTACCGCTTTATGGACCGGAAAACATTTGCAGGTTACCTTGATGAGCATCAACGTCGGCGATGACATCGGTTTAGAAATTCATCCAAATACTGACCAATTCATACGAATTGAAAAAGGTCAAGCACTTGTTAAAATGGGAAAAAGCAAAAACAAGTTGGATTTTCAAGCAAAGGCCTATGACGATTTCGCAATTATGATACCTGCTGGTACATGGCACAATATTATCAATACAGGCAATAAACCACTAAAAGTATATTCTATTTATGCGCCACCACATCACCCACATGGTACAGTTCATAAAACTAAAGCAGATGCAGAATCCGATTAAAATAATTTCCATTTACCTATCTTAATGAGCCAGGAGTTTTACTTCTGGTTTTTCTTTCATATAGTTATCGTTGAGTTGAACAAGGAATCAAAGGATTCTCCATAAAGTTTAACGTATGGTTAGCAGAATATAAGATAGCTAAGGCACTCTAACTCATTAAGATTCAGAGTGCCTTTCTTAGATAATAGCTGACCCTTTAACACTTGTCTATTTTTTAAGTTTAAACATTAAATTTACTCACAGCCGCCTGTAAGTTCATAGCCATTTTAGACAGACTTTCACTGGAAGCAGCAATTTCTTCTACTGATGCCGACTGCTCCTCAGGACCACTAATCCTTAATTTTTCATATGACTTGAGTCTTTGATCAATCTCTTCAATCAATTTCTTCTGTTGATCTACAAGTTGAGCTATATTGTTGGTATCACTCTCTAATGCTATAGATAGGTTTAAACGAGCAACATCGGAGACTGCTCCATTAAACCATCCCATCCCAGCTACGCTAGGCATCCAGTTATCATTGATCAACTGAACATTAGCTTGCATGGTCCTAATCCTTAAAAGAGAAAAGCCACAAACTGCTGAAAATAATATTACTACAACTAAGAATCCCATAATTAATTTTTTTTTCATATTCGTGCTTTGTCCACCATTTTTCATAATATTTTTCATATTAATAAGTTGAATTTAACCTATTCATTATTCAATTTGAATACCAATAATTAAGGCCCTCAATAATCCTGTTAGTAAAGTCAGGGCTAAAAATAATTCATTTATTAGAATTTTTAAGTCCTCTTATAAGAAGATTTACAACAGATTCTATGTTTTGTTTTCGATTAGCAGCTTCGAATGAGTTTGGATGTTAAAGCCATTATCGCTTTATGAGGAAATTCTTCGAAAAATATACAAGCGCTTACTTTTTAACTAAAATCCCCAGTTTCACTTGAAAATAAGGTTCTGAAAACAGAACCTTCTGAGCCCTTTCTTCAGAAATTATAATCGCAGATCCAAGCATATCCACTTTTCCAGAAACAATTGCTGGTATCAACTCTGAAAAAGGACGAATATTGCTAATTTCTAGATTCATTTCAAGTTTGTGGCACAAACGCTTGGCTAACTCAATATCAAAACCTGTAGTTTCTTTATCTCCAACAACAAATGTAAATGGTCTTTCTAAGGTGCTTGTACCAAATTTTAATTTTCCATTTTTCCCGCCCGATTTAATTTTTGGCATGATTCCTATGGTTCCTATTTCCGGAAACCATCTATTCATCATCTCTTCATAAATCCCATTAGATTTAATTTCGGCTATGGTATCGTCTATGGCTTTTTTCAAATCTGGTCTGTTAAAGTTCACGGCAAATCCATAACCAGCAACTTTAAAGCTATCATCATTTATAATTATGAAGGATTCATCTAAATTTTTTAATAAGTATCTTAGTATGGCATCATCATAAGGAAAAGCATCTACTTCCCCATTTTTCAGCGCCGTAATACAATCCATTATGGTTCTATAATATTGGAACCGAGCATTAGGCAGTGTGCTTAAAATCCAATCATCATATATAAACCCTTCTACAACTGCAAACGTTGCATTCTCGAGATCTGACAGGGATTTCATTTTTATTAATTTTTCTTCAACAATCATGTTGTACCTCCTGCATCATTGATTCTATCGTTATTTTCTTGTTAATCAAAATAAATGCTTCCTCCAATAAATTCACGCAATATGGAATTGTAAGGAACTTTTGAGGTATCCATTGGCTCACAGAAAGCTATCAGCCTAAGCAGACGTTCCTTTGTTTCAGCATATGGACTGTCATCCTCAATTTTATTCAGTGCTTCTATTGCAAAAGGCCTTAGTGCATTTATTTCGTAAAGAAGACTAGAATTGAACATGACGTCAGATTCTTCCTGGAACTTAAATATGTTCTTGTACTCCCCAAGTCTAACGTTTTCCCACTGTTTCAGCGTATCCTCTGGGTGTGTTCCTCGGAATTGATACCCTCTGACAATTCTTCTGATCATTCTCACTTCGGAACTGGGGATTCTGTTTGTCAAGTCGATATTTAATTGAAAAAGTGCAGAAATGTATACTTTAAACAATACATTTCTGTTAATATTTGGAAACAACGCAGGATTCAACGCATGTATACCTTCCACAACAAGTATTTCATCGTGTCCCACATGCAATTTCCTGGTTTTTATGGAACGGTGACCGGTTTTAAAATCAAAAATCGGAGTATCAACCGTTTTTCCATCAATCAAGTCTGAAAGCTGTTGATGCAGAAATGGAAGATCTAATGCTTCCAGACAATCGAAATCATAATTGCCCTTGGCATCCAAAGGGGTTTCTTCTCTGTTCACAAAATAATCATCTAAAGAAAGTGTCACCGGATTAAATCCGTTTACGCTGAGCTGTGTTGATAATCTTTGCGCGAAGGAGGTCTTGCCAGAAGAAGATGCGCCAGAAATAAGAAGAACCCTAAGTATTGTCTTTCGCTGAAGAATCATATCTGCAATATTTGATATTTCCTTCTCATGCAAAGCTTCCGTCATCCCGATCAGCTTTAGTGTTGCGCCGCTTGCGATATAATTGTTGACATCACGAAGTAATTCCAATTTAATGTTTTTAAGCCACTTTTGTGTCTTTTCATAAGTGGCGGAGAGCTTGTCCGGCGGAACCCATGATGTATTTTCATAGCCAGGTTCTCTAAAATCAACAATGAATCCATCACTATAAGGAATTAAATTGAAAGATTCTATATTTTTTACGCTGGTTTCGCAGGGATAAATCATCTTAACATCATTGCTGGCTACGCGATAATGATAATATCCCCCCTCCTCCTTTAATAACTCAATATGGGGGTCATTCAGAATCCATTCTTTCAGTTTTAAATCAATCTGGCGAACTTCTCTTACTGAAATTCCAGTATCTTCAAACCTGCAGAACACTCCTTCCTGTATGGAATAGGCTATTTTTAGAGATTCATCAGGAAAAAGCTGCCTAATCACTATGATCAATCCAAGTTGAACAGTCTGACGGCTTTGAGTTAGATGCGTTTCTGCCATATCTATACCTTCTTTCCAATTTGCTGCATTTCTTTTATAGCAGCTTTTGTCGATAGAATATTTTAAAAATAATATAACATTGTTGGACAAGATATGCCAGACTAATTTTTTCTTATTTTACATAAAGTATAGATAAACTCAATTGCCAGACCAAAGCCTGTTAATATGCCCTGCAATATGTCAGTTCGCACAAGTCGCACTGGGATGAAGAAAATTGATTTTATAATTACGTAACTGCAAATTACTCCAACCAGCATAATATAAAGAGTATAATTTTTTTACTCATTTAATTATCTCCTCCAAACATCAATCTATATATAAATCCTAGCATAAGATTTGCTTAATCCTTATTATATTTTTCAGGTATAGTTATTATAAATTTACTCCCTCTACTTGGTTCTGACTCAACATTAATTTGTCCATGAATTTTCATCATATTTTCTCTTGCTACATACAATCCAATTCCATCTCCTGTTGAATTTACTGAATTCTTTCCTCTGTAATATGCATCAAAGATTTTATATTGCTCTTCCTTACTGATACCAATCCCAGAATCTTCAATTGATATTTCAATGTTGTCTTCTATTTTTTTATATTCAACTGAAACATTTCCACTTGAATCAGTAAATTTATAAGCATTTGTCAAAATGTTATATATCACTTGGCTTAGTTTATATCGATCCGTGATTAATAACACTTTATCATTACTTAGGAGTTGAAGTTCAATGCCCTTCTTCTCAAATTGAATTTTTAACCCGCCCACAATTTGTTTCAGCAAAGTATTAAGCTCAACCTGCTCAACCTTAATTGAATCAATATCTTTTTCAGCATCAATCATACCGCTCATATTTGTGATAATAGATGTTATATTGTCAATCTGAACTTCGCAAGTTTTTATTTCATCAGGAGTCAATTGGATTATACCATCTTGAAATCCCTCTAAATGTGTCCTCAAAATGGTAAGAGGTGTCCTAGTTTGATGAACAAGTTCCTCAATGAGCTTTTTTCTGCTGGTTTGCTTAAGCTTTAATCTTGCTTGCAGTGTTTCAAGACTTTGTTGAATTGTCCTTATCTCTTTAACATTAGATTGAGTAATATGACTTGTATTTCCAAGATCAATATCTATTGCCTGCTCAGCAGTAAGCCTTAAATCTTTACTCATTTTATTGCTTATCACTCTGCCAATAAAAAATATCAATATAAAAACCATACCGAAGGACATAAGGCTGCTTCCAATAAGTGAAACAACAAACCTTCTTGTTCCTAAGGAATTTCCTATTGAACTATATCTTGTTATGTTCAGTTTCCCTATTACATTACCATTTTGTATAATATCTATAGAATCAATTTCTCCTGATGTAGTTCCCATCATACGATTCATCATTCTATTTTTCATCATCCCCATCATCTGATGGTTGTCAGAAACAGCTTCAGCCAATAAATTTCCCTTATTATCATATAGTTTTATTTCATTAATTGGATCACTTAAATGTGATTCCAATTGCATATTTATTTGCATTTTAGTGTATCCTTTTTCAACTAGTACCTTTTTCGATAATTCTTCTAATTGAGAAATATGGTAGTTGTAATTTTCAGCAGAATAGTCAACAAAATATCTGTTTATCAATAGGCTCAGAACGATTGAATTAACAGCAACCGATAATGCTACAGATAAAATAAGCACCACCATCCATTGACGTTTTACAGTCATGATTTTGCACCTCCAAACATATATCCTGCCCCATACTTTGTAACCAATATTTCAGGATTACGCGGATCTAATTCGATTTTCTGTCTTATTCGTTTTATATAACTGTCAATATTTCTATCGTATCCCTCATATTCATTGCCATAAGCCAATTCAATGAGCTGCTCCCGTGTCAAAACATGACCTTGATTCACAAACATAACGCGAAGTAAGCTATACTCAGCAGAGGTAATAACAATTTCTTCCTCTCCTCGGTATAGCTTCATGCTGCTTGTGTGCAGGCTTAAGTCTCCACACTTATAGATGATTTCCTCAGCTTCATGATAAACCCTCTTTATCAGCCGTTTTATCCTAAGCATAAGTTCTTTCACGCTGAAGGGTTTCACCACATAATCATCCACCCCAGTTTTGAATCCTTTTATTCTATCAATCTCTTCCTGTTTAGCAGTAAGCATAATTACAGGAACTTCCGAGACATGACGAAACTCCTCTAAAACTTCAAATCCATCAATGCCAGGCATCATAATATCAAGCAACACCAGGTGGATAGTGTTTGTATTAAATATATCCAATGCTTCAAATCCATCTTTTGCCATAAGTACATTGTAGCCTTCTTTTATAAGATATTTTTCTACAATGCTTCTTATTTCTTCTTGGTCTTCTACAACTAAGATTTGATACCTCACTATTCCACCCCGTTTCATTACATTTACCTTGATTTTATTATTCCTCTACGAGTTTTTTCATTTTAAGGTATTCTTCTTCTGTAATTTCTCCCTTTACAAACCTAAGCTTAAGTTCTTCAATAGCACCATTATCTATACTATTTTTTTTATTTTTCTTTAACAAAAGAATTATGACAACAGCTATAACAAGAACTATTAAAAACATAATGCCCATTCCAAATCCGTTATGCATGAATCCATAGGATCCAAAGCAACTATTTATACCATTATATCCTCTTCCATACATCATTGCAAAACACCACCTAACCTTTAATTATTGCTATTTACAATTTCAATATACAATTAAAATATGGCACAATTATGATTAAAAATAAAAAAACTGAATTTTGACCTCATACTTTGGCCGAACTCAGCTTATAAATACTATTTTAAACCTTTAAAATCCATTAAGATTAGAACGGAATCTTTTGCTGTGCGGTTTCAAGCTAATTCAACTCTATTGCTTCCCTTCTCTTTCGCAGAGTACAAGGCATGATCAGCTTCTTTCAAAAAAACTTCATGTGTGTCACCTGGCAAAAGTTGACGAGCAACCACTCCGACGCTGATGGTCATTACTCCATAAGCTGCTGTGGGTGAATGTTTTATTTCCAAAAGTTCAATGAGTTTTCTAACTTTTTCTCCGTATTCCTTTGCTTCTGCTGCATTTACATCGGGAAGTAGAACAACGAACTCTTCGCCGCCATATCGTGCCACTAGCTCACCAGATCGGCGAAAGCACTTACATAGTTGCTGTGCAACCATTTTGAGGCAATAATCTCCCTGAACATGACCAAAATAATCGTTATATAGCTTAAACTGATCAATATCGATTAAGAGTAAAGCAATAGAATTCCCATTCTTCTTGGCACGATTCCATTCAGTAATGTATTGCATATCAAATTTTCTACGGTTTGCAATTTCAGTCAGTCCATCCGTACTGCTTATGGCTTCTAATTTTTTGTTGCTTTCAACAAGTTCCTTTGTCCTCTTCCCAACCGTTTCCTCCAAACTTTTGTTCCATTGTGCCATCTGTTTTTTTGATTGAACTAAGGACTCAATAGCTTCATTTGTTATCCGAAGATTAGTAAGTGCTACTCCTCCTAGAGCAAGTGGTATCAATATATATAAGAGATAGGTATATGGAATATCTACCCCAAGAACAAGCCGTAATACAAAAAAATGGCCTGCAACAATTGAAACTGAGAGAATTCCTCCTAACATAAGCTGCCATTTATTTATGGAATATGTGATAGTCATAGTAAAAAGAAAGCAAACCATGACCATTGTTTCAAAGTACCTTGTAGTAGTCACATTGTTTGGAAACAACCAATCACCAATAACATTATGTAAAAGAGGTATCAGCATCAATGTAATAACAGTACATATTCCGGATGAAAAGACATTACCTTTTCTTAGTAAAAATATGCATACATTCAAACCAATTATAACAAAAAAATCCCCAAATACCAGCATAGGGTGTTTAGAGAAGTCCAAACAATGAGTTGGAGTGACTATGAATAGCATAACAACAAGGAAAAATCCATTTAACTCGCCCAACAGATTTGCCTTCTTCCAAAAAAAGTAGTTTTCTCTGTCTACTTGGTTGAGAATTTTTTCTTCAATAAATGTACTTATTTTTACCATGAGATTACCAACTCCCTCTAAATAACATAACCCAATCGAGAGATTACAGTATTTCTATTATGATATATTTCGTTAATCATATCATAAAAAAATATAAATGATAAGTGTCTTAGTTGCTTTAGGCATGTTTCTAAGCCTCTATTTTCAAGATTCTCAAGTTAAAACTCGAAAAAGCTGAGCACAATATTTAGAGAAATATTTCATAAATATGCATAAAAAATAAGGCACATTGTTATTGTGCCCTTATGTTATTATTTTATTGTATTGACTATATACCTTTTGCAGGAACTGCGGAGCCGAAGTAACACTCTGAAATTAGCCATTTTCCGTTATACAGAACAACCTTAATCTCAACTGATCGTGTGGACGCAATAGACCCGCTCTGTACTTCCAAACTTGTCACTTCTATGAGCGTTCCTGATACAGCATAGCTATTGCCTGCATTTTTTTTAATTCCTGAAATTTCAATACGATCTGGCCAAGGACTTGAAGTTAATCTCCCTGCAGCACGAACTGACGGATTTCCTTCCCAATTTGCCAAAAGGTCTGGAGTTATATACTCAGCATAATTTGTTTCCATGCTTTTAATTATTTCTGCATCCGATGCAAGCAGGGATACGTTCTTTAGCACCCTTCCGAAATGTTCCACAATTTCACGTATATTCTTGACCTCATTTGTATAATTGCCTGCAACTGCTGTTGCTGCAGCTGATGTTGAAGTGTTCTGGGTTTGCTGGCTTTCTCCACTAGATAACACTGCTGCATTTCTAGCCGTGCATGAACTAAAAAGTACTGTGGACAAACAAAGCATAGATGTCAACGCAGCCAATGTAACTATAGAAGTTTTTGCCTTTTTTCCTGATTTTATCACAATACCTGACCTCTCTTTCATAATGGTTTTTTCCTGTTCTTTTAACTCAACCATTCTGAAAAATATTTACTTGAAATCTTTTTTCAAAATGTATAAGGCAAAAGTACTCCTTGTACCTGTATCATAATTTATAGATAAAAATACATCTTTGTATTTGAAATGCATATCTCCATTTTTGTCACTCACAGGTTTCCCTAGCTTTTCTACAAATTTGTCGATTTTATCCCCTATTTTAGCACCGCATATATCAATATCTTTCCTTTGTGTAAATATTTGGTTTGCTGATGCATTATCAAACCAAACCCTTATACCAGCTTTTTTGAATTCCAATCCACCCTCATCGATAGAAACAGGTTTTTCGTTCAGAGTGGCTGTAAGCTTATCCTTGCTTAAACCCAATAGATTTACATAGTAATCTACACTATTATCCTCTACCCCAGACTTTGAAATTGTGTTGCTTGTCTCGTCTTTAGCCCCCTGTAAATCGTTATTTGAAGCATTACTAGAAGTTGCTGCAGCTGATGTTGAAGTATTCTTGTTGTTTCCCATATCTGCAGCAGTTTCCTTGGGAGCTCCGCAGCCAGACAGACCTGCAATGCATAATAAAATAACAAAGATACTTCCAAATATTTTTAGTGATCTCCTTTTAAATCTATTTTTCATAACTTTTCTCCTTTATACTTTACTTGCTCTATAGATTACTTTAATGAGATAATATAAGTATTGTCTACTGCTTTCATATCCTTTACATCAGTAATGCTTCCAAGAATCTTTTTGCCGTTAGGGCTCCATTTCAAGCCGTTGTCTACATTCAGAAAGTCATGTGAAACGTAAATATCTTCTTTACTATTCACATCTATTAAATGCAATCCGGCTTTGCTTTCATCTTCAGAAGTTATTAAATATGCCAGCTTACTTTGATCCGGGGACCAGCTCATCCCAAATATGGACTTTGCCTCTGCAAGAGTATCCTTTTCATTACCCAAAACATCTGTCAAAACAAGCAAATTCCTACTTTCACCTGCCTTTTTTTCAATAGCAAAAATATCTTTTTTAGGAGACAATTCAAAGTCAAGCACATTCTCCTTCAACACTTTGCTTTTCTTTGTTGTTATATCGTATGAAACCAAATTTCTTTCGGCGGATATATAATAAATATTATTACCCACTTTTTCAGCATGGTCCGTCTGCATTAAGCCAATACCTTCAATCTTTGAAACCTTAGAATTTATATTGATGAGTACGACTCCATTATCTGAATATGGAACAATGACTTCTTCATTATTTATCCACCTTGCCCCACTGGTATGCAGCCTAAAGTCTTTTGAACCTTCTTCTGCCACTACAGCCTTTTCATTTCCTTCAATATCCATAATCACCCAGGCAGCACTGCTTTCATCCACCTTTTCATAAAAAATGTACTTTCCATCTGGTGACATACTAGGCATCCAGATATATTCTGATTTTCCAGTCAGCCCTTTTTCTTTTTTGGAGTTAATGTCGTAGGAATATATATTCCTCACAAGGCTCATCTGATCAAAGATGTGTATAGGCTCCAATTCCTGGTTTTCCTTAGTAATCAGGATAGAATCATCATTAATCCAGTCTCCCCCTCTTATCCCTTCATACTTTTGAATTCTGTCAATTCCAAAATCGCTGTTAGATTTAGCATTTAAAGTTCCCGAAGAGTTATTTGTATTTAGTACAGTTATTTTTTTATCTCCTTTTTGAATCACCTCACCACTGGCATTTGCATAGCCGCATGAGGAAAACAAAGTCAGTGATGCCATCAACACTAACGCTATACATCTCCTGTCTCTGTATTTATTCATATTCCTCACATCCTTTTTATTTATAGTTCAATTCTACAAAATAAACTTTTCAACAAGATAAACAATTATTTCAAAATTGTAAACATTTTAGTCTATTTTGAATTTAATTTCAAAAGATGTACCATCTTTATTTGTATCAAGAATTGATATAGAAGCACCTTGTCTTTCCACCAATCCCTTTACAAGGGCCAGCCCAAGACCGGTACTTCCAAATTGACTTGAACGGTGCTTATTTACTTTATAAAAAGGTTCAAATACCTTATCTTTTTCATCATTTGGTATTCCAATCCCCGTATCTTTTATAAGCACATTCAGGTAGTTTTCTTTCCTGCTGCAGGTAACAAATATATCACCATTTGGTCGATTATACTTAATAGCGTTATCTATAAGATTGATGAATATCTGCATGAGACTTTCCTTATCTGCCATAATTCTATGATGTTCAATGCTTGTATGTAAATGCAGGCCGAATTTCTGAACTTTCCCTTTCATTTGCTCACAAATTTCAGTTAGTACCTCATAAACATCTACTTCCTCTATTTGTAATTCAAAATCATATTTTTCCATGGAGGATAGTTCAAGTACCTTTTCAACCATTGAAGATAACCGCATACTCTCTTTGTTAATATTCTCCCTTGCTTCTACAAGCAAATCTTTATCATCTGCGTACATATACATTAAATCCGTATAGGCTTTTATCACCGTAAGTGGAGTTTTAAATTCATGAGTGACATTGCCTATAAACTGCTTTTGCTGACCCCCCAGAATTTTAAGCCTTTCCACAGCAGAATTAAGCTTATTTTGCTCAGCTTTCATTTCATCCATATTTTTCTTTATCCTACAGCCCATAAAATAAATGCCTTTGCTTAACTCACCAAGCTCGTCATTTCTTTTTAGAATGACAGTATCAGAGTAATTTCCTTCCTCAATTCTCTGTGCTGCATTTTTCAATTTCGAAATTCCTTGTGCCAAGGTATAAACATATAAATAAGCACCTATAAAGCAAATGAGAAACACAAAAATACCTGCATACAAAAATATATCCTTTATATCTGCATAAAAGGTGTTATTTTTATCAATTGAGTATTTAAGCTGAATAACTCCTATTTGTTCGCTTGAATTATGAAGAGGAGAAAGGAAAATTATATCATTCCCTTCCTCCATATAAGTATTTTTGTCCTTTAACGCATATTCAAGCAGGCTGCTTACATCTACTTTACTCTCGGCAATCCTTGAGTTGCCTATTTCCTTTCCTGTCATGTCATAAAGTATAACATGCATGCCGTTCATCAAAGCAAACTGTTTTGCCAGTTCTTGGGACCGCATTTTAAGAAATTCCTTGGAATCAGTAATGGATTCCATAAGATAAGTTTGCCTTATATAATTGCTTGCAATCTCCCCTTGCTGTGAAAGATACGCTTCATACTGCTGTTTTTGGTTGTTTCTTATGCCCTGAAGTACCAATACACTGAGTATGCTTACAGTTGCTAATAAAAGTATAGTGAGAAATACACTTAATTTTACTTTTATACTTATTTTCATATCATTCTCCAAGCCCCTTATATCCCACGCCATATACTGTCTGCAGCAAGTGTTGATATTGTTCCCCAAGCTTGCTTCTCAGTCTCTGAACATGAATATCCACAGTTCTTGTGCCACCAACATAGTCTAATCCCCACACCAGATCAAGGAGTTCATCCCTCTCATATACTCTGTATTGGTTTGACATTAATAGCACCAGCAAATCAAATTCCTTTGGTGTCAATTCAAGTTCCTTTCCGCAAAGTATAGCTTTTCTCTGCTTTGGAATTATAATCAAATCCCCTGCTTTAATTTTTTGAAATTGCTCTCCCTCCGAACTTTTCTGGAGTCTTCTAAGTATAGATTTAGCTCTTGCAATCAATTCCCTCATATCGAAAGGTTTTGTAATATAAGCATCTGCTCCAAGTTCCAAGCCTAAAACTTTATCCACAATATCATTCTTTGCTGTAAGAAGGATGATGGCCAAATTCTTTTCATTAACCAGCTTTTTACAAACTTCAAGTCCGCTTAATTTTGGCATCATAACATCAAGGATCATAATGTTCGGATAAAATGTGGTAAGCTTGTCCAATGCCTCCTGCCCATTATTTGCGGTTTCAACAATATATCCTTCTTTCCGGAAAGCAAAAGCTATAGCATTCACAATTCCAATTTCGTCATCCACTATAAGAATCTTTTCTTCCATATAGTAACCCCTACCTTTTCAATAACTTCTAATGGTATTTCATTATTAAAAACCATTTATTTTCTCTCTATGTGATATTTATCATATCTGATTTTTTGCTTTCATTCTATCATTGAAATCAGAAAAATAAAATACATGAGGTGAAATTATAAAAAAATCCAGAGCATTGTGCTCTGGAAATTGAAGTACTTTATTAACTGTTTAAAGAAGTTATGAAGTAATACATTTTTGTAATATTTCGTCTACTTTGGATTTTGAATCTTCTTTAAAAATAAACTCAAAGCTGCCATCAGATAGTAAAGATGCACCTGTTTTAAATTGGATAATATTTGATGAAATCCAATTATAACTTTTAATTTGCGACCACTTATAAAAATTCGAATTACAGTATATCCCATTTTCTCTTATTTCTTTGTCCATTCGAGAACGTATAATTGCCACAACTGCAATTAAAACTCCAAGTATATTTAAAGCACAGGTAATATTAGTAATTGGTTTTTTATTCGACCAATACATTAAAAACCAAAAAATAAGAAATCCAACCCAGAAAATAGTCCAGCCTTTACCTATATTAGCTTTTATAATAAGCTTCCCAGCGTGAGTGAATATCCATACTTCATAAATTATAAATAAAAAACTTGTAATAATAATCATATAACTAATTATAATATCCACGTTCATTTAATCAACTCCTAACTTTATCAAATAACTTATAGACATCATAAACAGAATATACACATAAAACAATCACAATACCAACACAAATACTAAGTTGAAAATTATACAACAACATTAAAGTGACAATAAAAGAACATATTAACAGTACTGTCCCTTTTAAGGGCTTAGCCATATAAAAATGGCCGAGTCCTGGACATATCAACGCTAGACATAATGCAACCCATCTTACTTTCATAATTCACCCCTCCTTGATTGTTCCATTACCTAATTATACCATTATATAACATAAATTACATTGAAAAGCTGCCAAAAGTTTACTTCTTATAGTTTTGTTTAATTTGAAACTTTTTAAGAATATGCTATAATAAGTGCTATGTAAAACTATAGTCATATGAACAATCGTAAGTATATATTAGGCAAGGAGGATAATTAATGAATAGCAATAATGTAGACAAACAATATAACTCTATGTCATATTTTTATGATGTCTTATATTCTGGATACAATATGAAAGATTTTGAAAATGACTTTATAAATGAATATAAAGATTTATTAAACAACCTTGACGAAAATGCCAGGGTGTTAGACAGTTCATGTGGAAATGGGATTCAAGCAACCGCCTTAAAAAGATATGGTATTAACGTTATTGGTACAGATATTAGTGAGGAAATGATAAATCTAACTCAACAATATGCAGAAAGCAATGATTTATTCTTTCCTACCAAACAATTGAGTTGGGCAGAGATACCTGATAATTTTGGCGAAGATTTTGATATTGTTTTTTGTTATGGAAATTCAATTTGTCATAGTATTGATAAAAAGGATATGTTAAACAATATAAGGTCGTTATATAGAGTAACTAAAAATGGTGGCAGGATTGTTATTGATACAAGAAATTGGGACAAAGTAATAAAAGAAAACATAAGATTTAATACAAGTGGTGTAAAAAAGCACATCGACAAAACTTATGTATATACATACATTTGGAATTTAAATGGCTTTGATGAACGCAGTAATGTTGAAATTGTATTCATTGATATTACCAATGAGGAAGATACGAAATGTATTCCTTTTAGATTAGATTTTACTCCATTTAAACATGATGAATTTATCAGTAGATTAAAAAATTGTGGATTAAAAATCTTGAAAGATACTTTTAAGTTAGACAACGATACTTATTCAATAATATTGCAAAAATAAATGGGATTTCTTGGTGTTCTTCCTATATAAAAAATTATAAAGACCTATTTTTATAATGCTTATCAGAATTTTATTATGCTCTTTAATAAGTTACACACTGTAACCGCCCCTAAGTGAATTTGACATTATGTTAGCTTAGTGATATACTTAAATTTACCACTTGCAGGCAAAGTGTATGAAAAATAAAAATGGATATAACTACGAAAAGTCACTTTTTATTAAAGTGACTTTTTTTAACTAATTCATTGTAAATATTATGAAATATTTACGTTCAATTCCAATAACTAATAGAAAGGTGATGTTGTACAATGTGAGATATAAATCCAAATAAATTGTGGAAGACTCCCCATAAACACATTCTCTTTTCCACGGGTTAAATCTGAATTCCGCGTACAGCATTTTGGTTGGGCAACCAGTGCAGACAGAAAAGAAAAGGAAAGAAGGTATCTGGCTCTTGACCCAAATGCCATATATGGTATTTGGGAGCAATATGAATCAATTATGGATACTGAGCCTAATTTAATAAAATGGAAAGTGAGTGATGTCATATAGATATTCAAGAAAAGAAAATAAATGTGGGCATTGGTTTTGTGACAGGACGCAAAAATTTTAAAAATGTGCTTAAATCATATGTTGCCAATTGGAATGAATCTGTACTTTTGGGTAAGGAAAAGATTGCTCTGAGCCTATTTGTTGCTTATGATTTGAATTATACAGGCACTGTACTGAGCGATTATAAAATAACGGATCAAGAAATATTAGATACGGTAGGCTTGCCATATTACATTGGTAATTCCGCTATAACAAATGAGGCGGAATTTCTGATTAAAGAAAAAGTTGTTACTGTAGAAGAGTCTGAACTTATATTTGGTGAAGGCTATGCTATGAAAAGAAATGCAGTTTTGTATTTTGCATTAAAAAATAAAATGGACTATCTCATCTTCTTTGATGATGATGAATACCCCATAGCAAATATTAAAATTAACAACACCATGGCTTGGGCAGGGCAAGAGGTTTTGGCAACACATATTAAGAATGTCCAGTATGCGGATATGACTCACGGGCATCACTGTGGTTATATTTCCCCAATTCTACAATTGGATTTTAATGACGACCTATCTGAGGACGATTTCAGAATTTTTATTGAGTCAATAAGTAATGATATTATTAACTGGGATTCAATAAAGGAAAAAATGAATGATGGTGGCGTTACATATGCCGACCTTGATACAATTAACAGCAAAATCACCCAAGTTGTTAAAGAGTCTAACGGAATGAAATTCATTTCAGGAGCTAATTTGGGTTTTAACCTTAAAAACCTGGATAAATTATTTCCCTTTTATAACCCACCTGGGGCAAGAGGAGAAGACACTTTCTTAAGCACCTGCATTTGTGAGTGTACAATTAGGAAAGTTCCTTGTTATACATTCCACGATGGTTTTTCAACTTATGGACATTTACTGCAGGGAGTGCTTCCTACTGAATTAAAAGCTATAAGTGCTGATTCTGGAGTGCATACTAATAGGTTTTTGAAAGCCTCTCTAGGATGGATCAAGTACAAGCCCCTTCTGCTCTATATAACTCAAAGAGATGATTATGAGGCTAAAATACTAAAAATGAAAAAAGATTTAGTCAAAGTAATCCCAAAAATTTGTAATTATTTTCAAGATGAGAGCTTCAAAAACATATTGAATGAACTGGAATACTTTGATTTGCATGTAAAAGATCATTATAAGGATTTTGAAAACACTAAGTCAGCGTGGCTAAAAATAATAGGATTTTTAAAGAATACCGAGGTAAAATAAAGGTGTAAAAAGGGGCTGTCGCACTAGCAATGTCAATAAGTTAAGCAAATCGACAGTTCTACTAAGGGTAGAGTGTATAAAAATATGCGCTCTACTCATTTTTTTTGATAAATTTAAAAAAACACTTGACAAATATTCAAAAATTTGTGGCGAA